>Ga0074195_1000847_pt1 | contig 51484 bp, 44 predicted proteins | sample EPASupsiteHSE623_FD_64525 | JGI IMG/M metagenome (GOLD analysis project Ga0074195, IMG submission 64525) | Bioremediated contaminated groundwater from EPA Superfund site, New Mexico - Sample HSE6-23 | ecosystem: Environmental > Aquatic > Deep subsurface > Groundwater > Contaminated ...
CAGCATTCCCAATACCTGCAAGAAATCCGTCAGAGGCGTCGGATTCTCAAAGGGATGGGCGGAGTTGGCATTGAAGAAGCCGCCGCCGTTGGTTCCCAGGAACTTGATGGCATCTTGCGAGGCTGTAGGCCCAAGGGCGATAGCCTGCTCTGCGCCTTCAAGGCCATGCGAGGTGACGTAAGGGCCAAGGGTCTGCACAACTCCTTGAGAGGCAAATATCAAAGCCCAAACAATCGCTAATGGCAGCAGCAGATAGAGCACTGACCTGGTAAGGTCGACCCAGAAGTTTCCTATCTCTTCGACATTCTTGCGAGTGAAACCTCTGACGACGGCCATGGCTGCAGCCAGTCCTACGGCTGCAGATAGGAAGTTTTGCACAGTCAGTCCCAGCATCTGGGTTAAATAGCTCATGGTCTGCTCGCCGCTATAGGACTGCCAGTTGGTGTTGGTAGTGAAGGAAACGGCTGTGTTCAATGCCGTGTCCCAGCGGACGGCCCCCACCCCTTCGGGATTGAACGGGAGCAAGCCCTGCAATTCCTGAAGTAAAAAGACGGCAGCAATTCCCAAGATATTGAAGACCAGGAGTGCTGATACGTAGGTCTTCCAGGACATCTCTCGACTTTCATCAATGTCTACAATTTCGTAAAGCCCTCGTTCGATGGGCCGGATCAATGGCGAGAGCAACGTTTGCTCGCCAACGAATACTTTCGCAATATACCTTCCAGTCGGTGCTGCCAGTACCAGCAGGGCACCGAGCAGCAAGGCTACATATGCAAGTTCTGTCAGCATTATGCCACCTCAAATGAGATTTAGATCTGAAGAGATAATTTTATACAGCAACTATCCATAGCCAATAATTGGGCTATGATAGTATTCTAAACTTATCTGGGACGTTGTCCCGAAACAAAATCGCTTGGGTTTGAAGAATTTCTAAGCGTCAATGCAAAGGCACCTGCTCCGCTGACCGGACCTGTGGCGGCGTTGGCCGCCTCTGGCGTCAGCTTGCTGGAAATCCCAATCGGGTCTCCTTGCAGCATGCCTGAAATTGATCTCATTTTTTTGATCCCTCTTTTGGAGACAAGACGAGTGGATCTTTCATCACTCCGACCGATCTCCATGAAGCCCTTCCTACTGGCGGATCGGATATATAAATGTTTTTAGGAGGGATTATGAAAAATAGAAAACTTGCGTAATTTCTCGAGGCGACACGCCGGAGAACGTATGCTCGCATGCAAAAGGAGCTGTTTGAGGGACTGTCTGAAGCAATAGCCAGCAGTAATTGAAGAGGATTGAGCCCGGGGCCCGGGAGGTTGCCAGAAGGTACAGGGACGAGCAGGGCGATGCTGACGAATGGGAGCTGGCCATCCATCGCAGGGTGAGCCGGTTGAACTATTCCCGCAGGTGCAGGAGGCTTCGGCAGTGCAGGCTTATGTGAAGTAGGTGAATACAGGGGCCCCATTGGATGTTGATAAAGATAAGCCACATGGTGAATACACGAAAGCTGGGACGTTGATCCAGGAGGCACGTTTAGCCCGGGCTTTGGCTAATTCTTTCATGATTTCTCGTGGTATTCATAGGCCAAAAGTGATATTTCGTCACCTATGGGAATAGTCAAGCCGTTATCCTCCAGCCGAGCTATGCCTTCCTCAACATAGGTGATCCAGATCTTCTGTTCTCTTTTTTCAGAGCTTTTTCTATACTGAGACTTGATCTCCTTATAGATTGCATCAAAATCGAGACCCACAGACACCAATGCCATGCAGTCGGTGGCATCTCCCGGCCTATTGGCTATCAGCTTCATGATGAAGATGTCCTCCACGGCGGCGTCTCTAACCACCAGACTCCCGAAGAAGTATCTGGACCTAACGGCCCTCTGCCATATCGTCTCAGAGAGACTGAAGTCATAGGAGATACGCTCTGCGAAGATGTCCAGATTGCGCCCGCCTTTCACAGCCAGCCGGTTGACACCAAGCCGCTCATGCCTCTTCTCAGGACCTACAATCTGAAAGCCCAGGGCTTTGGCTGCACCGAGCAGGGCCCCCTTGTCCTCTTCACTCCTGCATACGATATCGATATCTTTGGTGGCGTCCTTCAGCCCCAGCTCCAGCATCACGGCTCCGCCTATGAGCAGGGCCTCGACCCTCTGATCCAAAACCTGGCCGAGCTGATCAAACAGATCATTGATCTCCTCTCGCCTGGAGATCCTGTTAGAGCTTGATATCATAGAGATCCGTCCTATCCTCAATATCTCCCAGGGTTGGATAGCCCTCGATCCTCTCGCCCTGTAGCACTGCTTTCAGATCCTTCATCATGGGATGATCGATGCCCTCCAATCTATCCTTGTTCTTCAGATAGAACAGTAAGCAAAAAAGCTTCTGGGGTAGTTCACCTGCAGAGTCCAGTGAGTGGATGAATACCTCGTGGAGGGACAGCTCCCTCTTTGGCAGTGTGTAGTAATTATCCCGCATGCCCAGATCGATCCCATAGTCCTCATAGGCGCTGAAAGAAGTTGGTGTGGCATCCTGAGGGCGTATGCTTTTGAAGAGCACATTGTCTCTGTAGCTCTTGATGAGCAAGGCTTCACGGGGGACGAGACGCAGGGCCTGGTATTCCAGGAAAGCTGCCACAAACCCTTCGATCTCTGGCCAGACGATGTAGTTGAAGGAGTAGAGATATGCTCTGTCCTGTTTGATGCGCTTCACCGCGCCCAGGTGGATGAAATCCCTGAGATAACGGTAGATGGTTTTTCTTGGGATGCCTGTCTCTTTCTCCAGAATCTCGACGCTCTTTTGTCCATCCTCGATCCGGGCCAGCAAATCAACTCGTCTGTCGGCGAACAGGAGCGGGAAGGGCGAAGCCCGATGAGCAAAGTAAAGCTTCTTGAAGGCCTCTGCAGCGGGAGTCCCAGCCATGACTATATCCGTTCCATCACGCTCTAGCAGGCCCTTATCAACGAGGCCTGTCACGAGTCGGGAGAGGGTGTCGGGGTGAAGATTTAGGGCTCGGGAAAGATCTCCCGGATGAATAGCCTGCTCTGATCCGGCAACGAGCACCAGAGCCTTGATCTCACTCTCGCTGAGTCTCATTAATCTCATTATTCGTCGATCATTTATATATACATGATGTTTTATGAGAATCTATGTCTTTTAGAAGCTGGCTCACCGGCTCTAAGCCTTGGGCACAATGTCGAATCAAGGATGATTGCTGGTCAGAGGTAGATTTAACGCTCAGTCCATAGCTGATGAAGGCCAATCCAATGGGATGGGATTGTATAATCCACAGGATCAATATACAAAGCTGCAAATGCTGGTTCGATAGTAGTCCTGGTAGATCCAAGAAACACTTCTAAGATGTGCTCAAGGTGTGTATTCTGGTTGAAAAGGATCTCTCGGAGAGGGTACATAATTGTTCCCAATGCGGCCTCTCCTTAGATAGAGACTGGAACGCGGCAATCAACATACTCAGATTGGGACTACAATCTGTCGGAATCAAAACCGTAGAAGCCCGTCCCCTTTAGGAGGCGGGAGTGGTCACTACGACTATGAGTTCTCTTACAGATGCCGTTATGGACTTCCTTAATGCGCCTTCAATGCAGTTTTCCGTTTGGAAGTGGGAATTATGTATGATAATCAGATACGGGTTCGATTGGAGATACAAAGATCCTTGGGAAAGGCTTTGAATGTCAGCCCTGCGTCCAACATCCTGGCATTGCCTTCATCCATGCCCTTATCCATTCCCCCTGATCCGCACCTCTAATCCACATTCCCGCAGCTGCCTGCAAGTCGCGAATGCCCATTGAAGGGATTGCAGGATCGCATTTGGCATCACATTTCCTTAATCCTTTCACGTTCGTCTGTTCATCCACGGAATGAATCACTATCATCCAGTTCGGATGAATGGGCAGAACTGTATCCAAACATTTGTCCCTATGAGATGGACTGCATAGCTTTTAATCTAATTTCCTGGTGATTTTTCCAATTAGGACGATTATAATCGCATAAATTTGATTTAGAACCATAATTAGCCATTAAATCTGGTTATATTTGATGTTCGTCCTCGTTCGTTCGGTTATACCCTTTTCAATCGTTCGCATAATTGTGAGCTTGCAGGACAACTCAGCCAACAGCGCGAGTTGATCTTGAATTGAGTGGAGGTTAAATCAATGAAATATGCGAAAATCCTGATGGCATTGCTGGCCGCGTGCCTTCTAATTGTACCGGCCTTTTCAATGCCCGACTCTGCAAAAGAGCAGACCAATCCCGATGGGCGGCAGTTGATAGACGACGCAGGCCAGCACCCAAATCCGTGCGACTGCAAGGATACCAATGCCGCAATTGGGCCGGATGGAAAATTTGGCCCCAACTCCATGATGGATGGAAAGGAGATCCAACAGGGACCTTTGGGCAAGAACGGCAAGCTCGGACCTGACGATAATTGCAGCCCCAGATCCATGATGGATGGAAAAGAGATCCAACAGGGACCTTTGGGCGAGAACGGCAAGCTCGGACCTGACGATAATTGCGGTCCCAGATCCATGATGGACGGAAAGGAGGTCAAAAAGGGACCTTTGGGCAAGAACGGCAAGCTCGGACCTGACGATAATTGCGGCCCCAGATCCATGATGGACGGAACGGAGACCACACAGAGGCCACCGTGCGAGAAGCCGCCAGTCGATGAGTAGACCAACCGATAAATAGTCCTGACGAAAAGCAATTCGGTTCGGCCAGACTTCTTTTCTGGCCGTTTTTAAAATTTTTATATATTTTTATAATTTTATATTTGGCATCTGGTGTGATCGCGTCTTCTCTGAGGAGCTATGAGTTTCATATCCCCATTTTAGCTGGCCGCAATCAAAGCCCTGGTGAGGCCATCGCCGATCATGCCGGACCGCAATGATGCGACGGGCGAACATCCCCGCATCGCGAGTCAACTGTTCCATGTGCGGATTTTCCTGAAGCAAAAGGCTTATATCGCTGATCGTCGTAAACGTGGACGAATCGCTGTGACTGCGAGGTGCTCTATGGATAGTATTCTGTTTGCACTTCGACGGGCACTGTTGATATCAGTGGAGTTTCATGGAGAAATCTGAACAAAAGAGTACCACTATCCTCGATTTTCTGCAAAAAATTCGAGGTCAGGACGTTGCAGTTACCACCTCAATTGGAGTTTGGACCGGAAGCATCGTGGAATTTGATAGCTGCCACTTGGTGATTAAGGAAGCAGACGGCGTGAGCCTTTTGAAAATCGATGAAATTATAGCAATCGATTGGGCTCCAAGGCTAGAGATAGTCCATAGCGAATATTAATGAAATAAGACTCCCGCTCAACTGGAACGGACTCAAATTGCGGGCTTCCCGGCCTGAACACTTTAGTCATTCCCTCTCGATCGGATTGGCGGGCCGATTACTCGCGCGGCCCAAGCTACATCTTGCTCCGGGAGCAGGCCAGCGGATGCACCGGCCCACGAGTCGCCACCAGGTGAGCGCGAATGGCCGCACTGGAAACGCGTTTGATTTCAGGTTTGATGAAATTTGCATCGTTCATGGGAAAATAGCTAATCGTGACGTATGAATACAATCAAGAACCCAGGAATTGACACTCATTTATCATATCTTTAACATTGCCTTATTTTTAATGCCATAATCGTTCAAAGTTTTTATATACCGATAGCAACAAATAATCTGGTATTCTGCAAGTCCGACAAGTCCAAAATAATTTCCAAATCCAAGCTGAAAAACCAGTGCGCCGTTTCAGTATCGTGGCCTGCGATTGGGCCATTTTCGGAGGATAAGATGGACGATTTTTCAACTCTCATTGGTGGAATTGCCGGTGATGGGATCAATGAAGCAGGAGTGACTGTAGCCCGCCTCTTCAACCGTCTAGGCTATCGCATCTTCATGTATTACGACTATCCTTCTCTCATCCGGGGCGGGCATAACTTCTCCCTGGTGAGAGCGGCCAGGAGAAATATCGCAGTTCACCGCGATAAAATTGACGTACTCATCGCCCTTAACCAGGAGACTCTTGAACAACACAAAGTCAGGCTGATGGACAGCTCTTTTGTCATCTATGATGCGGACAAGGTCAAATTGGACGGCACGAAGCAGAAAGGCTGCGGCATCCCCGTAACAAGCATCCTGAAAGAAGAAGCGGCACCAGCCGTCATGAAAAACACCTGCATCCTCGGCGGATTTTGCCGGGTGACGGGCATGGATTGGGCGGTTTTGGAGGATGTCTTGAAGAAGCACATACCAAAGAAGCTGGAGCAGAACCTGCGCGTGGCGAGAAGGGGTTACGACGCAGCCGTACAATTCTGCCGCGTGGAAAAGACCGATCAGCCCAGCCTTCCTATCATGACCGGCAATCAGGCCATAAGCCTCGGTCTGATCAAGGCCGGCCTTGGGGCCTATGTTGCCTACCCCATGACACCGTCGTCGAGCGTGCTGGATTTCATGGCCAGGGTTTCGCCGGATTTCGGGATTAAGGTCGTTCATCCCGAGAGCGAGATTGCCGTCATGCTCATGGCGGAAGGCTTCGCCTATGCCGGGGTCAAGTCGGCGGTGGGAACCTCGGGCGGAGGATTCTGCCTGATGACGGAAGCCCTGAGCCTGGCCGGCAACGCCGAGATCCCTGTGGTGATAATAATGGCCCAGAGGACGGGACCTTCCACCGGCCTTCCCACTTACACGGCACAGGGAGATCTGCACTTCGTCCTCAATGCCGGTCAAGGCGAATTTCCGCGCTTCGTGGTCTCGCCCGGAGACGCCGAGGATGCCTACTACTGGTCCGGCGTTGCCCTGAATATGGCCTGGAAATATCAGGTGCCTTCATTCATTTTGTCCGATAAGATCACCAGCGAGAGCCAGTACAACTTCGATTTGGCTGCGGCAGGAGAAGTGACGGAGGAGCAGCCGGTGCAGTGGAGCGGCCAGGGCCAGTACAACCGCTACCAGTACACCGAAACCGGCGTCTCGCCTCTGGCCTTTGCTCCCGTGGCGGGCCAGAAGATCAAATCAGACAGCTACACCCATGACCAGTTCGGCATAACCACAGAGGATGCAAAGATCACCAGGGAGATGAACGACAAGCGCCTGCTAAAAGAGGCAGCTATGGCCAGGGATCTGGAGGGATACGAGACGGTTAAGGTCTTTGGAGATATGTCGAGCAAGACTGCTTTGCTTTGCTGGGGCTCGAACAAGGGCGTTTGCATCGAAGCCGCCCAAAAGTTCGGCTTAAAGACGGTTCAGGTTCTTGTGCTCTCTCCATTTCCGGAACAAAGGCTCAAACAAGCTCTAAGCGGCGTGGAGATGCTTATTGATGTTGAATGCAATGCCACGGCTCAATTGTCCCGGCTGGCGGCAGGCTATGGCATCAAGACAGGTGAGAAGATTCTGAAATATGACGGAAGACCGTTCTCGCTGGAAGAACTCGAGGCCGAGATTGGGAAGCTTGGGAAAATTGGGAGCCTTGAAGTGCCCGGGAAGCTTGAGATGCGTGAAACTGAGAAGCGTGAACCGCTCGGAACTCCCGGGAGGATTTCAGCATGAATGCCAAAGACCTCGCCACCTACGCCAGGAACACCTGGTGCCCTGGCTGCGGCAACTTTTCCATTCTCAGCGCCATGCGCTCCGTGCTGGCAAAGCTGGATGAAGAAGGCTATCCGATTGAGAATGTTGTACTGGTCTCCGGCATCGGATGCCACGCCAAGATTGTGGATTACTTGAATGTGAACAGCTTCTACTCCATCCACGGTCGCACGGTTCCGGTGGCAACGGCCATAAAGCTTGCCAACCCCGACCTCAAAGTGATCTGCTTCTCAGGCGACGGCGACAGCCTGGCCGAGGGGTTGGAGCATCTCATCTTCGCCGCCAAGAGGAACATCGACATCACCCTCATCCTGCATGACAACCGAGTCTACGGCCTCACCACCGGCCAGTACACGCCGACCTCTCCCCTCGGTTTCAGGGGCAAATCGACGCCGCTTGGCACTGCGGAGTTGCCCATGAATCCGCCTGAACTGATGCTCGCCTGCGGTGCCACTTACATCGCTCGCGGCTACACGCACGGCATCGACCAACTGCAAAAGCTCTTCCGGGAAGCGATATTGCATAGGGGCTTCTCTTTCGTGGATGTCTTGCAGGTTTGCGTCTCCTACTTCAACATGTACGAGGCCTACAACCAACGAGTTTACGAGCTGGAGGGGAATGATGCGAGCAGCTTTGACGAGGCTCTCAAGCTCATTCGCTCCTGGAATTATGACGGCGGCGAATCCAAAATCCCGCTGGGCAAGTTCTATGAGACCGACGCGCCGCGTCTGGACCAGGCGTTCTCAGGCATCAAGCCGACGGCAAATAGGGACGCGAAGATAAAGTCAATGCTGGAAAATTTCATTTAGATTTGGATGAGATTAGGATTGGATCACGATTGGAATTCGAGTAAGAGAACAAGATTGGAATTAGATCGAGACTGGAATTCGAGTAATCGAGCAAGATTAGAATTTAAGCGAGATTAGAATTAGAATATTCGAGCAAGATTAGAATAGATTAGAATCGCTAAAATGGGAACGGTGAATGAAAAAATGGATAAATATGTCTGCACGGTTTGCGGTTACGTCTATGATCCCGAGAAGGGAGATCCGACATCGGAAATTGCCCCTGGAACAGCCTTTGAGAACCTGCCCGACGATTGGATCTGCCCCGAATGCGGCGTCGGGAAAGACCAGTTCAAGAAAATGGAATAGATATGATCAGCGAAAAAATGTTTGAAGCACTCAATGTGCAGGCTAATAGAGAGCTGTACTCCTCATACCTCTATCTCTCCATGTCTTATTATTTTGAGTCCGTCAAGATGCCGGGCTTTGCCGGCTGGATGCGCGTGCAGGCAGGAGAGGAGCTGGTGCACACCATGAAGATGCTGGACTATGTGGCAAGCGCAGGCGGCAGGGCCAGGATGCTGGCGGTGGAAGCGCCCCGCGAGTCCTGGGCGTCTCCGGTCGATGCTTTCCAACAGGTCTGGGATCACGAGCGAGCGGTGAGCGGGCTCATTCGCGCCCTGGTGGGCGTGTCCGAGGCTGAGAAGGATGAGGCGACGAGGAGCTTTTTGCAGTGGTACTTGGACGAGCAGGTGGAAGAAGAGGAATCCTCGGACAGTGTCCTGAATCTGGTCAAGGCTGCGGGAAATGATGCCGCTGCACTTCGGGCGGCGGACGCGAAGCTCGGCCAGAGAAGCTTCAAGTTTCCCAGGGGTTTTGAGATCTTTCCCTTTGCCGCGTCTTCGGGATTGACCATCGGATCGCTGAAAAGATAGGATTATTGGCGGCGCCGGGCAAATCAATCCGGCGCCGTCTTGTTTTCTTTTCAATTTTGCTTGATTTTTTGTTTACTTGAGACAACCGGCTCAGAAGAGCTGGCCGATGCTGGATGGATCTGCAACATGCCACAATCCCTTCTTCTGGCTGCCGTAGGTATCGCCAGCGCCGGTATCACCGGAATAGAGATAGAGCGGCCATCCGCGGAATGTTAATTGTTTGGACCCGTCGGTTCTGGTAATAGTCGCAAAGTCAACCGATCTCAGGCTATCCGGTACACTCACAGTCTCGGTATAGAAGGGTATCCAGGTTTTTACGCAGTCTTCATAGCAGGTACTGCCGCCGTTACCTTTGGCATCGTCGTCAAAATAATAGAGGGTAAGGCCGTCCTGGTTCACCAGATACTGGCCTAAAAACTTGCTCTCCGAGACGTTAATTGTGTACCTGTCCTGGCCCTCGGCCATAGCCGGGACCGACATAATGATGAATGCAAACAACAAAAACATTATCCAGCAGCTTCTTGGCAATTAAATCACCGGCCATTCTTTTGCCCGTCATGGATAATAAGGATTCGCTATGACGGTTCATCGGCGGATGGGTTAAGTCCATAAGCAACTTATGCCTCAATTCCAGGTGAAGACCAACGGGAACTGAAATAATGAGTTCGTTATCCTTTGAGATTTTAAAGAAAGACAAAGAGACCAATGCCCGGCTCGGCCTGATCAGAACCAGGCGCGGAGATATCAGGACGCCGTACCTGGTGCCAGTGGCGACGATGGCCAGCGTGCGGGCGCTTGGGCCTGACGATCTGGCTCAATTGGGCGTGCAGTGTGCCCTGGCCAATACCTACCATCTTCACCTCAAGCCGGGGGATGAGCTGATTCGAAAGCTTGGCGGCCTGCACAGGTTCATGGGCTTTCCTGGACCTCTTTTCTCGGATTCGGGCGGATTTCAGGCATTTTCTTTGGGCTTTGGCAGAGAGCACAACATCAGCAAGATCGGCAATATTTTCCCCGATGAATTGCAATGCTCCCGGAACAGATCGCTTCAAGATCAATTGCCTCCGAATCAATTGCTTCCAAATCAACCACCGAGCAGATCCAACAGCGTTCCCAAAAAAGAGAACCTGACAAAGATCACCGACGATGGAATATCCTTCAATTCCATGACCGATGGGCAGTGGCATTTCCTGAATGCCGAATCGTCCATGAAGATTCAATCCAACCTCGACACCGATATCATCATGGCTTTTGATGAATGCACCTCGCCGCTATCCGATTACGATTACACCAAGAAGGCCATGCAGAGGACCCACGTTTGGGCGGAGGAATCGCTCCGCCATCACGATCCCGGCCAGGCGCTTTACGGCATCATTCAGGGCGGCTGGTTCGAGGACTTGAGGGACGAGAGCACCAAGGCTATTTCGTCGCTCCCCTTCGACGGGATCGCTGTAGGCGGATCATTGGGCAACAGCAAGCAGGACATGCACCAGGTCCTCGACTGGACGCTCCCTAAACTGGACGACCGGCCACGTCATTTGCTCGGTATCGGTGAGATCGATGACCTCTTCGAGGGCGTTGAGCGGGGCATCGATACCTTTGACTGCGTCTCGCCCACCAGAATCGCCCGGCGGGGGAGCCTCTTCATATCTCCGGAAGCGGGAGGATGCCTGGAAAACAAGTTTCGCATAAACATCAAGGCGGCCAGGTTCCGGGAGGACGAGCGCCCGGTTGATTCGCATTGCGGCTGTCTCACCTGCCGCACCTTTTCCCGGGCTTATCTGCGCTATCTTTACAGCGCCGGTGAGCTGTCTTACTTCCGGCTGGCAACGCTGCACAACCTGCAATTCATGCTGCGCTTGATGGAAGAGATTCGGGAGAGCATCGAACAGGGGACTATGCTGGAATTGAAGAGAAAATGGTTGGGACGGATCTAGCCTTGACGGACTTTTCCCGGGATAAGCCCGGACTGAAAAGGAGAGCAAAGGTCATGGGAAGGGCCGGACTAAAGATCGACAAAATTCAGGCCACGATTCTGCTCTGCGGCCTGTACCTGTTCTTCTCTTTGGCCGGGAACATCGCCGCCACCAAAGTCACTTACTTCGGTAGCCTGGTCATGGATGCCGGATTCATCTACTCTCTCACCTTCACCTGGCGCGACCTGATTCACAAACAGTTGGGCAGATCGGCGGCAGTCACCACCATCTGGCTGGCGGCAGCCCTGAACCTCTTCGCGGCTCTTTATTTCCAGCTCGTGGTCATGCTGCCCGCCCAGGGAGATTGGGGCGGTAGCGGCGGCCAGGCCGCCTGGACATTTTTATTCGGCATCATCGACACTTCGAGCGGTGTCTGGTGGCAGTCGATATTCTCTTTGCAGATGAGGATCGTCCTCGGCTCCATCCTCACCGCTCTCATCGCCGAGATGATCGACACCCAGGTCTATCACATCTGGACGAGAGGCAGGGGCAGGTCATGGCCTCAGTGGACGCGGGTCTTCGCTTCCAATGCCGTCTCGATTCCCGTGGACAGCATTCTCTTTCCCCTCATCGCCTTCACCGGGATTGTGGGATCGCAGGCATTGGTGCAGATGTTCTGGACCAACATCACAGTCAAAGCGATCATCACTCTGCTCATATTCTGGACGATCTATTTGGTGCCGGAAGATCCGATTTACGAGGATGTTTGAACGGTACTGTTCGGACATGACTTTCCTGTTGGAATCAGCAAAAGGGGATGAATCCGCCCGTTTCGGGAGTAGCAAAAGACCTTGGGGGATTTCGGGCGGCTCCAACCAATACTATGGCTTGCAGGTATGAGTAGCTTAGCCGCGCGGGGCGAAAGTAATCGGACCAGTTCCGACGATGATCAAATCCAATGGTGGTCCGCTCAAAGATGATCAGTTCCAGGATAGATGCAAAAGACCGGCCCTTGAAGCTTTTCGTCTCATGCGAAAAGCATTAGCTGTGCAAACGCCGATGTATTTTTATTAAGCGCATGGGTGGATCTCATTGTGAAAGTCATCGAGACCGAAATAAGAGGAAGAGGATGCGCGCTGGCGGAGTTGGACGGAAGGAATCCCGGCATTGCCGGGGCGGTCTGGCAGGCGCCCCTCGATGGCGGAGCTGCCGGGAATGCGCGCCGAAAGATCGTGCTGAAACGAAGCCAGGTATTTAAGTGCTTTAGAATGAAGGAAAGGGTTTTGAATGCATTATCGGCATCTTTGAAAAATTGATGCACAAATCATGTCCCGTTGGAGCATTTTCCGGATCAATCGCTGATGGCAGTTGCAGGCCATTTGCGCATGGTATCAACGAAGAACGCAACAGATGAAATGTATTTATATAGTTTGAATGGATACAGATATCTTATGATTTTAAATAAAATTCAGGCCTTTTCCTGGACGATCAACCAGGGAGGGATTTTGTGAGACCGACTTATAAATATAAAAAAGCAGGCCTAATCTTCTTGATGGGTCTGTTGATATTCTCCTCAACAGGATGCTCAAAAAGTGCCGAAGCAAATCAGAGTCAGATGGAAGGATATCCGATCGCCTCCGATACTTTTACCACGCTCCAGAGGACGGTCGTACCGGATTTGGTACCTTCAGGCTCGGAGACGGTTCTTCCATATGAAGTTTCAAAATACAATCAAAACGGCTATGGCAACTGGAGTTATGGACCCGGCATAGATTTCGTAAAACGGCTCGACATCATGCCGACGAATTACAGCGACGCATCAGCAAATTCATCCGGCAATGCATCAGCCGATAATACTTCAAAACTCTTGAGTTTCTTTACCATAACCGATATCCATATCACCGACAAAGAGTCTCCTGCTCAGGCCATCTATTTGGGCTACAGAGGCGGTTCATCTTCGGCATATTCTCCGGTTATGATGTATACAACTCAGGTTTTCGACGCAGCCGTTCAGACGATAAACGTCCTTCACAAAGAAAATCCGTTTGATTTCGGCATATCTCTCGGCGATACCTGCAACAGCATGCAGCACAACGAACTGAGATGGTACATCGATGTCCTTGACGGCAAGAATATAAACCCTGATTCCGGTGCCGCGGATGATCCCATACCGGGACCGTATAACGATTATCAGGATGAGTACAAGGCGGCAGGGCTTGATAAAACGATTAACTGGTATCAGGCTCTGGGCAACCACGACCATTTCTGGACGGGCTTCTTACCGCCGAACGATTATATCAGAAAGAATCTCACCGGTGAGTATATACTCAATTTAGGCAACCCGTTCACCGATCCTCGCGGCCTGGACAGTCGCGGCATTTACATGGGCTCGATCAACGGCTCAACGCATTACGGGGACATCATAGGCGTAGGACCTGTTAAGGACTTCACAACCGCACCGAAAGTGCTTGCAGCCGATCCGGACCGCCGCGCGCTTTCGAGATCGGAATGGATGAGCGAATTCTTCAATACATCTTCAAATCCCAAGGGTCACGGATTCAATCAATCTAACGTAAAAACGGGGTTCGCGTGCTATTCTTTCGAGCCTAAGTCGAATGTGCCGATCAAGGTAATCGTGCTCGATGATACGCAAAGGGAAGATGATCTCAACAATCCCAAAACACTCGGCTATGGGCATGCCTCTCTTGACCAGGAACGCTATGAATGGCTCGTAAAGGAGCTTGATGCAGGTCAAGCGGAAGGCAAGCTCATGATCATCGCTGCGCATATACCGATAGGCGTTGAACCGGCGGGTTCCATGATGGGCTGGAATCCGGCTGCTCCTCTGTCCGAAGCACAGCTCATCGCCAAACTCCATGAGTATCCGAATCTCATCCTGTGGGTCGCAGGACACCGCCATATCAACGCGGTTACTGCAATGAAATCGCCTGATCCCGCCCGTCCTGAACTAGGATTCTGGGAGGTTGAAACCGCATCATTAAGAGATTTCCCGCAGCAGTTGCGCACTTTCGAGATTGTCCGCAACAGCGACAACACGGTTTCCATCTTTGCGACCGACGTTGATACGGCAGCAAAAGACGGATCGCTTGCTGCGACATCGCGCTCTTATGCAGTCGCTGCTCAGGAGATATTCAAAAATGATATTGGTCTGCTGCCCACAGGTTCGTACAATGCGGAGCTTGTCAAACAATTGACTCCGGAAATGCAGGCGAAATTGTCGAATGATGGAGGGAAATAGCGGCATTCAAGTCAGCAGGTCATGATACACCTGCTTAAATTTTGCGAACCATCGCGCCGTCCGGCCTCCCGACCGCTATAGCGGCCTTCCCGCATGTGCCCGCGCGCTCATGCGGGAACCCGCCCGCACGAACGCAGGGGCACGCGCCCCTCGATGGCTGCGCCGCCATCGTCGACACCGGTTTACGCGGTTCCGGCATTATTGTGATGCCGGTTGGAACGGTCCATTTCTATTTCGGCTATGGCTATTAGCCTTAAATCGAAGAGTCTCAGACACCGGCCATACCTGCGGCATTCAGGTTGCCCCGGGCAAACTATCAGTCTTTAGGTGGAAGAGCACAGGGACATTTCCAAATGCCCGGAAGAATTGCATAAAGAGAAAGAACGCGAGCGAGCGAGCCGAATCTTGCGGCTGGCCGCAAATTGCGGTACGCTGCGCTGCTGACCGCTGCCGGCATTTGATGGCAATGGACAGCGGCCCTTAAAGCTATCCAACCTTTGTTGCTGTGGCATTTCCCTGGATCGATGACTGCCCACCGGACTTCAGCGAATAGGTTCCCGATAAAGCGCTGTTCTCCATCGATAGGTAGAAAACGCATTCACTGTAATCCTGGCTGGTGTATTCGGATGATGCAGACTTGGCAGTCAATGCCAGCTCCTGCCCGTCGAGAGAACCCGTAGCAGTCACCGAGCGTGCCATGCCGCGGTTCGTCATCGTGCCGTAGCCCATGATACTGTCTTTGCCGGATGACCAAAGGGTCAGATCAAGAGATATATCGGTTCGATCATCGAATCTGACCGACCATCTGCCGCTTACATCGGTTGGCTTATCAGCCTGCGACTCCGGGCTTTTATGGCTCTGACTTGCGCTTGGCTCGCCGGTTTGATTGAGGTTCTGGTCTGCATTTCGGTTGGAATTGTCGCTCGAATTGGTGAGCTGGTTTTGCTTAGCCTCGGCCACGTTCATAGTAGGACCTGTAATTTTTGGCGTCGGCATATTCATGTTTGCCCCACTGATGCTGGGTTCTGCAATTACGCCGGCTTCAATTGCATAAGCCGAAATTGGCAGACACGAAAGCAGTAATGCGGCAAATAGCACACATCTCCATCTCATTCCATCGACCTTCCATTTGAGCAATGGGCGGCAAACAATCTTAAAGTTATCTCTGAGATAATCCAAGTTCTCGCAAGAATCGACTCGATGGATAAAATCAAGATAAATTGAGTTTTATAACCGAAGATCAATATAGATCAATATCTATCACAATAAAGAACAAAAAGCAAAACAGGAGCCGAATCAGTCCGATCTCCTCTCCGCCAAATATGCTCGCGCCTTCTCGGGTTCGCATGCCAGCTCGTCGATTCTCTGTTCCGACATCTCCCAGAGTGCATCATCGATCTCCGCCATCTCATCCCTCTTCTGCCACCAAGAGAGACAAATGTCCGCCGCCAGCGTACAGGCGTCTTCGTCCGTCATATGGATGGAGGCACAGAACGCCTCTCCAACACATGCACCAACTGGTGCTCTAGTACAACGATCACACATCATATCAGCCTCATTCCGATTTTATTTGAGTTCCTCAAAGCCTACACGTACCTTATGCTCTCTCAAGCTAGATGCACCTTGTTGATGCCGTCCCTCGTACAAGGTGCTGCTGATGTCAAGGATTGGATGGCCGTTGTGGCCTGACAATTATTAGCAGAATTTCAGCAGGATAATTGTAAGACGCCTTTTTTCAGGCCAGGGCAGGAGACGGTTCAATTGAGATACGATCACAGAAGGCTCTTATCTGCTCTTCGTTCATGCTGCATTTGGGCACGACCATCACCCGATATCCGTCGCTCTCCAGCCTGCTTGTGAGATCCTGGAACATGCTCATGGCTTCATTAGTCTGCCTGCTGAGATTAGGCATCTTCAGAACGACAATCTTGGCTGATGGGATCACAGCGTCCACGGTATAGCCCCATCTGGTGGGACGATGCGTCAATACCGCAACACCTCTCCGCAAAAGTTCAGTGATTATGTCGTCAAACTTTGCCATCTCTGGAACTTTGGATTGCTTCATTTTAATTCCGTCCTTCATCGAATCCGCATTATAATTAAATTGTTAATATCTTCATATTATGACATAATTGTTCTTTTGCTTAATTTTTCTTTGCTCAATAGTTCTTTGCTTAATTTTTTCAGGACTTATGATGCGGCCAATAATTGCGCTTTTCCAGTTATCTACGTATAAGATCATTAAGCCTTTGGTAGTCTCCGACCGGAAAGCGAACCGATACCGATAGCGCTATTCCGCACGGTTCGGAAGCGTCCAATTCCATAATACCACTATCTTCATCGATGTATTCTCTGGTATCATGAGGATGTGCAGTATATTGCCAGCCTTCTTTTGCTCCAATTATTCTGGAATAAAGCCAGTTGTCGGCTTCAGGGCAGTTTAAGGGATCCAGGCCGGATATTATGCGGGTCAAAAAAGCTTCTGCGTCTTCTGCCGCGAGGAACTCAATCCATACGATGCCCGGCTTATTTTCTTGACAGGAATTGCAGGTGTTGATTCCCAGGTTCCAGATGGCCTGGAGCAAAGGAGCAATTCCTTCATCCACCTCTATTCGCAGGTTTGATGCAATATTAAGAATTGCAGTCTGCTTATGCTCGATCAAAATCTGCGGGCTCCTTTTAATTCCTGCAAGTCTCGAGCTCTTTGCACGAGCTTTGCCAGCCGGAATCCGGACCTTACACATAATTTCCCTGCATATTTGTCCACACAAGCCATGTTTATCTCTGTCAATGTGCCTGTGACGCCATTATTTCCTGAAATAATTAATGAACTATTCATAATATAATCACCTTATCGTCTAAACATCCTTTATCGTCTAAATTCGGCGCGGGATGCCAGCCAAATACATCGAAATTGCTTTCAAATAGCTGCAAATGCTGCGCGCAGCGAAAAATCTGCAGGGCAGATATCGCCCCGCATCGCGTGTTTTGCCATTGCCGAAATGCTATCCGGCTAAAACAGATTGATCAAATAATAATCAAATAATCTGATTAATAGATCGGATTAATATCTTCTGGATGGCTTGGCGGGCTTGTTCTTTTGATAGCACTCGCTGCAATAAACCGGCCTTGATCCATCTGGCTTGAAGGGAACCTGGGTCTGCTTCCCGCATTTGGAGCAAGTTACATCTGTCATCTCTCGTGGACCGCTGTTGTAGCCGCCTCTGCTGCTGCTACCACTGTTATCATATTTTCTCTCAAACATTTAAATTCACTTACCTTTTGTATCGATTCAAAAATCGAACCTGCTACAAAAAACATCTCAACAAATCTCTTTGAATCGACGCAAATGTAACATCTTATGAATGGCTTACCTTGATGATATACCTGTTGGTCAAAATGCGTTGTAGTTCGCGATACTTCGCAAGATATTTCGCAATATTGTTTCACTGTGGAAGTGAGTCCATAGGTGTGGTCTCTGAAGGACTGGATTCGAGCCGTTGGTTAGAGGATCTGACCGAGAATTTCCCAGCATCAGCCACGAATGGCAAGCCAAAGCTGATGTTCAGGCAGAAGGGGCGCAATCACTGCCGCCCTTTGCTTTTTTCCTGATCTTTTGCCGCCTTTTATCTTTTCCCTTTGGCCCGCCTTTGCCAGGATTTCGATATTCGACAGCCTGATATCTTTAGAAAACAAGAGAGTTGGGGAAGACAGAGGTTTTGATTATGAGGCTTATTTTGATTCTGTTCGCTTTGACCCTTGTGGCGGCGCTCTCCGGCTGCATCCAGCCGCAGAGTGAGCCTCAGGTCAAACAAATGACGGCAACGGCAGAGTGGAAGCCGGACGGCGTTGTCAGCCCGAATGAATACGCAAGAAGCATGACGCTGCACGGGCCGGTCAGCAACGGCTATTCGGGCGGCATCCTGGAGATCTCATGGAAGAATGATGCCGAGAACCTCTACATGGCCCTCAACGGGTCCGGCGGGGGCTGGATCTCCATCGGATTTGAGCCGTCCGAATGGATGAAGGATGCAGATATCATCATGGGCTCGGTTCAAGACGGCCACGCAATAGTGCTCGATGAGTACTGCACGGGAAACTACGGGCCTCATGAGAATGATACGAGCCTCGGCGGAACCTATGACATCCAGCAGTTCGGCGGCAGCTCATCGGGCCGAAACACTTTAATCGAGTTCAAGAGACGTATGAACACGTCGGACAGATTCGACAAGGCCTTCACGCTAGGCCAGTCGATATCGATAATCTGGGCAGTAGCGAACGCACCGGACGAAAAGGCCAAGCACGACGCAGCCAAAGGTGAAGGCATCCTGGACCTTTTGGGCCAAACCGGGAGCACGCCGGGAGCCGTGGGCATGGCTGCGCCCACGGCGAGCGATGTGGACGGGATGCGCCTGATCCGGGAGGAGGAGAAGCTGTCTCGCGATCTTTATCAATCGTTTTACAATAATACTTCTGCGGCTATCTTTGAAGATACGGCCCGGTCTGAGCAGAGCCACATGGATGCGGCACTTATGCTGCTGAATAAATACGGTTTGCAAGACCCGGCAAAGGCGGAAAAAGGCCGGTTCGTCAATGTGTCTTTGCAGCAAACCTATGACCGGCTTATGGTCCAGGGATTGAGATCCGAGAACGAGTCATTGAGCGCGGCAGCCGAGTACGAGGAGATCAGCATCGTCGATCTGGAAAAGCAGATAAAAGCCACCGACAAACAGGACGTCAAAACGGTTTACGAGGGCTTGCTGGCCGGCTCCCAAAAGCATCTTCGCTCCTATGTGAGGGCTTTGCAGGAAAGAGGGATTCAATACTCTCCGCTGCATCTTGACCCGGCGGAGTATGAAAGGCTGATTGAGCCCAGCGAATCTACAAATAACGTTGGGACGTGAAAAGCGGCGACCTATGAGAGCGATGCGTAGGCAGATTCCTTTTGTTTCGTCCCGGAATCTTCCGGCCACACCTTTGGTCATCCTCATGAAACGCCCATGTGCCCCAGACGGAGGCTCACACGTGACGGATGAAAAACAGGATCTATTGACATTAAAATTCAGTTCTCCATGGGAAACCAAAGCGATAGGTTCCGTGTCATTCTCCGCTAAGGCAGACCTGAATCCGAGCCGGTGAACATGACGTAGGGCGCATATGTTATGTTCGCCGACTCGGGCACTGCTGCTCCGCACGAAGTGCATATCAGCCAATCCGATTCGAGACTTGGCGAAGGAAGGCACCCCAGGCCGAAGCAAGCCGGAGGCTGCCATCCGAACACCGAGGAGTTGCTTCTCTGTCCGCCGATCTCAATCCTGGCCTCGACATCCGCCTGAGCAAAATCGGAACCGTTAACGGGATAGGCAACAATATGTGCCCGGTTGACGTAAACGCCGCCCTGCAAAGCCCTTGCCCGGTACTCGATGATTCTCGTCTCATCGGGCAGGATGTCGATGAGATTCCAGGTCACCTGACCGGCGCGTCGGTCACTCGGCACATGCTATTTCGGTACTATTTAGGGAAGACCAAGCCGATTGATGATTCGTTGTTTTAGCTGCGCATAGCCCGGCTCGCAAATCAAGAGCAGGTCATCTCCCCTAAATGCGTTCGGAATTATGCACCGGCTTTGCGAAAGAATTAATATTTGCGAATTGGAAACAGGGCAAATTATGCCAGAAATAGGTGATGTCGCCCCCCAGTTTTGCCTTCCCGCCGGCGACGAAAGAGAGATTTGCCTTGACGAATTTAAGGGCAAATGGTTGGTCCTGTATTTTTATCCCAAAGACAACACCGGCGGCTGCACGCGTGAGGCCGTCGACTTCACGGCGGCCCTGCAGACTCTCCGCGAACTCGGTGCAGAGGTGGTGGGAATCAGCCGCGATTCGCCTGCGAGCCATAAAAAGTTCACTGAGAAGCATAGTCTCGGCATAGCCTTGCTCAGCGATGGAGATCACAAGGTCACTGAGGCGTACGAGGCATGGGCCTTGAAAAAGATGTACGGAAAGGAGAGCTATGGTGTCATACGCTCCACGTTCCTGATCGATCCTGAGGGAAGGATTGCTCGAATCTGGAGGAAGGTAGCCGTCAAAGGCCATGTGGAAAAAGTGATCAGTGCATTGAAGGAGATAAAATCGGGGCGATAGATTCATTTAGCGCGGTTTGTTCATACCAAGAATTGTTCAGCATCAATTCATTCAACCCTGCTACAGATCATCCCGTCCTTTTTTCTCGCTGCCGCCGGTGACGTTCCCCTTCACCTTGGCAAGGCGTGCCTTGGTGGCCTTGATGGAACCGGCAAGCGTGCTCGGTGCTTCCTCTTCTGTAGCGGCGCAGTCGATGCATTCCTCCTCCTCGGGAGCGAGAGAGCATAATCCCTCCTCGGAATCCACATTGATGGACAGATCGCTGCTGTTGGAATACCTGTAGACCAGCTCCACAGGGCGGCTAAGGATCGACATAGGGCTGAAGATGAGATGGGAGCGCAGCGTTCCATTGGGCTTCAGCTCCGCAGCCGCTATCCCCTTTCTGCCGTTTATGTCCTTTTCGACGCTGCCATACCTCCAGCCCCATTGATCCATCAGGCTGAAATTGCTCTTGTCGATCGGCAAATTTTTTGTATCGTTGTTGATCAGTGATACATCAAGCTCAAGGGTCTTTTTATTGGATGCAGTCCAAGATCTCAAGATGCCGTAGTACAGGAGCGTCACATTTTCGTTACTGGCATTGTAGACCGGCGGGAACGGAATTGAGAATTGCTCACCGCCGGCGGGATCTTTGCCGAGGTTCACCGTCAGGCTTTTGACTATGGTCTCAATCGGGACAACGAATCCGATTATGCACCTTCCCAGCTTCAGGTCCTCGGTATATTCCGGTGTGTTGCTGTAGACGCGGTCGTTGCCGTCCGTCATGGTGTAAGCAGCCTGAATGGGCCTGGCATCGCTGGCGTTGACTCTGGTAAGGCTTATGTCCATGCGCAGGACGGAATATCGATCTGCATTGGCATTTCCTGAATCCCAGCGATCTTTGAAGGAGCCGAAAACGGTGCAATTGATCTGCCCATTGCTTCCATGAAGAGGATATCCGCTGGCCAGGAATACGGAAAAGAGCATCAATGAGAGAACCAGAGCCAAATATCTCATATATAATATACCTCTACTATTATGTTGCCATATCGTGTCTTAATCTATTTCGTTATAATGCCCGTGTCCTCTGCTTCGACCTCAGTTCCCTTAGACTGTTCCCTTGCATGAGCACCTTGAGTCGTATGGAATTGAATTGTGCCAAAGCAGTCTTTGCCATCATATTTTGCCATCACATTATGATGTTCGCATCTTATTAATATATTTAATTACAAAAAGTGCCCAGGGCATTTGCCCCGGGAACAGAGATAGCAGCCCCGGATGGGCTTTCAGTGATCACCCCCGGTGAGGCTGCCATCTCTTCGAAGTTTTTCCAGGTCATCTCGCGACCTTATGCTGCTACGGTTGCAGTGCTGTTCAAAGTACTGTTCAAGGTGCTGTTCGTGCTGCTGCCAATTGTGCTGTTCACAGTGGCGTTTTGATCGCTGCTCTCCGTATCGCTCTCCGTATCGCTCTGAGTGCTCTTATGCAAATTTGCTTTGGCGGCTGCAAGGCGTTCCTTTGTCGAGCTGAGGCTGGAGTTGATCTTCTTGCCTACGGCTGATTGCTCGCTGGTTGAGTTTGCGCTCTCAGTGCCCGCTAACCTGGCCTTGCTCGCAGCTATCTGCTCTTTCAGAGAGCCAAGCTTTGTGGCAGTGGCACTGGCCGTCTGATTGGTCTCGTTTCCTGCGCTTGCTGCCTGGCTTTGGGTCTCGTTGCCGCCCTGGGCGACTGCCGCGGCGGCTGAAGGCGCTGCAGACGCCGTAGCATTCCGGGTGGCATTGGTGCCGTAGACCTTTTCGTCGGAGAGCGCCACCAGATCATTCTCAAGATTCACGACGATCTGCCCGGATGAGCCATAGTCATAGGCAAGAGCTGCCGGTTTGCTCAGGAGGGAAATTCCCGTGAATCCGACCTTCACCCTATCGCTGCTTGCAACCTGCGGCGCGATCATTTCCGGATCGAATCCAAGGGTGGGAAGATACGGCCATCCCCACTGATCAAGAAGCGTGAAGTTCTCAGGAGTCAGATAGAGGTCTTTCGTCCCGTTATTGGCTACACGAAGCTGAACGACGACTCCCTGTTCATCGGGATTGATAAGCCAATCGCAAATTCCGTAGTACCTGACCACGACGTCCCCGTTGGCGCTCTTGGGAGTCGCCCACCAGTTGATGTTGAACGTCTTTCCTCCTGCCGGAGTCACTCGAATCAGCTTGAAGAGGTCATCCTGGGGCACAAGGAAGTAAACCAGATGCCGCTTCTCCTGGAGAGTCTTGAAAAGGCCCGGGGAGTAGGTCTTATCGTTTTGATCCACCAATTCGTAAGTGGCGTTCTCCGTATTCACAAGGCCGATATCTACCTTCAGAATCTCCTGGGTCGCATTCTCGTCGGCAAGCGGAGTCCTGGTCGACCCGAAGAGCACAACCGTTGCATTTCCATCGCTGCCTTGCAGCGGAGCGGCCCATGCCGCAGTGGCCGTCAGGGCCAATAAAAGGGCAAGAATAATTAATCTCAATGTAGTACCCCCATGAAATTTGTGGTCTCTTGTGCAGTAGCTAAATTTTGTGTGGTAGCTAAATGAATACTATTAGTGACATTTGGCATTCGATTATATACATTTTATCCCAGAAAAGCGGTTTTTGGCGGCCATCAAGAGCGACATCCACCGGGCATTATCCGTTGTATCCGGCAATGCGTCTATCTTCAGTCCGCCTGTCATAACAGCGTCCATTTGTGGTGCCGGCATAGCATTTCTCCTGCGTGAGAAATGCCTCCTGCATCAAGCTGGGAAACCTATATCTGCCTGTTACATCATAAGCGGAGAGCGGTGTTCTAGTTGTCATCGCCTATCCTTGTTACCTGCGGCCTGCCCTATGCCAATGGGCCCTGTCATTTAGGCCATCTCAGAACTTATGTACCTGCGGACATCTTCGTCCGGGGACTGCGAAAGATGGGCCGGGATGTGCTCTTCGTCTGCGGCTCGGATGCTCACGGGACGCCCATCGTCGTTAATGCCGAGGCCCAAGGAATGCAGCCGAAGGCACTCGTGGCCAAATACCACCAGCACTTCGACGAGGTTTTCAAGGGCATGGGAGTCAACTTCAATTTCTTTGGAGACACGGACGACCCCGCTTGCCACAACCGCACACAAGAACTCGTAAAAGTCCTCATGGATAAGGGATATGTTTATCCTAAAGAGATCGAGCTGGCCTACTGCCCAAAGTGCGAGCGGTTCCTTCCGGACAGGTACGTTGAAGGCGAATGCCCCTACTGCGGCAAGACCGCCCGGGGCGACGAATGCGATATGGGCTGCGGACGCCACCTGGAGCCGGGAGAGATTCGGAATGCGGTCTGCAAGGTCTGCGGCGGCAAGGCCGAGTACCGCAGGCAAGTTCATTACTTCTTCAAGCTGTCGGAGTTCAAGGATTTCTTGCTCGGATTCCTGGAAACCCTGGGCGGGACGGCATCGGCCCGCAACTACGCAATAGAATGGGTGCGCCAGGAGTTGAAGGATTGGTGCATCACCCGCAACATGGCCTGGGGAATCAAGTTCCCTGGTCACAATGAACTGGTGGTCTACGTCTGGGTGGATGCGCCCATCGGCTACATCGCATTCAGCGAGGAGTGGTGCGCCCAAAATAACGTGGACTGGCAAAAGTACTGGAAGAACGATGCCAGGATAATTCACTTCATCGGCGGGGACATCGTCTACCATCACTGCATCTTCTGGCCGGCCATGCTGAAAGGGGCGGACTACACGCTGCCGTCGGCGGTTGTCGCCAGCGGCATGCTCAAAATCGATGACAAGAAGTTCTCCAAGTCCCGCGGCAACGTCATCTGGGTGAAGGAGGATTACCTGGAGAAGGGGCTGCATCCCGATCTGCTGCGATATTATCTGGCCAGCTACACCGCGCACAACAAAGAGGTCAACTTTGCCTGGAAGATCTTCGCCGACAAGGTGAATACCGAGCTGGTGGGCGCTTTCGGCAACTTCCTCAACCGGGCCCTGACCTTCACGGTGAAGAATTTTGACGGAAGGGTTCCCGGGGGCGAGATCGATCCGGAGGTTATGACACGGATCGAGCAGACACAAAAGGAGGTCATCTCCGCTCTGGAAGAGTACGAGTTCAAGAAGGCTGCAGACAGCGTGATGAGCCTGGCCGACTTTGGGAACATCTACTTCCAGAGCCGTGAGCCCTGGAAGCTGGTCAAGAGCGATCGGGCGGGCGCAGGACGGGTGCTGAGGACTTGTCTACAGATCGCCAAAGCCCTGGTGGTTCTCATGGAGCCGGTCATGCCTGAGAAGATGGAATCAGCCTGGAAGCAGCTCGGGCTGGATGGCCGGGTCGGAGCGGTGCAGTTCTCCGAGGCTCTGGTGCCCCTGGCCGAGGGCGGGCTTCTGGGCAAGCCCGAGATCCTATTCACACGCATGGAAGAGCCAACGGTGAAAGAGCTGGACAGGATCTTCCGGGAGAGAATAGAACTGGCGGAGGCCAAGGCCAAAGGAAAGATCGTAGTGAAAAAAGGACAGATTTCTTTCGAGGAGTTCGGGGCTCTGGACCTGCGGGTGGGAGAGATCAAAGAGGCGGGCCACATCAAGGGCTCGGACAAACTCCTCAAACTCATGGTTGATATCGGAGGCGAGACGCGCCAGGTGGTAGCGGGCATTGCCCTAAGCTACAAGCCCGAGGAGTTGGTGGGCACTCAGGTCGTGGTCCTGACCAACCTGAAGCCTGCCAAGCTCTTCGGCATCGAGTCGCAGGCCATGCTCTTGGCGGCGGATACTGCCGGAAAGGCCGTGCTGCTGCGACCGCGTGAATTAGTGGAAACGGGAACTAAGATTAGATAGGAGGTTTTGTGTTGCTCCAGATTGAAAATCTGTCCAAAACTTACAGGTTGAAGGACAGGGATATTGTAGCTCTTAAAAATGTCAGCTTCTCAACCAGGCCGGGTGAGATTTTAGGGCTGGTGGGAAAGAGCGGGGGAGGCAAGAGCACCCTGATGAAGATCCTGCGAGGCATGGAGAGCTTTGATTCTGGAAAGATCGTCATGGACTCAGTCACCATCACGCCGGATTCCGATGATGCGGTTGTCAGGGCGCAGCTTGCAGTCACGGCCATTCACCTGCAAAGGGACTTCGCCCTCTGGACGGAGACCGCGCTTAGAAACGTGGTGCGCCGGGTTCATTCCCGCAAGACGGGCTTCGAGGTCTTGCCCATACCGGAGAATGCGGACTACGATGAGGTATACAAAGAGGCCATGTACTACCTGCGGCTGGTGGGCCTGGAGGACAAGGCGAATCATCTGGCCACCATCCTCAGCGGCGGCGAGAAGCAGAGGCTGCTTATAGCCAGGCAACTGGCGAAAAAGCCCAAGATCCTTCTTCTGGATGAGCCGGCCACAATGGCCTGTCCGTCCACCAAACAGGAAGTGCTGGACGCCATCAAGAACGTAAACAAAGAACTGGATCTGACCATAATCGTGGTGTCTCACCTGCCCGAGATTCACGAGTATCTGGCAGACCGGCTGATCTGGCTGGAGAAGGGAGAGATCGTCGCCGACGGGAAGCCGAGAGCAATCCTGGACCGGTTCATGGCAGGTATCGGAAAGATGGAACCTCTGGCACTAAGGCCCGATCCCCAGCCGCTTATTCGGGTAAGGGGCTTATCCAAGCGCGGCTGCCAGATTTGCACCGGAGAAGTCCTGAATGTACTGAAGATGGAGAACCTCAACTTCGACGTAAATGAGGGTGAGATCACCTCCTTTATCGGAAACAGCGGCGGAGGAAAGACCACTCTTCTAAAAATCATGCAGGGCGTCAAGCTGCCGGACGAAGGAATTGTGTATTACCGGTATGGCGACAAATGGGTGGATATGATGACCTACTCGCCCGACAGAATGAATGTGCGCCGGACCTTGGGAATCATGTACCAGGAGTTCGCCCTTTACGCCGGAGAGACCATTATCGATCAGATCGCCTACCAAATGGGCATCAAGGGCAATGATGTGATTGAAAATGCCCGGGCGATGGCTGAGGAGCTGGGCATCAGCGACAAGGTGCTGGATGTCATCTATGCATTGACGGATATGTCGGAAGAGGATGCCAAAGCCGCCTTTGAGGCTCTGGGATTGACCAGGGATGTATTCAAGGATTTATTCCCACGCTTCCCCATGACCGAGGCTCGCAAGTTTGCCGAGCCGATCTTCGAGCTGATGTCCCTTGACCCCGAGGTCATGTGGAAGCTGCCGGAGCAGTTGAGCGGCGGAGAGCGCGTGAGGGCATCTTTGGCCATACTCCTGGCAGCCAGGCCCAAGATTCTGATCCTGGACGAGCCCTTTGGGGATATCGATCCCATTACTCTGCGTGAGGTCTCCAATGCCATTAAGAAGATCAATGCCAAATTCGACACCACTATAATTCTGGTGAGCCATCATGTCGATTTTGTCAAGGAGATCTCTCACCGGGCGATTCTCATTGAAAACGGGGCGATTGCTGCGGATGGAGATCCGATTGAGGTCTGCAATGCTTATCTGGCCAGTTGCCATGCACCTTATTTGAAGTACATGGAAGAAAGATATGCTATCCACGGATGACCGGTAAATGGAAGCGGATTTAGAAGAAATTTATAGTCAGGTGGCAAGCCAAGTCACGCCCGACGAGTTCCTTTCCAGGGTGGAAGAGAAGGTAGTCCTGATGGCGGGCCTGTGCGATCGCAGGACCGCCGGAATGCTTGTCGCGCGAGACCTGGGTGCCTCAGAGGTGCTGACCAAGATCGGAAGCATCAGACCGGAGATGGGGAACGTCACATTTGTCGGCAAGGTGATGAGCGTCTCCGAGATTCGCGAGTTTCCGCGTTCGGACGGATCACTGGGCCGCGTGGCCAATCTGATGCTGGCCGATGAGACGGGAACGGTGCGCGTGGCCCTCTGGGACGAGACCGCGGAGCTGGTGCGCTCCGGCGATCTGAAGGTCGAACAATGCCTCAAGATCCGGGGCCTGGCCAAAGAGGGATACGCCGGGACCGAGGTGAGCCTGGGGCGCAGCGGCGGCATCGAAGAGGTGGATCTGGACATAAAACCGCGCGCCGAGCCCTACAAGATCTCCGAGATAAAGAGGGATATGAGCGAGGTGAGCCTGCGGGCCGTGGTGGTGGACCCGGGCGAGGCCCGCGAGTTCGTGCGCAAAGACGGAAACAAGGGCCTCGTCAGAACCGTGCTCCTGGGAGACGAGACAGGCAAGATCAATCTCACCCTCTGGAACGAGCAGGCCAGGATGGCCCTCACGAAAGGAGAGACCGTGGAGGTCGTCAACGGCTCATCGCGCGAGAGGTACGGCTCAATCGAGATTCAGACCGGCAGCTACACGGTGGTGCGAAAGAGCAGCGATGCCGTCAGCTTCTCGGAGAAGATGACCCAAATCTCGGACCTGAAGCCGGGTGCGCTCGTAAGTGTTGCGGGATTCGTTACAGGTCTTGGAGAAGTGCGCGAGTTTCAAAGGGATGACGGAAAGGTGGGGCGTGTGGCCAATATCTACGTCTCCGACGCCACGGGTCGCATCAAGGTGGCTCTGTGGGGGGACCACGCGCAGCTCTTGCAGGGCCTGGATATCGGATACAAGGCAGAGATAATCGATGCTATGGCCAAGAGCGGCTGGAATGATGAATTGGAACTCTCCTGCGGATGGCGTACCAGGATTACTTTCGCCCCGCCTGAGTAAATGAGTTAAAGAAGATATGCGCACTAATATCCGAGGAAAAACCAAGATGGCTACAAAATTACTGGAAGATCTGCCAGGCGTGGGTCCGGCCACTGCCGAGAAACTGCGCGAGGCAGGCTTCAATTCCGTCGAGGCAATAGCCGTTGCGTCTCCCGGCGAGCTGGTGGCTGCGGCTGAAGTCGGCGAGGCTACCGCCTCAAAGATCATTGCCGGTGCCAGAGAGGCTGCGGACGTGGGCGGCTTTGAGACCGGCGACCGCATATTAGAGCGCCGCAAGATGGTTGGAAAGATCAATACGGGCAGCAAGAGCCTAAACGAACTCCTGGGTGGCGGCATGGAGACGCAGTCCATCGTGGAGCTTTACGGCGAGTTCGGCTCCGGCAAGACCCAGGTGGCCCATCAGATGGCCATAAATGTTCAACTGCCGCTGGAGATGGGCGGCTTGAACGGCTCCGTCATCATCATCGATACCGAGAATACCTTCCGGCCTGAGCGCATCGACCAGATGGTGCACGGCCTGCCGCCGGGGCCCGACGGCCAGACCTGGGAGACGGCAGACTTCTTAAAACACATCAGCGTGGCCCGTGCCTTCAACTCCAACCATCAGATCCTGTTGGCGGAGAGTGCTATGGATCTGGCTGATAAGATGAAGGATTCCGGGAAGCCGGTTCGCCTTATCATCGTGGATTCCGTGACGGCTCACTTCCGGGCGGAGTACGTCGGGCGCGGAACACTGGCCAACCGCCAGCAGAAGCTCAACAAGCATCTGCACGACTTAATGCGCTTCGGAGACCTGAACAACGCCCTGATCCTCGTGACTAACCAGGTCATGGCCAAGCCGGATACCTTCTTCGGAGACCCGACAAAACCCGTGGGCGGACACGTCCTGGGCCACACGGCCACCTTCCGGCTCTACCTGCGCAAGTCCAAGGGCGAGAAGCGCATCGCCCGGCTGGTGGACTCACCCAATCTGCCGGACGGCGAGGCAGTGTTCTCCGTGACTACAGATGGCTTGAAGGATTGAGGCCGGCCAGACGCAAATTTAAGAATTGAAATCTCGTATCCAGATCGAGATCGCAATATGAGCCGCCCGGAAAGGCTTGCCGGGCGGCATAAAAATGATTTCGAGAATCTCATCTGCTAATTTGTGCACTTATCTTCTGTTGGTTTCTGAGATTTTTATTCATTCATTCTCTTGCGCCATATCTCGACCGCCGATAGCTGCTGAGGTCTCCTTTTGAACACACCATTCGGATTCAATATTACACCATTTGGATTCAATATTCTGGATTCATCATTTGATGCATCTTAGGATACTCCCTTTGGACATTCCTTTTGGGATAATGTCCATTGAGGTGAAAGTACTTTTTTCCATCTCAATTTTGTCCTTTTTTTCAATTTTCTCTATTTGTTTCAATTCCAAAAACGGAATAAGCAAATAATTCTTATTATTGTTAATCTCCTGCGATTTTAGCCGCCGGATTTATACACACGAGGGATATTGTAACCCAATGCCCACGATTAAGAGTTGACAGAAAACTGCCATCATGGGAGATGGAAAAATCGCTCTAGCTCATCTCCTGGGGCCCCTCCAGGACCAAAAAGCTGTGTTTGCGTGGGCCAACGGTCTAACTTGCTAACTTGTTAATAACGAAATGGAGATATAGAATATGTCGGGTGTGCAAAAGTCTGATGCAATGCTGCAGCATGAGAAATGGATCGCCTGGGTAGTCGAGCATAATCCAAAATGGCTGCCGGGAAGAGACAAGCCGGTCAACCTGATGCCTGAGACCCATGTCCTCTTTATGGGATTTGCAGTCCTTACGGTAATTGTGGCCGTAGCGTTGAGCGTTCATGCTTGATGCTGCTGGATACTGACGCCTCAAAATCCTCAAAAACCCTCAACACCAGCCCAAATAGCAAGCCAAGAACTTGCAGAGCGCGAAAAAACCCTACACTCTGCACGACGAAACCTTTTTTAGGCTCAATTGCGATCTTTTCTTCAGATGCCACCGACTCAATTATTCTCTAAAATATTCACTAAAATCATTGCGAACTCGGATCATCAAGCTTGGTTTGAGCCTGCATGCAGCAAACAATCGATTCGGGGGGGCTTGCAGAAATGATTCGGGCCCTCGTGGTGGACATCGACGGCACTCTGAGCGACCGCAATCGCGTGCTATGTCCTGCCGCCGTTGAAGCTTTGCGCAAGCTGAAAGCGCCGGTCATCCTAGCTACCGGCAACACTCACTGCTTCACCAGAGCAGTCTCTGTTTTGCTCGGCACGCCGCGCATCTTCATTGCCGAGAACGGAGGAGTAATTTCTCACTCTGAAGAAGAGATGGTGATTTTGGCGGACCTGAAACTATGTGAAGACGCATTCGAAAAACTGGCTGAAGTATTTCCGCTGCAGAAATTCAACCCATCTCGCTACAGGTTCACCGACATCGCTCTGGAGCGCAATTTCGATGTATCGGCGGCCACAGCTTACGCCGAGAAGCTCGGGCTGGCGGTGGACATCATCGATACCACCTATGCCGTGCACATCAAAGACAAGAAGGTTGACAAAGGAACCGGCCTATGTCGTGTGGCAGAGCGCATGGGAATCGACCTGAAGGACTTCGCCGCCATCGGCGACAGCAACAGCGACATTCCCATGTTCGAGCTGGCGGGCTTCCGGGCATCGGTGAGCAACTCTTCCCCCGAACTTAAAGCAGTCTCAGATTATGTGGCTGATAGGAGCTACGGCAACGGCTTTGCAGAGATTGTCGAGTACATGATCAGCCGCGACATGCTCGAATGAATCGATCAGAAGGTTGTGAACGATGTTTTCCTGCGACCCAGCCTGAACGAAACAGGACGCTGCGACCGCAATAGAATGGCTGACATCGATTCTGGGCTTAGACGCCTAAAGTCGCATTGGACAAAAAAATGCATTTTGCACTGCGGCCCAGGCTAATGGCCTCAATGATTCAGGCTTTTGAATCCCGGCTTGATTTGAGAAGTAGCTGCGCCCAGTGGTTCTCGCAGATGATCCACCAGCCCAATGTTTCCTTGGCCAATTGGCGCGCAGCGGGGCAGAAGGCGTCCACGGCCAAATGGTAAGGCATCTCCTTCAGAGGCGGATGAAGCGGATATTTGGTGCAGGTGGCAGGCCGAATCTCGTAGATCTCGCACCGGGAATTCTTCAAATCGTAAAACGGGCAGGGCTGCTTGAGAATCCAGACATTCAGTGCTTTGTCGTGTTTGCATAGCGCTTTCAGCCTCTTCTTTCCCACGCGCTTTGCAATTCTCTCGAAATCCTCCTTTTCCAGGAGGAGCCCCGCCCCCGGTGTAAAGCAGCATCTTCCACAATGCCGGCACGTGAACCGCTCCCAAAACAGTTGAACGCCCCCGTCCGAGCCCTCGCGCTCGTCGCGGGCGGGCAGGGGGAGGCTGATGTCGAAGGGAATGGTCTCGCCCTGATCAATCCGAGAAAACTGCTCATCCCTTTTTAGCTCGGACCAGTGAGGCCGCAGCTTCAGGAGACGCTCATGATCGCCCCGCCGTTTCTCTTTCACGCAGGAGAAGACGCAGAGCTGATGGCAGAGCTTGCGAGCTGCTGAGACTTGATCAGTTTTGCGGTCGCCCATAAACTCGATCAAACCGATATTTCTGCTAAATTATCATTGTTGCGCTGCTGATGCTCGAATGCAGCTATAATGCAGCTGCTATCTTGCAGCCCTATTTCAATCCCGGCCTCACATGGAGATTACTTTCGCCCCGCGCGGCTCGGCCTTATCATCTCTCGCATCTCTTGTTGTCTCTGTACACAGAATTTAAACACAGAATTTAAAATTCCATCCGGTGATATGAAGTGTCCAAGAATCCCGAATTCGCCAAATACGCCTCCGACCTTGCCCGCCATCAGGACGCCCTTCGCACCTCCAACGAGGATTTGATCAAGCTCTCCCAAAGATTCGGACGCATGATGCCGAAGCTTGCCAAGCTGGACCCGTCGGCCATCCTCTCCTGGTTCGGCCTCTACAATAAGATCAAGGATGCCGCAGGAAAGACGGACGAGGAGGTCTCTTCTCTGCTCGGCAACGAGCTGGCTGCCGCAAATCCCGTCTTTCAGTCGCAGATCAACTACTACTCATCCCAGCGCCAGCGCCTTTACTCCAAGATGGAGGTCATGGACGACATCCTGAGCGGCATGATGGAGGATCTTCTGGAGAACGGCAGCTTTGAGGAGGCCCAGAAGGCAGAGATGCGCACGGCCCTGGACGGAACTATGGAGAAGAGCAAAAACCGGGTCGATCCCGTTCCGGTCCTGGCATGAAGCGCTCGAACGATGGCCTTTTGCCCGCGGCATTTTTTGTCCGAAATCCCCGGCACTAGCCTTTTTTGGCGGCAGAATCTTTAGAAATTGCCTCCGAAGACTTAGCTGCCAGGACACATCGTTTCAATTCGGCAAGCTCCCTTTGCAGCGCGGAAAACTGCAGCTCCAGATTTTCCAGTCTCATCAGGAGGTCGCCATTTGCATTCGCGCCGCCAATAGAGCCTTCTGTGCTTTCCGGCTCCGGCTCTGGGCCTGATTCACCATCCGCACATTGGCCAAAATCCAAATAGCCGTCCGTGTCGAGCGGGCAAGACAGTTCAGAAGGCGGCGAATCAAATGTCAGGTCGTCAATTTCATCGCATTCTGCAAATGAATCCTCAAAGTCATCCGGCGACCGGCATGAAGCCGAATCATTCCCTTTTTCTTCAGCGCTCTCCCGGCAGTAGGCTTCGATCTCGCCTAAGAATGCGTCGCCGTATTTTTCCAGCTTCTTGTCTCCCACGCCCTCGACGGCCCGAAACTCGATATGGTTTTGTGGGAGCCTGGCGGCCATTGCTTTCAGGCTGGAATTGTGAAAGACCATGTACTGAGGGATGCCCTCATCATCTGCCAGTTTGCGCCTCAGAGCCCGCAAGCGCTCCAGCAGCTCCTGGCTCGTCTGGGCGCTCGGCCTGATGCGCTCCGATGGCAATTCCTTGGATTTTATTTTGGGCCCCGCAAAGTCTCTCTCCGAAAAGCCTCTCTCTTCCGTTGCCGGGCCGGATTTTTCCTTTGGCCTGGTGAGAAGGATGGCCTCGCCGCCAAATAGGATATTGTAGCTCTTCTCCGTCAGCTTCAGAATCGGATACTTTTCTCCTTCAATCCTCAAGAAACCCTGCGCCGCCAGCTCCCGGATGAAAGAGGACCACTGCGACTGGGAAAACTCCCGGCCCGTGCCGTGAGCCTTCAGCCGTTCATGCCCGTTTTGCAGGACCTTTTGCGTTCGCGAGCCGCGCAGAATATCGACGATGTAGCTTGATCCGAATCGCTCCTGCGCCTGCGAGACTGCGGATAGAATCTTTTTTGCGACCTGTGTACCGTCCATGCTCTCTCGCGGCTGGAGACAGTTGTCGCATCTGCCGCAATTCTCCTCAGCATAAGTCTCCCCGAAATACGCCAGGAGCGAGCGGCGGCGGCAGTCCTTGCCGTCGCAGAAGCGAACCAGGTCTCGCAGCTTTTGGTATGCGATCTTCTTCTCTTCCTCGTCGTTTCCCTGCTCGATTAGATACTCGATCTTCTTTGTGTCCCCGTATCCGAAGAAAAGGATGCAGTCGCTCTCCAGGCCGTCTCTTCCCGCGCGGCCCGTCTCCTGGGAATAGCTCTCCAGGTTCTTGGGGAGATCGTAATGAATCACGAAGCGAATATCCGGCTTGTCGATCCCCATGCCGAAGGCAACCGTGGCCACTATGATCTGCACCTCATTTTTTATGAACTTCTCTTGCGTATTCGACCTCAGAGCGCCATCCATTCCGGCATGATATGCCAGCGCCTTCATACCCACGGCCTGAAGCCTGCGGGCCAGGGACTCGGTCGCCTTTTGCGTCGAGCAGTAAATGATGCCACAAGCGCCTCGATGGCGGTTCAGGTAGTCGAGCAACTGGCCGAATGCGTCGTCCTTTGGCCGGATCTGGTAGTGCAGATTGCGGCGGTTGAAGCTGGCTTTGAAGATGGCCGGATTTTCCAGCTTGAGGAGGGAAACAATATCCTTTTGCACCCCGGGCACGGCGGTGGCGGTCAGGGCGATGAACGGCGTTTTCGGGAAGTGGTCTTTCAGCACCCTCAAGTGGCGGTAGGCTGGCCGGAACTCGTGACCCCATTCGGAGATGCAGTGAGCTTCGTCGATGGCGATTAGACTTATCTTCAGACGTTTTAGAAATGACAGAAACTCCGGGACTGTAAGCCTCTCCGGGGCAACATAGAGAATCTTGATCTGATGGTCGAGCAGGTCGGTTATTATTCTCTGAACCTCGCCGGGCCCAAGGGTGCTGTTGATGCAGGCGGCCTGGATTCCGAGGGTGCGCAAGCGGTCTACCTGATCCTTCATGAGAGCTATCAGCGGCGAGATCACCAGGGCCGTGCCTTCGAGCATCAGGGCCGGAAGCTGGTAGCATATCGATTTGCCGCCGCCGGTGGGCAGAAGGGCAAAGACATCCTTTCCCGCCAGGACCTCTGCGACTATCTCATCCTGCGGCGGGATAAATGACTCATATCCAAAGTACTTCTTGAGCAAACGAGAACTATCGCCCTCTTTACCCGAAATGCTCCTCGGAAGCGCCATAATTTTAGGGATGGCAAGCTCATGCTTAAAATCCCTTCGAATTGATTTTGACGCACCGAATTATCTTCAAGCGTGTCAATCCGAGATCGCAGTTTCTGGATGGAATTATGAATTGTGCCTGTGCCGAAATCATGATAATAGTTGGTGATAATTATGCATCAATGGATATAGCCGATCAATGAAAGCGGTTTAGGACGGTTGAAGAAAAAGGGGAAAAAGCGGTGTTGGGAGATATTTCATGAACGAGTCTCTGAAAAGTAAGCCCTTGAGAATTCTGGCGTTAGCGGATCTGCATGATCACGCCGAGATGCTTGACCCTCTGAAGACAATTGACTGCGACCTGATTGCATTTTGCGGGGATTTGCACAACGGCAGCAGTCGCCGGGCGGCAGTGCCGGTGGCCGTCGCCCTGGCCGACCTTGGGCGGCCCGTTCTGATAGTTCCCGGTAACATGGATCACAAAGACGTCGTGCCGGACCTCTGGCTGGACTTTGGTTTTATAATGCTGCACCGCTCCGTCTTTTTGCGGGGCGACTATGGATTCATCGGCATGGGTGGCATCATTGCTCGCAATCCGGCAAGGCTCGGCGATCCGACCAGATACTACAATCATGACGACGATGTCTATTCTGCTCTTACGGATGCCTGCAGGAAGATATCCGAGAAGAGGTTCAAGATTGTCTTAACTCATCAGCCGCCGCGAGAGACGCGCGACCGCCTCTACAACGGCGAGTACAGCGGCTCGGTCGGCCTGCGCCGCTTCGTGGAAGAGCGCCAGCCCGACCTTCTGCTCTGCGGCCACATCCATGAGGATCGAGGAGAAGCAAGAATCGGAAAGACACGCATCATCAATGTGGGAGAGCTTCGTCGAGGATTTGGGGCTCTGATCGAGCTGGCAGACGAGATAAAGGTTGACTGGATCGAGGTTTAGATCGATAGCGAAAAATCCGGGCTCGATCTGATGCGCAGAAATGCCTTACGTGTGAATTGCGCTGCTAGGTTGCTTTTTTTTGCGCTTACAATTAATGTGCTATTGTGCTTACAATTATTGCGCTTACGATCCAAATGATTGTTAACCAAGCATCTGTCAGTAGACACTCCAAACTGCTATGCAGACACTTCAGTTGAACGATTCACAGTAGGATTTCCAGACGATCCACGACAGGATTTTCCATACAATTCTCATCACAAATCCAGGAAAAAACCACTGTGACATATTTTATATAAATTATTATAATTTGATATATATTGGATAAGTAACCTCATTTGAAATTTAAATACATTTTTTTGTAATTTCATGCAGAAATAGCCGATTCTGCAATTGATGTTGATGCAACGAGACTCAAGCCTCTGCAGCAAAGATGTGACTGTGAATCTCATCCATCTCATTTTGCAGCCGCTGGTATTTTTGCATCAGTTCAATGCCCTTTGGCGTCGTTTTGTATAGAGTCCTGTTGCCCGATGTGCTCTCCTCGATCAAGCCCTTTTGGATCAAATTGCACAGATACTGGTTCGCTTTGGATGAGTTCAAATTGGCTTGATAGATTATGCGTGTCTTTCCTGACCCTTTCATGCATATGTTCAAAATCTCTGATACAATCAGGCCCATATCTCTTTTCTTTGATTTCAAGATCACACCTCTAGCAATACTTTCCCTGAGTCTCTGCTTTTTGACAGTCCGGCCGCCATCAATCGCGCGCAACTGCAATTTTTCGCGGCGCATGCATGGCACTTTATGCCCGGAAACGATTTATGGAAGTCCCGTTAATGTAAGGATGCATTCTGCCGGCCAAGAATGTCGTCTGTTTTAATTCGGCATATTTATTTGTGGCTGCAGACTGCTATTTCTCACGCAGCACAATATTGCTCGTTTTGAGCTATATAGACGATTATATCCAGATTTGACCTTCAGATTGGACTGATTTAGATGCAGTCTTTTTTCGAAAAATAGATTAGAATTAGATTACAGGATTTCAGATCATTGAAAGAAAATGGCACCCAAAACATCTTCCGCCACAGTTTCTTTGTTCTTAGAGATATAAATACTCAAAGACGAATAACAGATAATCCCAAAAAGGCAAATGAAAGACAAATGACGGGGCAAAATCAATTGAGGAAGACCGACAGAACTGAAAAATTGACTTGCCAAAAAACAGCCATGATCCTCAGCCAGGGATCATGCCCAAAAGATGAAAATCAGTATGCCTTGTGAGTCTTTCATGTGAAAATGAGGTGCGTCGCGTTGAAGGAAGAGTTGAGGCAGCAAAGTCGCAAAGCGTTAGAAGCCATGCAGTCCTTGCAGGCTATCTTTCCTTCGGCTGGGCAAAAGCCGCAAGAGACTGTGGCTGAGGCGATGAACGAACTGATCTCCCAGGATTATGAGCCGTACTTTTCGGGAAATGCCGCCCTGCATCTTGCCAGCCGATGCCGAAGATGCGGTCGGTGCTGCCAAGAGGAGCAGACGGTGGCCGTCTCCTTCCAGGACTGCAGACGGATCGCCAAGCATAAGGGCATGAGCCTGAAGAGGTTCCTGAAAGATTACACGCGTCCTCATGAACTCAAAGGCGAAGCTGTGGAAAATGCCAGGATGATTCGCAAGGCGATTGGTGAGCCGTGCCCTTTTTACGATGCCGGTCTTCCCGGATGCACCATTCAATCGGTCAAGCCGCAAGTATGCAGTGCCGCTCTTTATCTTTCAAAGATGAATCTGCTCCTCTGTGAAGAAAATCGCAGGTTCAGCACATTTTCCAATTGCCCTGCAGATGTCGAACTGAGGGCAAGGATTGCAGACTTCCTCTTTGGGTTGAAGGAAGAGCAAAACCAGGATCCAGCGGCAAAGGAAACGCCGGGCAGATTGTCTGCAAATTTGCTGGCGGATTTGTTTCAACCATCTCTGGACGCGGATTATTTCCGGCTTCTCTTGCGCTTGAAGGGAATGGAGATATATTTTGGAAGAGACACCGCACTGCCCCTGACGCAAAAGATGGGTTTGAAGAGGCTGCCCGAAGATGACGAACTCAAACCGCTGGCATTTCTGTTTGCGGCCATGCTTCTGGAAAAAGAGGCCAGCAAACCCGCTTTGGCCAAGAATTCGTGCTCAGCGACAGATTGATGGAGAAAATGGGATAGCTTCTTCATCAGTTACTATCATTTATTCACCATCGGTTATTTACTATCATTTATTCACCATCGGTTATTTACTATCATTTATTCACCATCAGTTATTCACTATTATTTATTCACTATCAGTCATGCATTCTCTGTCCATCCATCAGCATTCTTTGCCATTCATCATTATTCGTCATTTCTTGATGCATGATTATTTCTTTTGAGCAACAACGATGAGGGAGTACGAGCCGTCCGCATCTTCCACCGTGGGGTAAGCGGCGACGTAAGCCAGCCAGCGAATCATCTCCGGCGTGTGCATGATCGGCTCTTCGCAAATTTTATGCGAAATTCGCTTGGCGTGAATCATCTGCTGCTCTCTTCGAAAGAGCGCCCTTGATTTGGATTGGCCCAGTCGATAGATCACCTGAAAGCCGCAGGCTTGCAGCATCCGGCACAAAGACGCAAAACTGAACCACTGCTTGTGGCCCTTGTTTCTGGGAAGGCCGCAGCCGTCGCCCGATTCAGACAGCACGTTGGGAACCGAGCAAATCAAGAACCCATTCTTCTTCAGAATTCGAGAGAACTGGGAGGCAGCCCGGTTGGGATCGACCAGGTGCTCCAGCGTCTCAAAACTCACTACAGCATCGACCGAGTTCTCTTCGATATCCGGAAACAAGTCCTCGCTATCAAGATCCTTTCGTAGAAATCTCGCGCCGGGCCTGCGGATATTGCACCGCTCAATCGCCTTTTCTATCATATCCCGGCTGCTGTCAACGCCCACGACGCTTTCGGCGATATCGCCCAGAACATCTGTGCCGTAGCCCATACCGCAGGAGATGTCTGCCACAGTTCGTTTATCCGCTGCTCGTTGGTCTGCGATCTGTGAATTTCCGTTTGCAGCTCGCGGCAGATGCAGCATCAGAAAATCTGCAGCGAAGAGATAGCGCCCCAGATACTCGGCCTTTCTCCAAATATTTGCGTCGCCGGTATCAAAGGGATCTAATTGGTCCTGGCCCGAGCCGCCAAAGGCGTTAGATGATGTCACTTAGAAACCTCAATTCAAGCCTATTTTTTCTTCCATTCAATCCATGCCATTCATTCTTGCCGTCTCATTTCTTGCTGTTTAATTTGCTGCACTCATCCATGCCTTCTATTCATGCGGTTCATTCTTGACCTCGATTCATGCTGTTCAGTCATGCCTTCTATTCGTGCCGTTCATTCATGGCCGTCATGTATGCCGCAATCTATATCCTTGCAGGAAGTAAGATATGGTTTTTAAATGCAGGATGCAATTGATAATTAGGCGCGAAAATGGTTGATAAATGTTTCAATCACATCGGACAACGAACGACAGATAAATATGTTTTAAAGGTGATACCGACATGAAGGTTATTGCGATTAACGGCAGCCCGCGAATGGAAAAGGGAAATACGGCCATGATTTTGAATCCGTTCCTGGAAGGAATGAAGGAGGCAGGCGCAGAAGTGGAGCTATTCTATGCCGGGAAGCTGAACGTAGGTCCGTGCAACGGCGATATGAGTTGCTGGTTCAAGAATCTCGGAGTCTGCGGCCAGAAGGACGACATGCAAATGCTGCTGCCTAAGCTCGCTGATGCGGATGTCATCGTTTGGGCAAGCCCCGTTTACTATTCCGGCATCACAGGCCCCCTCAAGAATATCATGGACAGGCAGTTGCCAATCCATGTGTTCGGCCAGAAGGGGACGAAGAAACAAAAAGCGGTCCTGGTGTCCACCTGCTCGGCCTGGGAGCTTACCACATTTGATCCGCTTCTGCTGCATATAAATGCGGTTTATTCTATGCCGGACGGAGGCTCAGATTTTGCCGCAGCACTGCTCCGTCCCATGGCAGAGGGCATGTCGGAAATGATCAAAGCGGGGGAAACCGGTCTCGTGGATGAAATATTCCAGGCTGCAAAAGATGCGGGTCGCCAGTTCGTGAAAAACGGCAGGGTTTCCAGCGATACACAAGCGAAGATCAGCAAACCTCTTATGACGCGAGATGCCTACTACAAAGCTGCAGAGGCCATGGCCGAACAAATCAAGAACTCCGCGAAAATATAAGCGATGAGGACCCAATTAAGCAGAACTGATTGAGGAAGGGCTAATCGATAAAAAGCTAATCGATTAAAAAATAATTAAAATCAATGAATTTAAACTAACGAGGATTTGGACAGGAGTTTTTCCACTTCCTCAATCAGTTCGCAGATTCATCCTGGCCCGGATATGGGCGAGGTCGATCTGCGACTTTTTTAGCCGCCGTCCTTCACCTATCCGGCCTTTGATATCCTGGCGCAGCCCCTTTACCTCGGATACTATGTCCCTGCGGGCTGCATCGATCTTGTGGACGATCTTCTCCTGCGTGTCCGCAATCTGATCAAGCTTTGTGGCCACTGTGCCCAGCTTTGAGTCGATGCTTCCCAGCTTCTCATCGACGCTGGAAAGACGGGAGTTGGTCTCCTTGAAGCCGTCCTTCACAACCACGATCAGATCCTTTAGGAATAACGCGGCAGTATCGAGCCGGGAATCCGTTTCTCTCTCGCCGGCAATCTTGTAGAAATCGTCCCAGGCCCCCACCGGCTCGGAGAACTCGGCCTGAATGTCCTCGACCTTGATCAGAGGGTCTTCCATCTTGATGGCCCTGTAAAATCTCCCAATATCCGCATCTTCGCCCTCGGCCACCACGAGCACTCTGCCGTCCGGCAGGTTCTTCACGAATCCCTTGAGGTCCAGCGTCCTGGCCATGGTCACAACTCTTGACCTGTAGCCAACATGCTGAACCCTTCCGCAAACGAGAGCTGTCAGTCGGCGCATTGCTTAATCAATTGGTTTCTTTGCATATAAGGTTGTTCTTAAGGCATTCTTCGTTTTTCTCTTTTCACTTTTCTCTTTCCTCTTTCGTTCTGCACCAATCACTTTTTGCTTCGGTCACACTCATTTTTCAGGCGAGCCATCATCTTTCTGCATCCTCAAATCATTCCCAGGTAAACCGGCAGAGCTGCCAGAATGGTCGGCACTCCCACCAGCACCCAGACGGCCCGGTTGCTGTCATAGATCTTTTTGCCGTCCAGCGGTCCGAAGGGCAGCAGGTTGAAGGCGGCCAGAGTTAAATTGATGAAGAGAGCAAAGCTGGCGGCATTTTGCCAGAGCGAGCCCGCAAAAAAGCCGCCCATGAGCACCAGGAAGAAGACGATGGCCAGGACGATGTTGGTCAAGGGCCCGGCCAAAGAGATGAGAAGCTCTTCCTTCTTCTCCCGGGCAGCCAGCTTTTCCTGGCCGAACGGGTCCAGGGAATAGAAATTCTGAGGCGCAGAGGTCCGGCTGATCATGACCGCTCCCGGCGCGGCGAAGATGAAACCCGCAAAGGCCATGACGATGACGAGGACAAGTCCCATGCGGTTGGCTCTGTACTCCGCCCAATAGCCAAAATGCATGGCAACGAATTTGTGCGCCAGCTCGTGCAGGAGAAAGCCTGTGCTGACACCAAGAGCAGTGATAATGATCGCCTCAATTCCGGGCAACCGCCGCTCTCCTAAAATGGAGAACGCGATGACCAGGGCTGCTAACGAGAGAAATAGGTCCATAAGCTCCGCGGAACTGACGCGGCGTGCAAGATTCATGCTTCAGAGGATTCTCGTATTGATTATTATCTGTATCCATTGCCGAGACGATCTGCAGGAATGAATTCAGTTGCACGATTCGGCAGGGCAGTCTGCCCGTGGTGGGTTAGGAGTGGTCACAGGTTTGATCTTAATTTGTATGAATTATTATCAAACCTGCTCAAATAGATTTATAGTCCATTCTTTCTCGCTACAATTCCAAGCCCGAAGAGCGGGCGAGCAATCCCTCCAGCCGGGAAGTCCGAACCGTCCAAGCCACCCGAAGAGGGCTTCCCCTACATCCACCCCCGACACATCCACCCACCATTCGGCAATCCTCCTCGTTAAGCAGCATGGTGTCAGGGGGGCGGATATTTTTTAGCAAGACTGTCAGAACTCGTTGAGAGATACTTAATGAAAGATGCTCGTTGAGAGAAAGAGACTATTCAGGACGAATAAACAACATGACCAAGAACCAGGATCAAAAGACTCTGAACGGTTTATTGATGAGAAAATAGCAACGAGATGGCTGAAGAGGAACACCCAAGCCATAACTATAGGCCTTTCTTCCTCATCAGCATTTCTTTGCTGGCATCATGCGTGTGCCTTGCTCTGCGTTGGTGCCCCGCTCTTGCGATGTCTCATGGCATGGCGCGGGCGCTTTCCGATCATCTCACCAGTTTTTACCCACTCGCCGGTCTCGTCGTCCTTTTCGTACTGTTCTTTCACGGCCGACCAGGCAGCTTCGTGAGATGCCTTCTCGCGCGCTGCATCATCGTTAACGTCGTACTCCTCCCAGAAGCTGTTGAAGGCTTTCATGTAAAGGGCTTTGGCCCGGCTGGGCAGATTTCGCACGCTTTTGGGCAGCTCGCTTATGTTTTCGTATGGCATCCAATACACCTCCTGTCTGATTTTTGATCTATATGATAACCTATCTACTTTGAAGGTCCAGGTTAAAAGGCTTTGGGGTATTATCGGGCAGGCGACAAGAATGTACAATCTTGTTCACTCAGGAAAGAATTGATGACGAAATGTTACATACCGCCCATGTGCGCGCCACATTGCGATTGCCGCCGCGAAATTATTAACAATGAAAAATATACAAAAAATAAAAAGGAGTCGGCTTATCTCGTTCGCCGCAAACTTCGCCATATTTCTTTGTCGATTACTGGGGCAGAATCACCGTTCCCATCCTGCTCCAGAGGGTCGTGCCGTCATCGCCCTTTATCGCCACGACTTCGCTCTCGCCTTCTCCCCCCAGCTTATAGGCGATCAGGTCAGCCTTGCCGTCGCCGGTTAGATCCGGACCTGCGACCACAAAGGCCAGCGCGTTGCCAAGCGAGTTCTTCCAGAGAAGCACCCCATCGCTTCCCTGCAAGACTGCCATCTCACTGCTGTTGGTTGCATTGGCGGCAAAGCTCATCAGATAAACCACAATCTCGTCCCTTCCGTCACCGGTTAAATCTTTGATCGGTTGCGCGATCGCAAGGCTCGGGAAGCTCTTATTCCAAAGCACTGCCCGACCTTGCCCATCGACTGCCTGAATTTCCGTGGTCACGTTCTGCTCGGTCTGGTTGATCTTGTAGATCGCCGTCAAGCTGTCTTGAACCAAGTCGCCGGTGTAGTTTCCTGCCGGGTATTCAACGGCCACTGCTCCGGAAAAGATCTTTGATCCAATCTCCGCGCCGCTGCTGCCGTCCACCTCTGCAATCTTGGTGGCCACGGTTCCGTTGAGGCTGTCAATGCCGAACACGTGCACCAAAAACTCAGCGGCATTGTCTCCGGTTATGTCCTTGACGGGATAGGCAATTGTTGCCGCCAGGAAATGGGGATTGCTCCAGATCTCTATGCCGTTTGTGCCGTCGAGAGCTGTGATGCCGCTGTAGGGAATGAAGCTGGTGCCGGCGATGACTGTATCCACCATGATGTCAGTGCGGCGGTCGCCGTTCAGGTCTCCCGCCGGGGCGGCAAAGACGAGGGAATCCGGATACTCCTTCTGCCACAGTTCGCTGCCGTTGCTGCCGCTGAATGCTGATATCTGCGAGCTGAAGGCATTGGTCGCGGGATCGCTGGTGATATTTATGACCAGCAGATCCGATCCGCCTTCCCGGCTCATATTTGATACAGGAAAAGCCAGGCTGATGGGGCTGTTTGCGGCAGGAATTTGGGAATAGAGGTCAGAATCGTAGTAATAATCAGCCATGCTCGCGGGCGAGCCGCTGTTCATGCTGTCCATCCATATTTCCGGGAAAGAAGAATAAGAATCGTCTTCGAGAGATTTGGTTGAATCGTTCTCGATTGATTCGAGTGATTCATCCTCGATTGATGCTGGTGACTCGTCATTGGATAATTCGGTCGAATCATTCTCGAATACCATCGACTTATTCCCGGATGATCCAGATAAATTGCTCCCCAACGAGGCAATCGAACTGTTCTTGAATGACTCAAGTGAATAATTCGCAGATAAGTTGGTTGAATTGTTTAAGGAGACCACAGAATAATTTCCAAATTGAAGGGACGAATTATTCTGGCCGGACGCCAAAACAGTCAACAAAAGCAATGAGATTGATATGAACGCTATCAGTTTTATAATTAATCCCCCTGTGAATTGCAGGCTAAAATGGCTTTCAAAGATATGAATCTTCGCTTGGGCTACAAAGATAACTATCATAAGATAATTACAGCTATTCATACATAAATAGAATTCAATCCATGCGCAAACGATTTGCAGAAAATGATGCTGACCGGAGACCCCCGCGTCGCGGCAGAACTCCGGCCAAACCTAGAGCAAATTTTTTGTTGTCTTGGGATTTTGCAGCCACCAATTCTTGCAGCCACTAATGAAGCTTAAAATCCTCTCATTTTCTCTTTCGCCGAAGCCAGTTTCTCCTTGGCAGCCTCTATATCCGAAGCCATCTTCTCCTTCTTTGATTCAAAGGTGGCCGCCCTGGTTTCGGCTGGAGTTGTCTGCGTGGCGACTTGGCTGTTGGCAAGGGCATTGGCAGCAGCGGTCTGCGTGTCCACTTGAGTTGTGGCCGCTGGAGTTGTCGTTGTTGCCGTGGTGTCCGGGCAGTAGCCTGCGATCAGGGGCGAGGTTCCTTCTTTCAGGGTTATGCGCAGATATTGCAGGAATGCCACCAGATTCTCTTCGTCCATATTGCCGTCCAACTGCACAAGCACCGGCGTCTGGTTGGTGGGCTGATATGCGACAAAGATCTGATCTCCCACCATTCCGCCATAGGCAGGCATACCGCCCACGGCAAGGGTTTCATTGCTGTAGACCGCACTGGCCATAGCCGAATCGTATGCATCAAGCAGGGATTTCATGGCGGCTGCATCCAGCATAGACTGGGGTGCCCGGCAGGGATAGAGAAGATGAACAACAGCCCGGCTGCCGTTTAATAGCAAAGATGTTCTCACTTCTCTACCGGATGTGTAATTCGCCACAGCCGATTGCTCCGGTTCAACGGATACCTGCGGAGCCAGGCAGAAAGCCAGCTCAGCATATGCATTCTCATCGCTCGGAACATTTGCTGCAATACATGTGACGTTCTTATCCTGAGCCGCCGCCTGCCCGGACATCAGAAGACAGAGCAGTAAGCAGCTTAAGAGCAGCTTCGGCCCCATATTCGCCGATCTGCCCGACAAATTCAACATAGTCATCCAATCCACCTCATTGCTTTTTATCTCACTTTAACTCCGTGATATTTAAAAACCGTTATATCACTTTAACTATAAATCCGTTTTCTCATCAATTTCGCATCTGCTATGTCCATGATCTCAAATTTGCATCCGCCAGACTCAGTAAAAATTGCCCGGCGCAAGAGTATTTTCGATATAACGGGCCAGACCCCAATGTCTCAGGCGTCGATAAGATCGGTATCGATAATATAGATAGTGCAAGGGATGGATACAGACTGTGCGAGGCAAAAACGCGGACTGTGCCAGGCATCGATTGGACAAAGAAAGCGGTAAACGAGCTATTAGACGGCAAAGTACACCGACAGCTACAGGTATCGGTAAGCTGCAAAGATTCCATACGTCTCGAGGGATCGATGAGCTACACGGATTCCATAAGCTGCAAAGATTCAATAGGTTCAGGGGATCTATGAGTTGCAGGATTCCATAGGTTACAGTACATCGATGCGGTGGCGCTCCGATATGATAATATACCTGAATATTTCCCTAATAGTGCACAATTGATAATAATGCATGAGTGGAGGATGGTGTGATGAAAAAATCTTCGGCAGTATTTTGCATAACCGCGGTCGTCATCACTTTGACGGTAGCGGCAAGCGCGTCTGTCGTGCTCAATGAGATGGAGCTGAATCCACCGGAAGGCGGAGCCGAATGGGTGGAGATCTATAACGATGGAAATGACAGCGTTGATATCAGCGGCTGGACGGCGACCATCACGGACGGCGGTTGGGTGGGCAAGTTTCCGGCAGTAAGGGCGGGAACAATACTTGAGCCCAAGGGATTTTATGTCTTCCCGGGCCAGTCTTCCTGGAATCATGACAACGGCGGATTCGCCACCCTTTACGATGCCGATGGGATGAAAATGGACAAAAGCGGCGTAAGAGTCGATTCATTGGGAAACGACTTCACCTATGGCAGGCATCCCGACGGGCGCAACACAAATTCCGACGCTGATTGGGGACTCGGTTATTCCACCAAAGGAAGGAGCAACGTTCGCTAGATTTGCCGGCGAGAATCATTCATGAGCAGCCGTGAGCCTTATCCGGCGAAATTGAAATAGCGGATCATCAAGACATCATTAAAGCATTATCAGAGCATCGCATTAATATCGGAAATCACCGGAACATCAGAGCATCGGAATCACCAGAGCATCATCTGATATTGAATCATCAAACGAACAGCAAAATCACAAGAATGGAGAGTGGAAACAAATGAAATTTGTAACTGGAAAAGCCCTATTGGCAATACTCGGCGTCTTTGCATTTGCGGCCTTCTGCGGCTGCTGCCTTGGCGATGTGGTAGTGAATGAGGTGGAGCTTGCCCCGCCAAACAACGGAACCATCTGGGTGGAACTCTATAACACCGGCGAGAATGCCGTCGATCTGAACGGCTGGACGGTCAAGGTTGAGAATGAGCCCTGGGTGGGCCCCATCGCGCTCTCCGGCAGCATCGAGCCCAAGGGATTCTTTGTGGCTGAAGGCAAGCCAAGCTGGGTGACCAACGGAAACGGAACGGTCTATCTCCTGGACGCCCAGGGAACGGTATTGGACAAGACACCGGAGATTAACGATGATCGCCAGAACGACTTTTCTTATGGCCGCCTGCCGGACGGCAAGAACACCAACACCAAGGCCGACTTCCTCTACATGAAGGCGAGCAAAGGCCAGCCCAACCGCTTGTACTGAGATTGTGATCTGAAGAAAACGATCTGAAACAACCTAATGGCGATCCAGCGGTCTGAAACGATCTCACCGGACAGGGAAGAAGATCCGGCGAGAAAAAATAAAAAATCAAGCGCAAAAGGGATCAAGAGATCGCCAACCCGTCGCCTCCTCAGGGTTTATCGGCCCTGAGGAGAACCGCTTTTTGTTATTGTTTTTTGCTCCGCACCCCTCAATTGATCTTCAGAGTGTAGGCGGTGTTCATCTTGAATTCTTTGGCGTGCTCATTCTTGTTGATGGTATTCCCCTGGCCGTCTCTCTCCGAGACGGTTATGGTATGCTTTCCGTCTCTGCTCAAGATAAAGCTGGCATTTCCATCCAATTTTCCGTCCGCGATATCGCTGCTGTAGAATACGCCGTCCACGTAGACATCGTAGCCTCTAATTCTCTCAGAGACAATTGCGACTTTCACTCTTCCCGGTGCGGCTGCCATTACATCAACCGGCGAATTATGCAACGCTGCCGGTTGGGGCGAGACATCGATCATCAGGGCGTTGCTCGGAGCATTTTTCGCGACCAGTATCACGAATTGGCGACCTTCTTTGCTTGCCGTCAGCTTGAGGAGGCTGTAGCCCTCCAGAAAATTCAGGTTCCTGTGTTCGATGGAGCTGTCGGCGTAGGATATCAGGTAGACGTCGGCCTTCCCGTAAGCGGGATTGTGAAATATCAGATCCACCTCATCGCCTACGGCAGCACGTTTGTACCGGCTCCAGGCGTTGCCTTCCTGAATCCATAGCTCTGCCATTTTCATTTCAGGTTTCTGTTCCGGCCCCTGAGAAGCGTAATCGGAGAAATTGATCCTGGAGTCGCCGAGCAGGATCGTCGATGGCTCATGGCCGCTGATGTTGAACGGCATGGGATCGGAGAGGGCCGGTGCCGCCGCAGCCTGGCTCTCCTGAACGGCTGCATCCCAGGGCTCCTCCGACCAGGTTTGGTTTCCGGTAGGCATGGCTTGAGCCGCCGCCAAAAGGATGGCGAGAGCTAACGCCGCCCACAGTGGCGCAAAGCTCGGAAATGGCCGCATTCTAAAAATCATGCGCATCCTCACATGGTCTCCAGCGCGACGATTCCCAGTGTATCCAGAGTGGTGCGCAGGGCGTTTCGCGCGCATTTGGCCAGTGCAATCCTGGCGCTCTTCAACTCCGGCGCTGCGTCGAGGACGGGGCTGTAGCGGTAGAAGAGGTTGAAGCTCTCCGCCAGCTCGCGGGCATAGGTAGCCAGATGGTGCGGCTTGAGTTCGCGTGCCGCCCGGTCGATGACCAGATCGAACTCGGCGATCTTCTTGATGAGGGCAATCTCATGCTCATCTACCAGGAGATTTGCGTCATACTTTTCATCAGCCTCGCTCTTTCGCAGGATGCTGCAAGCGCGAGCGTGAGAGTACTGGATGAAGGGCGCGGACAGCTTTTCAAAGTCCAGGGCCTGCTTCCAGTCGAACATGGTGGCCTTGTCTGCGGATACCTTGACCACATCGTAGCGCACGGCTCCCGCAGCGACGTTTTTGGCCACAAGCCTGCGGAATTCCTCGCTCTCATCGGGGCGGCGCAAACTTACCTCCTCGAAGGCCCTTGTTTCCACCTCGTCGAGAAGCTCATCTGCGGAGATGAACTTGCCTTTGCGGGTGCTCATGGAGCCGGTGGGCAGGGAGACGAACTCGAAGATCACCACCTCCGGTTCGCGAACGCCCAGCAGGCGTAGCGCAGTGCGAAGCTGCCCGGAGACGAGCTTGTGGTCGGCACCGAGGATGTCCACGGAGCGGTCGGAGTTGGCGGACTTGTAACGATGGTAAGCGAGGTCGCGGGTGATGTAAAGAGACGTTCCGTTGGCCCTCTTGAGGACCATCTTCTTCTCGAAGCCGTGGCCGGTGAGGTCGAGCTGGAAGGCTCCATCCTCCCATTCCGTGAGGCCGGTCTTCTCCAGCAAGCCGACGATCTCGGCCACATCGCCGCTGCGAACGAACTCCGACTCCCAGTGGTAGCTGTCGTGCCGGATGTTCATGCGGTGCAGCGTCTCTTCAATTCCCGTGATTGCGTAGTTTACGGCGCTCCTGATCTTGGCCTCGATCTCGCTATCGCCCGCCTCATAGCGCTGGATGATGCAATCCGCCTCGCCCCTGATCATGGCCTTGGCCTCATCGCTCTCTTCCATAGCCTTGTTGGCGGCGATGTAAACCTTGGCGATGGCGTGGTCGGCCTTGGAACCATCCAACTGGAAGTGGTCGCAGCCCACCACCACCATCGCTTCCTGGCGGCCCATGTCGTTCACGTAGTACTGGGCGTCCACAGTGCAGCCCGCCCGGCGCAGGATGCGCACCAGCGTGTCGCCGATGACCGAATTTCTGATGTGGCCCACATGCAGCGGCCCGTCCGGGTTGGCGGAGGTATGCTCCACGATGACCCTGTCCTTCATGCGTCCGGTCCAGCAGTTGTCCGCCAGCGCCTGATCAACGACGGCATTCAGGAACGATCTGTTCATGAAGAAGTTGAGATAAGGCCCGGTCATCTCCACCTTTTCCACAAATTTGTATTCCCTGGAGATCGCCCGGTGGATCTCTTTTGCGATCAGGACCGGGCTTTTTTTCAGCGTCGGTGCCAGCCGGAAAGCGACGGATGAGGCCAGGTCGGCATGTGGGCTGACGTCCAGGCCCAGATTGTTCACTCCATCCTCTACCTTGAAGCCGCAGCGTTCGAGGGCATCGCGAAGAAGCCCCTCAACCTCGCTCATGAAATCGAGAAACATGGAAACACCAATATCAGTATCAAATTCAAAGATGTCATTGCATTAAAAGAACGCGGCGATATAAGGATTACGAAATTTGCAGCAGGAAATTTTTGTGCTGCGATCAGTCTTCAACCGACCGAGAAAATTTTGTGCATTCAGTTATGCGCACCAATTCGACGGAGATCACACCGGGGATGATCGATCGGCAGGGAGGCTGCGGAGCGGCTAGTGAATACCGGGAAGGCAATCTGTTTTTGTTCTATCGCTTTGCTGTTATCAAAAATAGCGCTGGATCTGCCATCATTAGGCCAATAGCGGTTCCTTATGTCTGTCTCTCTTGTCGTCGTGTGAATCTATCTCGTACTCGACGATGGCTTCGATCAAATCCTTTCTTGGCCCCACAACATCCGAGAAGTTGCTAGGATTGCGGTCTTCCGGGCTGCAATGCTTCAGAGCGTAATACTCAGAGATGGCATCGTCCAGCTCCATGAGCTTCTTGACAATGGGATTCTGCTTGTTCAGCTTGTACATCTTGGCCTGGCCTACGCTTCTGGTAGATGTAATGAGATCCAACGCATCCAGTTTGGGCCAAGCTTTGAATAAGGTGGCTCTGCTCAGCCCGGTGCCTTCGGCTATGTCGGTTTTCGAATAGTCAAAGGACTCGTTATCCATCAAGAAATCCAATACTTTCAGCATTGGGCTCTTTATACCGAGTTCCCTAATGAGTAGAGACTCTTCCATTTTAAATTATCCTCCTTTTTATTTTTTATCTGATACAGCATTGGTGCAACTATGATTTGAAGGCTACATTGAGCTGGAATGTCACGCAACCACATTCGATGGTGACACGCAAATCATATTGGCATGAATACCATGTGCGTCAATGATCCAATGATACCATGTACCCGGACGCAATGGTTAAATACTTTACCATTATTGTTTTAAAAAACGTACTAGAATATAATTAATAAAATTTGAAATATAAAGGTGATTGGCTGACTACTAATGCGATGGCGGTCCTGAAGGCACAGATACTAAAAAAGCTGCGCAGACGTGGCAATTGGGGCGGATGCCATACCGCTTTCGACGATCTCCCGAAGAGCCTTCCAAAGCATCTTCGCGGCAAGGCAAAAGACGCTGCGGAAGAGCTTATATCAGAAGGGCTGCTGATTCCAAAGCAAACTGGTTACGGGCTCCATGTAGCCCTGAATCCACAAAGGAAAGCAGATATCGATAAACTCATCCAGGATGTTTTGAACGATTAGGTGGAAAGAAAATATCAAGCACCTTAAAATCTATTTTCAGCACAACCAAAGAAAACCATCCGTGAATGCGATAACCGAATCTCACATGGTATAAGAGAGAATGGCGCACGGAATATGAGCCAAAAAAAATTCCGTGGCAAACAGGATGCGTGTAGAATGAGATGCCAAGATCCAGGAAAATTCCGGCAACAAGATTCTAAATGGCCAAATTGATGCGGCTCATGTGCCGCCGCATCAGTTTCGCAAAACCAGCCCTCGGACTAAGCCCCCAGCCTGTGCGCAATCGACGGATAGTACGCGCTTGCGAATACCGGCATCGAGATATTGCCGACAGCCCCATAGCCAAAGATGGCCGGCAGGCTGTAGCTGTCTTGAGTGTAAGCTGCAGACGGGTAATAC
>Ga0074195_1000848_pt1 | contig 51429 bp, 41 predicted proteins | sample EPASupsiteHSE623_FD_64525 | JGI IMG/M metagenome (GOLD analysis project Ga0074195, IMG submission 64525) | Bioremediated contaminated groundwater from EPA Superfund site, New Mexico - Sample HSE6-23 | ecosystem: Environmental > Aquatic > Deep subsurface > Groundwater > Contaminated ...
CTTCTTTAACATGGCTCTCACCTCATCAATGGTCTTACCTTATTATTCGACATCGAGAGCAAAAACCCTTTTTGAAAACGAAAAAAAGCCTGCGCTTTCGCGCAGACTTTGTCTTCAGTCTGAGACCACCTATAAAAGGTGGTCTTCAGCTTAATAAGTGAGTTTTACATAGTCAATTGAAAATGAACCGGTATTTACACTTGTCGTTGGGTCAATTCGAAGTTCTTTTATCAGTCCAACCCAATTTGAATTCTGAGACATATCAATCACATAATCAACATAATCACTGTTCGGTTGAATAACAAAATCCACACGTTTTGATTCGCTATATCCAGTGCTCGTTTCAGTAGTAAAGTAAATCTGAGCCATGGTACTGGTCGTTTGATTCTTCATGCGAACCACTAGCTTTCTGGAGTTGCCTATTTCGATGTTAAGGTTAGGCTTAGAAAGGATGTAAGGATCATTTCCGTTAAGCGTTCCCGACATGAAACCATTTTCAATCTTGAAATTCGTAATATGATTATATCCTGGGTTACCACCATTAAATGGCTGTTTGTCATCAAAAGTAAACACTTTTTCGAAATAACGGTTGTTGAAATATTGACCAATTAGGTCTACTTCTGAGATACTCAACACACGATTATAAATGATTACTTCCATGATGTCGCCCTTTAAATAGTTACTATCTCCTGAGTTGGCTGCTCCGATGGCCACTCTTTCAGTATTTTGATTTACAACCATACCGATAGAGTTATGGTTATTTTTAAGAACGCCGTTTAATAAATATAAATGTTGGTTCGTTGAGGATTCACCAGTCCATTGCGTCATATGGACGTTATAATAATCGTTGGCCAAAGATTGATTAGCGTCATTTTTTCCTTTGATCACTTGCTGAAAGTAATCATTAGTATTTCTGCCGAAACTATAAGTTGCCGCAGTACCCCATCCACCTGACTTACTGATAAATGTCCCTTGAGACGAACTATCATATGCACGCGATACGATAAACATTGTGAAGGGACTGTCTTTAACAGCGTCAAAAGTCAATAAACCTGTAGATGAAGTCAATCCATTAACAGGACCAACTAACGAATCACCACCATCAAATTTAATACTCGGCAATCCATTTAACGCATTTGGAAATTGTTGCGGCATTTTATTGCCTGTGTTTTGTCTAAAGTGATTATTATTTCCAGATAAATCACTCCAAACGGTTTCACTCACAACATTTTTATATGACTCATCACTTTTTAAATGGAGCGTTAATCCCGCGGTCGGAATACTGTTCGACAGAACGGTCATAGCACTGGTTGCAGAAAGTCTGCCATCTAATGTTCTAACCGTTATCGTCGTCGTACCGAAGGCTTTTGCAGTCACCAGACCATCCACTACAGTTGCGATATTAGCATTTGAGCTGATCCACTGAAGTGCTTCATTTGCACCAGCAGGTAACATGGTGGCTGTGAGCTGAAGTTCTTCATCTAATTCTAAAACTGCCGATGTTGGAGATACCGTCAAGCTGGTGGCGATAATCGGTACATACGGCTGGATGGTAAAGCGACCATCAGGCTGACCTTCTCCCCAAATGGAGATTTCTCCATAGGTGTCATGATCCACACCCCCTCTAAGGATTTGGTTTCCATTCACTGCTGTGTTCGTCGGTAAATCCTGATCAAAGGTTAGTAACATCACCTTCGGATCAGTATTTGATTTAACAGCTGAAACAATCGTTCCTAATGCTGCGTTTGTTAAGATTTTATCTACTTCGATATTGGACTTAATATCGTTATTAAATGTCACCTCAACGATGCGATTATTTGCAGTGAATTTCGCTGAATTGATCACGAGTTTTGGGGCTTCGATATAAATTTTATTACTCAGCATTTCTTTTCCGATTCGTCCTGAAGTGGCATAAGGTGTCACCCCGTACATGACATACCGGTTACCTAATTGATTGATCCATTCTTCTTCTGTAAGCGAAAGTGCCGTTCGAAGGCTACTAATGTTGAGTTTATTATAGTCCGCCTCGATGTTGGGTATAAACGAGAGGTTGTTAGACTGTTCAAAAGTCAGTGCTGCCTTTGCTTCATTCCATTCCTTAATAGCTGTGTATTCCTTCGTTTTAGTCGGCGCTGCCACCGAACTATCCATCTCAGGCGACAGATACCATCTGTAAACGAACATGAGGAACGATGGCTTTGTTTCGTTAGTAATAAGCGGATCTACGGACGACATGGTCAGCGAAGCATTTGTCATATCCAGTGGGGATACAGGCGTGTGAAGCATTGCGCCGTTATACACTTTAATTTCGGGTGCAGCGGCGATGACAGGCACCACATTAGGTATGGAATCCTTCGCCACAAACACCGTCATGTCACTGCTGGCTTTATCATTGACATTAATAACGTGGCCAGTGATATTTTTTCCAAATATGCTCACCGTTTTCGTCGTCAGTGGATCGGTAGGATCCTCGCCCTTTTTTTCTTCGATGAGCTGTTCGATTTTTTCTTGGTAATCATAGGTATCCTGGGTGAAAACCTGTGACTGACGTAGGTTGCGATAGCTAAAGGACAAGCTCGGCATGATACCGGTGGCGACGATTCCTAATAGAACGATGGCCACGATGACTTCTATTAATGAAAACCCTTTTACTTTTTTCATGTGTCCACCTCCTTAGTTTGGTCCACCAATATGCCATAAAGCATCACTGATGTCCTTTTGAATGGCTGAAAAAATCGCCTGAAGCGCTTCTGAACTACCCGCTGTATAGTATTGCGTCGATCCTGTGGTAGCCACGGCGATGTCTTCTAAACTGGCCATGTCCCCAGAGACGCTGGAAAACCCGATGACGTAGACTTTGATGGATTCTGTCGTATCTTTCTTATAGTTTCTGACGAGGGTACCTATGGTATTAACATATGCCGTTCCTATCGGATCAATATAAGCGCCATTACCAACGATGGCACCATTTGCGTAAGTCTCATGGTCCTCTTCATCAGCTGTACCTGAATTCGTGTTCGAGTTACCGGTTCTAAAGACGGTTCGTGTCGGATCATATCCGCTATAATAGCGATTACCACCTGAAGTTCTGTATTTCGTGTAATTAATCCCGTTATTTGTGAAATTTGCACCAAGTTCGGAACTCGTCCTATAAAGATTCCAGTAGACTTCGTCAACTGAAGCAAAGGTCGTGGCACCATCCACGAGGATGATCATAAAGTTTTTATTCACTTTATTTAAGTTCTCTTGCTTTTCGTTAAATTCCTTAATGCGATGATAGGCTCTTCTTATACCATCACCGGTATTGGTTCCCCCGTCTGCTTCAAAATCATCACTTGCAAAGTAACCAGTAATAGCGCTATTTGTGCCATTATTTGCTTGTGCTTTCAACATCTCTTTCGAGTCATTTGCTGTGGTGCTAAAGGGATTAAGGCTGATATAGACACTCGGATTCTTAGCCAGTTCATCGATAAGCCTCAGTGCTTCCACTTTCATCTTTGTAAGTCGCTTATCAGCAGATTTATTCGTCTCTGTGCCATCAAGTTTATTATCCATACTACCAGAGGTGTCCAGCACCATGGCCACTGCTGCTTGCGCATTTGAGATCTCAGTGACGCGTTTATCATTCCGATAGGATATGGTGTTTGCTACTTTACCATAAGCACGGTCTACCACCTGGAGTGCATTGATGGATTCTACCTCTGAATCGATGGCTCTGGTCTGGCCATTAATCGTCATGTTCAGGTTAAAAATCACGAGTTTATCCTCGTCTGGCGCATTGCTCTTTTCAAAGGTCAAATCTAAGGTCACGCCTGGCGCACCAGCATAAAGCTCTTTTACATCATGCTTTGAAGTGGCTTCGTTCCATGTGTATTCCAGCATTTTGGTTTTATCTGCGTTTAGCATGATATAATTCCAGCCAGGCGTCATGTTGGTGGCATCTTCTCTATAAAGAATAAATGCGCCTGCAGAGTCACGGCTAATGTCATTAATTCTATAGCTTATGAGCCTTAGGTTTGATTGTACATCAAACTCATCTACCGACATTTCATAGGCGCGCATGGCGAAGATGATCATATTACTCGCTCCCGCGATAATGATTCCCACTAATGCGATGGCGATGATCAGTTCGATTAATGTGAATCCTTTGTCCCTTCTCATAAAAACGCTCCAATCTATCCGTCAATCCAGACCGTTTCATTAGGATCTGCCGGGTTAAAGTACAAGATTCTTACATAAATCATATTATTTCGGGTAAGCTCAGCAGTCGACGTAATTTTAATCCACCCTTCAAATCCCGAATCACTGCTTTTAATGGCGACTATATCAACCGCTCCATTTCCAAGTGCGACGTCATTCTCAGTGAGTTTAAAATTCGGATCTACCGAATCCACCAGTTCATTGGTTTTCGCTTTATTGTCCGCCATGAGTGCCGTAAAGGCCATCTCTACACCAGAGTATGCGAGGTAATAGGCTTCCAATGAATCCTGTTGATTCTTCGACTGTTTTAAGTTTGCATTAAAAATCATCATAGCTGAACCAGCGAAAATCACTAAAACCAACATCATCATCACCACGAACATCAGCGCAGCACCGCGTTCTTCTTTGATTAATCTATTTAAAGACATCTAAATCCCTCCTGTTTTCCGTCTTAAATTGCATCGTTTATCAAATAAAAAAGGCTGCAGAAAAAGCTCTGCAGCCGAACCATCATCGTATTTCTACCTTAGACTTCATGCTTTGCGTCCTTAGCTTTCGCTAAGTTTGCCCTCAAATCCATATATATTCAGTTGAACTGAATAGCTTTAGGAAATGAAGACACGACCAATAAACACATGCTGATGATGTGATGTAAATCAGTGTTTATGTAGTTCCCCATTTTCTATTACTGTTCAAAGTTAGGAAGAGTAAAATAATACATTTTCTATTCAATCAATCTAAGGATCAAATCTTAATGCAGGAAAGGCTGCAGCTAAACAGCTGCAGCCGAACCATCTTAGTCATTTGACCTTAGACTTCACGCTTTGCGTCCCCAGCTTTCACTGAGTTTGCCCACTTATTCAGTTTCATGTGTCCCCACACATTAAAGCGTTTACACCCAAACGATACCAGTTACCGTTTGATCATTAACAATAAAGTTCATTTTGAAGCGTTTCATTTGACAAGGTTTTAGCACAAACGCATACAGTTTATGCTGATTTAGCACCTGACACCCATGATGTCATTAACAAAAAATTATTGTGTTGCTGCACTGCTAATTGCAACTACCGTAGTTCCTGATGGTGTTCCTATACTTACAACACCCGTTGCAACAGTAAGTACAAAATAATCTCCAGTTGCTGCATCAAATGCACCTTTTGTTGTATAAGTTGTAATTTTAGGACCTTTTGGAGTTACTCCTGTACCAAGATATTTCTCAGTTTGAAGTGAAGCAAGTGTTGTAGGTAAATTTCCAGTATCAGCAACGTAAATATTTACAACAGACTGAAGTGTTGCTAACGAATTTTCATTTGCATTAAGTTTTGCTTGAGAAGAAAATCCAGTAAGTCTAGGAATCGCAATTATAGCCAATATTCCCAAAATAGCAATAACAACAACCAGTTCAATAAGGGTGAACCCGCCCTTTCTTCTCTTTTTAAGAGCTTTCATCATAATCTTTCTTCCTCCTTAACTTTCTTTAAGTATCATTTATTTTAATGTGTTACTGCTCTCCAACAATGCCATACATATCAAACATTGGAAGGAGCATAGAAATCACAATAAAACCAATCACCACTGCCATAAAAACAATCATAGCAGGTTCGAGAAGCTGTACAAGACGTGTTATAGCAGTCTCCAGTTCCTCATCATAATAATCAGCTGCCCTGTCGAGCATTTCTTCCAGCGCCCCGGACTCTTCACCGATGCCCACCATAGACACCATCATCGGGGGAAAGATATGGATTTTCTTAAGAAGTGAACTTAAGGTAATCCCCTTTTTAACATCCTCAGTCACTTTGCCGATTTCATCGATGACCACCATATTCGTGGTGACGCTGGCAGCAGTTTCCAGCGCCTGAATAATAGGGATACCACTGGCTAAAAGTGTCGCTAAGGTTCGAGTAAAACGTGAAGTAGCGATCATGGCGATTTGCTTTTTCACTCCTGGAATTTTAAAGGTCAAACGATCAAATTGTCGTTTTCCCTCTGTCGTCTTTATGAATCTTCTAATAAATATTACTAAGCCAAGGATTATAGTGATATAAACATACCAATAATTCCTTAAAGAGTCACTTAAATTCATCAAGAATCGCGTTGGTCCAGGCAAAGGTACACCCGAAGACTCAAACATCCCAGTAAACGTTGGTAGAATAAATGTAATCATAAAGATTACCACGACTACCACGAGCACACTGAGCACCGCCGGATAAACCATGGCACCTTTAATCTTCGAATTGATACGATTTTCCTTCGTATAATGAAGTGCCATACGCTCGAGAACGCCGTCGAGGTTACCGGTGAGCTCACCGGACTCCACCATGTTGATGAGGAGTGATGGGAACACCTTTGGGTGACGCTTCATGGCGGTGGAAAGGATATCGCCCTTTTGCACCTGAAGACCCATGTCCTTTACGGCTTTCTGGATGGTTTTATGCTCGGTTTGGTTATAGAGGACATCCAGTGCGTTAATCAGCGGCATACCAGCATGGAGCATGGTGAACAGCTGTTTACAGAAGATGGCGATGTCTTTGGCTTTTACTTTTTTCTCGAAGAGCGAGAGACTGCCGATATCCTGGCCTTTGGTCTCCTCTTCTTCCACCTTGATAGGCGTATGTCCTTTGCCCCGGATAAGCTGGACGATTTCTTCTCGGCTTTCGCCGCGGTAAGTGGACTGGATGATTTTACCTGTGACATCCACTTCTTTACAGATATATGTAGTGGCCACGTTATTCCCCCTTTAATGTGAGATTAGAACTGGATCTGTTTCATGACCATATCGATGTCCACCGCGTACTTTTTAAGCGTGGGGAGATCGATGATGCGCTTTTTATAAAGATCGATAATAGAAGCATCCATGGTTTGCATGCCCTGTGACACGCCGGTTTGGATGACGTTTTGGATTTGGTGGGTTTTTCCTTCGCGGATGAGGTTGCGGATTGCTGAGTTCGCGATCATGACCTCGAAGGCGGCGACGCGCCCAGTGCCGTCCGCTTTAGGGAGGATTTGCTGGGAGATGACCGCTTCGATGACCGAAGCCAGCTGGATGCGAATTTGCTGCTGCTGGTGCGGCGGAAAAACGTCGATGATACGATCGACGGTTTTAGCGGCGCCGATGGTATGCAGGGTGGAAAGTACCAGGTGGCCTGTCTCAGCCGCGGTGATAGCGGTGGAGATGGTTTCCAGGTCGCGCATCTCGCCTACCAGGATGATGTCCGGATCTTGACGGAGGGCTGCACGTAAAGCATTTGCAAAGCTATGAGAATCGTGACCGATTTCGCGTTGGTTCACGACGCTGGTGTTATGCTTATGAAGATACTCGATAGGATCCTCGATGGTGATGATGTGCTCATTACGGTTATGGTTCATGTGATCAATCATGGCCGCGAGAGATGTGGATTTACCGCTTCCTGTTGGACCGGTGACGAGAATTAGTCCTCTTTGCTTCATAGCGAGGTCTTTTAATACGGCTGGTAACTTAAGCTGCTCCATGGAAGGAATCGTCAGGGATACCACACGAAGCGCCATAGAATAGCTGCCACGTTGCTTATAAATGTTTACCCTGAATCGTCCGAGGCCTGGATTAGAATACGAAATATCCAGCTCGCCACGTTCTTCGAACATCTGAATCTGATCCGGAGTAAGGATATCCTGGATGATGCTCATGGTATCCTCTGGCGTAAGCTTCTCATCTCCAATTTTGATGAGCTTACCATTCACACGCATGATGGGGGGTGACGCCACGGTGAGATGGACGTCTGATGCTTTAGCTTCTATGGCGATGTTTAGGATGTCCAGTATTCTCATAAGTCACTTATACCCTTTCAAGTGAATTTAATACGCAATTTATTCTCATTTGATAATGTTTTTATATTCATACATCACGTTATGATAAAATATAATGTTTTGTTACACTTCATTAAGCTATTTATAGTAGCATCAATCATCAAAACTAAACGTCATGCGGAGCATTTCATCCACTGAGGTGACACCTTTAATGACGAGCTCGCGAGCCGTTTCGTTTAGAGTGGTCATGCCCTTTTGACGGGCACGCTGCTTCACTTCGTCCACGCTTTTGCCTAAGACGACCATGTTACGGATCTCCCGGTCTACCACGAGCACCTCGTGAATGGCGGTACGGCCGCTATAGCCAGTGTGACCACAGGAGTTACAGCCCTTGCTTTTAGAGATCTCTAACGACGCATCCAGCGGCATGCCCAGAAGCTTCAGTTCATCGGGGGTTGCCTGCTGTGTCGTCTTACACTTTATGCAAAGCTTTTTAACGAGACGCTGTGCGATGATGCCCACCACCGAGGATGAAACGAGGTAGCTTTCGATGCCCATGTCTTCCAGACGGGAGATGGTGCTCGCGGTATCGTTCGTATGGATGGTGGAGAGTACGATGTGTCCGGTGATGGCGGCTCTAACGGCGATCTCTGCCGTTTCAGCGTCGCGGATTTCACCGACCATGATGATGTCAGGGTCCTGACGGAGAATGGAGCGAAGACCGTTTGCAAAGGTTAAACCCGCTTTATTATTCACCTGTACCTGGTTGATGCCTTCGAGTCTGTACTCGACTGGATCTTCCACGGTGATGATGTTTTTAGATTCTTTATTCAGCTCTTTTAATAAGGTGTATAGCGTAGTGGTTTTACCACTTCCTGTCGGTCCGGTCACGAGGATGATGCCCTCAGGTACCTTCATGATGCGTTCTAACTGGGAAAGGTTCCACTCAGAAAAGCCCAGTTCATCCTTGCGGATCATGAGACCACTACGGTCAAGCAGACGGATAACGATTTTTTCGCCATAAACCGTCGGGAGTACGGATAGACGCATGTCTATAGGATACCCTTCTATTACGGTTTCTACACGACCATCCTGTGGAATACGCTTTTCAGAGATGTTCATCTTACCCATGATCTTAATACGCGTAACGATGGCGGAATGCGTCGCTTTAGAAGGCGACATCACTTCTCTGAGCTCACCGTCGATGCGGTAGCGGATACGGACGTTCTTTTCCTGTGGCTCTATATGGATGTCCGACGCTTTGCTACGGACGGCTTGTGCGATAATGGTGTTTACAAGGCGGACCATCGGTGCGTTCGTGACGTCTGCATCCTCTTCCGCTTCTTCCTCATCCACTACACCCGCTTGTGAACGGAACTCCTCCACGGCGCGTTCAGCGCGTTCAGATGAGTCGTAGTAGCGGTTGATGGCTCTGGCGATGTCCTGCTGCTGGCTGATGACCACTTCAATTTCAAGGCCAGTGGTGATGCGGATATCGTCCTTAGCGATGATATCCAGCGGGTCCACCATGGCGATAGTGAGCCTGTTTTTATCCAGCTTTACTGGAATTGCCATGTGCTTTCTGGCGAGGATTTCGCTGATGAGCTTAGGCACCTTCGGATCTATGTAGATGGTATTGATGTCGATGTACGGGATCTGATACTGCTCCTCTAACACTCTAAAGAGCTGATCTTCAGTGAGCCACCCTTGAGCGATGAGGATGGCACCTAGCTTATTACCCGTTCCCTTTTGAAGGCTTAGCGCTTTATATAGCTGATCTTCTGTGATGACGCCGTCTAAAACGAGTATATCACCCAGTCGTTTCTTTGTTTTTGCCATGTTCACCTTCCGGTAGTGTATTTTCACTCTCTTAATTATAAGACTATTTTCCTATGTTGGTAGACCATAAGACGCTTTGTCATTGACAAAACAAGTTGCTTTGATTATCGAAATAAAAAAACTGCAGCTTTACAAACTGCAGTTGAACGGTCATAGCATGAATGCCTTAGACTCCTAACTTTGCGTCCTGCGCTTTCACACAGTTTGCCTAAAAGTGATGATTTAGTAAGATTATACACCATGAAACAATGAATGTAAATTAGTTATCAAGCCAGATATAGCATAATTTTACGTAAACTTCACAACTAATAGTAGATTTTGCTTAAATAATCATCGCTAAGATTTTTTCACCCCAAAATAACGTCACTAAAACCCCGATGACGATAAATGGTGCAAAGGGAATCATCTCTTTTTTATCGCGTTTAAAGACGAAGATCCATAAGAGGCCAAACAGTCCGCCGAAAAAGAAGGCAAACCAGATGCTCATGAGCGAGAGCTTCCAGCCGATGAATAAGCCGATAGGGGCGTAGATTTTTACATCGCCCATGCCGATGCCGCTTTGTTTAAAAAAAAGGACGGATAATAGTGCCACGGCAAGCATCAGTAAAAACGGAACCGTCAGGCCGAGCAATGGTTCGTACCATGTGACGCTTTCATAGAGCGGATAGCCCTGAAACCAGTACATAATCACTGGTATCAGCCCACTGGCGAGTCCGAATAGGACGACCTTATTCGGGATGATTTGGTGGTCGAGGTCGATGAAAAACACCACGGTAAGGATCGAGAGTAACAGCCACATGACTGGGGTGACCGCGCTTAATCCGAAGCGATAAAAGATGGCGACATATAAAAGTCCCTGAATTGCCTCCACCAGTGCATACCGCGGCGATATTTTCGAGCCACAGGTCCGGCATTTGCCCTTAAGAAAAACCCAACTTAGGATGGGGATAAGATCGATGCTGGATAGCGTTCGTCCACAGCTACCGCAGCGCGAACGCGGCGACACGATGCTGATGCCTGCGGGGATGCGATATATGCACACATTTAGGAAGGAGCCGATGACACTTCCCAGTATGAAAATAATGGAGATGAGGATGGTTTCGTATGGGTTCATAAAGGCCTCACTTGTATGGATCACGTTTGGTTTCTGTGACGTAACCACGTCACATGCTGTATTACAAGTCTAGCACACTGGGTATTAGGGTGCAACCATGGGGTTTAATACATTTTTAATCAAATAATGGCAGGTATCTAATATTTTATGGGTATAATATCCATGATGTTATAAGGTATAGGAGGACACAATGCACGATTTTGAACGCTTAGATGAGCTGGCTAAGCTCATGGCGCAAAAAGAGGTACTGACTAAAAAACGCAAACGCATCGCAGAAGAGCTCAGCACGCTATCGCATGAGGAAATTCGCCTCCAATCCGAACTAAAAAAAGAGACCAGCGACTATCGCAAACTCGAAGGGTTATCGGTTAAAAAGCTATTAAAGCTCTTTAGCGACCATTATGAAGAAGAAAAGGACCGTGAGTTCCGAGAAATGCAGCTGGCGCAGTTCAAGCATGATGAGCTACTAGCCCGCATCCAGGCCGATCAAGAGGAGATCAATTCGTTAACTGAACAGATCGATGCACTAGCAGGCATCGACATGGAATACGAACGACTTCTGGCCGCTAAACGCGTTTGGGCCACACAAAAGGGCATTACGTCACTGGATGCTTTCGAACCTGTGATTTTAAACCTAAAAACACGAAGCAAGGAAATCGATGAAGCCATCATCGCCGCTCGAAAATTACTACTGAGCTTAACCAGTGCTAAAGAGGACCTCAGCTCCGCGAAAAACTGGGGAATGTTCGACATCCTCGGTGGCGACCTGATCTCCAGCATGGTGAAGCATGATCATATCAAAAGGGCTTCGGGCTATATCCAGGATTCCAGTGAAAAAGCGCAGCTGCTTTCACGCGAGCTGGACGATTTAAAGCTGGTACTCAGTATCGAAATGGTGGAAATCGATGCCCTCTCAAAAACCTTTGATGTGTTCTTCGATAATATCTTTTCGGATTTATCGGTTCAGGAAGAAATTAACCGCGCTTATGACAGCATCAACGCGAATTATGACACCACCGAGCTTCTTCTAGACCAGTTAATGAAGCTTCAATCGGAGACCCTGCTGGCGATTCAAGACGTCACCAAAAAAAGAAACGAAGTGCTCTTATCCTTGTAAGAAACACTTCGCTGCGTTTAGGCATGCCTGATGCATCGCCGATAAATAGCTATCTTCCTCTATGGACAGCGACTGATTGCGCTTAACTCCCTGAGTTAATGCCTTTCGGTCGCTGTTTTTATCATTTATGGTCTGATGGATCTCGCAGAGTAGCTTGCTAAAGGTCGCTAGCGTTTCCAAATCTGCCGCTCCTGTGGGGTGCTTCATGCGATACATGATCACATCCAGTAGATAATGTGTAAAATCTCTGAGCTCTGAAAGCGCACAGCCATACGCATCATATGGCAGACCATCCTCTTTTACCTTCTTAAAATCTTGAACGTGGCTGATGACGAGGTCGATATCTGCAAATAGACACGTGATCTTCGCTTTAAGGGGTTTTAAATCGCCCTGCCCCTCTGTGCTGCTATACTCGGCGAGGTAGGCTACCAGACTTTCCAGTATATAGGTCACGCGCTTTTTCAGCATGGACGCGTGGAAAAACCGTGAGAAGACATAGTTATAGAAAATAGCGATGGCAATCCCCGCACCCAGGGCAAACAGCCTAAGCCTTAGTGTGAGCCACATACTCGGGTCACCGAGCGCATCCAGCTGGATATACTGCGTCATATAAATCGCGGTAAAAATCGCAACAGGTGAAACAAATCGCCAGTTGAATTTCAGCGAGATATACATGGTGATAATAACCCCCATGGGAATCGTCCACATGTTCACGCCGAAAAGGCTGACGATGACGGCTGTCACCACACCCCCCAGGATGGAGGCCTTAATCTGGTCCAGCCCGCTTTTCATCCCGATGATGTTCACCGGTTCCAGTGTTAGCATGGTGGCGAAAAACAAGGAAATCATGTCTCTGCCGATAATCGGATGATCATGAAAGAGAATATAACCCGTCAATATACTTAAAAATCCTTTTAAAAGGTATAGATAGGAATCAAACAGAACCGCTTGGCGACTTAATTTAATCCTCTCAAAAAACCAATTCATTTTACTTCGCTCCTCTAGTTCTTCTTTTCAAACGCGTATAGATTTTGATGACGCTGGCAGCCGTTTTTAACGCGGGCTTCATGAACGGACCTTCCATGTCCTTCGCCACTTCATCCAGCCTGTTCGGGATTTGGATGGATTGTGGACAATGCTCAAGACATTTTCCGCACCGTCTACACAGTGATGCATGACTAGGCTTACCATTTACGCCGCCCAGCTGCATCCAGTAAAAGGTCCCCACCTTCTGCTTTAGCAAATATTTCGAATTATATAAATCAAAGCATCTGGGAATATCCACCCCAAATGGACACGGTAAACAGTACTGACAGCCTGTACATGGCACCTTCTGAAGCGACAGGTAGGTTTCCTTCGCACGCTTCACCACAGCCTCGTGTGAGGCATCAAATGGCAGTTCATGCACCGCACCTGCAATCCTCAAGTTTTCACTGATGTGGGCATCCTCTGTCATCCCCGAAAGCACCATGGTGACTTCAGGCTGAGCCCAGAGCCAGTTTAGCGCCCACTCGGCAGGCGTCCAGGTCGGTTCTTTTTCCTTATAGAGTTTTAATACCTCCGCAGGCATGCGATTAACTAAGGTTCCGCCACGAAGCGGCTCCATCACAAATACGGCGATTCCTTTTGAAGCGGCATAATTTAGGCCTTCTCTTCCAGCCTGATTAAATTCATCCAGAATATTGTACTGAATCTGACAGAAATCCCAAGGGTAGGCATCGATGATTTCTTTAAAGTTCTCTCTGTCACCATGAAACGAGAAACCCACATGTTTAATCTTGCCTGTTGCTTTTAAATCGGTTAAAAACGTTAGGACCTCGAGTGCTTTGAATTTTTCCCAGTTTTCACGGTTTAACGCATGGAGCAGATAATAATCGATCACCGTCACATCAAGCCTTTTAAGCTGATCCTCGAAAATACGCGTCATGTCGCTGGAAACGTTTACAAGCCAAGGCGGTAATTTGGTCGCGATTTTAACTTTGTCCCTATATCCGTCCTTTAGTGCTCTTCCGATAAACGACTCGCTTTGACCACCATGATAAAAATAGGCGGTATCTATGTAGTTTACTCCTGCATCGATGGCTGACCTGAGCTGCCTCGTGGCCTTAACCTCATCTATTTTGCCTGAGGCCATCGGAAAACGCATGCCACCATAGCCTAATAGTGAAACCTGATCACCAGTGGTATTTACTGTTCTAAAATTCATGTCCGCCTCCGGTAAGCGCCAATCTACAGGTTCATTTTAACGCAACGAAACCTGAGACGCAATTTTTTTAGTAATACTCTACAACTGAAAACAGAGAAGGTTACATGGTCTGTATCCTCCTCTGCTGAAATCATTAATTAACTTTATATGTTTTTGAGTTCGTCTACGATGTTTTTTGCTTTATGAGTAATCGTTACTTGGGTTTCAGAAATATCGTTTAACTTAGAGATTTCTAACGAAATCTTTTCGTTTTCGACGCGAAGTGATTTTAAGAGCTCAGAAATCTGGAACGCGAAGTCACTGGTGCTGTCGGACATCTTTTGTACCTCTGTCGCAACCACGGAAAATCCTCTTCCATGCTCACCTGCGCGAGCAGCCTCGATGTTTGCATTGAGACCCAAAATCTTAATTTGCTGCGTGATTTTATTTACTGCACGTGTCATCTCATCCGTTTTCTCGATAAACTGCTGTGAGACAGCTGCAGACTCGGCAAGGTCATTATTAATATGGTTCAGATCGTCTGTGATCTTAACGATATTATTCATCTCTAAGTGTAATTTCTCGCTGGTTTTCGTAATCTCATCAAGCTGGAAGTTCAGGCGTTTTCGCATTTCCACTTGCTTATCTACGATAAACATCATCATCTGAGCGGCCATGGAATCGACGATGTGTTTTTTATCGCCGAAATTCGACTTTAAAATCTCCAGAACCTTCGCGCTTCCAGTCGCTTCGATAATCATATCCACACTGTGGTCGATATCTTCGATCTCAGCTGAACATCTAATTCCTAACTTTCTCGCTACCTCAATCCCTGGCGACTGCATATTTTTATCGATGACATATACGAGTTCTACCTCACGGATTTCGCTAAATAACTCGATAAGCTTCGTTCCACCTGTACCAGCGCCTACTATGGCTATTTTCATAACATTACTCCTATTTGTAGAGCGACTTTGACCTTTAAATTAGCAATCCTTTGCACGATCTAAAAGCTAACTTCACCATACCTCTCTCTATTTAATTGCATCCTCATTTTTGGGAATTCCCATGACATTATATCATATGACGGGGTAATTTATAACCCAAAAACGCAATTTTGTGGTAACCTCAAAAAATAGCAAGGCGGCCGTTCCCTTTCGGGTCCAACCGCCTTGCATTGAATAGAAAATGGGGCTAATTAGGGTAATGCTTTAAAAGCTACCAGAGCGTTATTCAAATCAGTTTTTGCTGTTTTGAATTCAGCTACTGTCGTAGCAGCGTCGGCGATTTCCGCCTCAGCTTGTGTGATTTCTGTAACCAGAGTCGAATACTGTTCGGTTAGCTTATCTGCATCAGAAGCTGCATCTCTTTCCACGATCGCTTCAGCTACTAAAACTTGTAATCTGAATTTCTCGAGTGCTTTTTCAAAGGCTACCATTGCGCCGTCGAGATTTTGATAAGCGGTATTTAAAACGGTGTAGGTAGGTGATGGTATTTTTGATGCGCTATCAGCTGCTCCTCTTTTTGTTACCAAGTCAGCTTTTGCAGCTAAAATTGTCGCTTCTACTTTCTCATTATCTGCCAAAGGCCAATTGATCATCGCATCCGCTTTTGCGACGAGTGCTACGATTTCAGCTTTCACTTGCGTATAAATGTCACTTAAATAAGTTGGAATCAAATCATAGTAATACGTCTTATCACCTTGAGTGTATGGTTTAGGGTTCACTGCAGCGAAGTGTAAATCGATTTTATCGATTAATGCTTTAAGTGCTGTAAGTGGGTTTGTAACTGGCTTATAGTAATTTGTGTAGTAAGCGAACAACTCGTCACGAACTAACTTAAGGGTTGCTTTTTCTTCTGCTGATAAGACTAAATTGTTATCAAATGCTTTTTCTGCATTTTGGAGTGCCGTCATTGCTTGTGTGATCTTGATAACGGGTTCATCTTTATAGGTTGCTACGAAGAGCTCAGCTGTCAATAACGCTGTTTTAAGTGCATCGTTTGAACCAACGAGGTATTTTCCTGGCTCTGTACCTTCAGCATTCTTATATCCTTTTGTTAAATCCGCAGGATCTACATAAAGTTTTGCTTTAACAACCGCGATGTAATTCTTTAACACTAAGAGTTGGTCTTCAAATTCTTTTGCACGTTTTAACAAATCATTATACAAACCTACAGTTAACACTTTAGTGGAACCCGTTACTGTATAGGCTTCAATATCAGCAATTAATGTATTAAGTGCTGCGAGCTTAACAGTCGTCAAATTGTTTCCATAAATCGTTTTATAAGCTTTTAATTGATCAAGTGTAGGCTGTAATGCACTGTTTAACATAATCAAGCTATTATCGAATTTTACGATAGCGGCTTTAAGTTTATCGATTTGTGCTTTAACTTCACCAGCCTTTGCTGATGTATAAGCTTTCACGAAATCGTCCGCCACTTTAATAGCTGCTTGGAATTCTGTTACTGCACCTGGTAAATACTTAGTAGCATCGACATTCACGAGTTTACCATTAGCTGTCACGATCAATGCTTTTAACACTTCGATATCAACCGGTGGTTTCTCCTGACCTAATTGGAAATCTTTAATTCTTTTTGCAAGTCCATAAGGGAAATCGCCATTCATGTATCTCTTTGCGAGTCCATATGGTAGGTAGCCTTTTTTCATCATGCCTTCTGGAATACCTTCCCAGTTGCCTTGACCAAAGCTAACCATAATTCTTAGTTTTTCTCTTAACTCTAATTTTGCTTGTTCTGAAACTTGTACCTTATTTTGGATGGTAACGGAGTTGCCCTTACCATTGTTATTCGAATTTCCTTTGCCATTATCCGCGTAGGTCACCATTGAAACTTGAGTAAGGATCAATGCCAGCGTTAGCATAATGACTAATGTTGATTTCATTACTTTACGCATTTTGTTCACTCCTTTTTAGTCTAGACAAATGTCTAATGGTTTGTTCTGATCGACCTTCGCTAATATATACGCAGATGGATTTGTTTTTCGGTAACACTTTTTCATCTTTTTTTGTTTTGTAATCTTTTTGAAATATTTCTAGTCAGCAGTAATGGTTAATTGAAAAAAATTCTCAGATAAATTTGAAACTTTTTTGATATGTTATAATAACTTTTGGATATATAACAAATACAGTTTAAATAATACAAAATCTCTCCATAGGAGGTAACTGCTTTGAACCTATCGCTGAAGAATATACAATTCATGAAGCAGATGATGATGCGTAAAGTCGTATATGCCCTAATCCCTCTCGTATTAGCAGGCGTGTATTTTTTCGGCCTCAGAGTCCTCGTCCTTTTAGCCGTGGTCAATGTTTTCGGTATCGCCACAGAGTGGGTGTTCGTCAGAAAGACCACTAAGAAAGTCACAGAGGCTGTGATCGTCACCAACATCTTATTTACACTCACACTGCCACCTAGTACGCCATATTGGATTGCCATCATCGGGATCATATTTGGCGTTTTATTCGGAAAAATGGTGTTTGGTGGATTTGGTAAAAATCCATTTAACCCCGCACTTGTGGGTAGAGCGTTTATCTATGTCAACTTCCCAGAGTTTATGACCATGAACTGGACGAAGCCTGTAGAAGGTGTTCTCGGTGGCTTCACTACCTATTTAGGTGAGTCCATCGACGCCATCACCCAGTCTACGCCGATGCTCATCTTCCGCGCCAGCGGGGATAAACTTCCCATCAACGAGTTGCTGTTGGGAAATACTGCCGGATCTATAGGCGAAACCAGTGCGATTCTCGTTATTCTTGCAGGAATCTACCTAATTTATACGAAAACAGCTGCTAAGGAGACGATTTTCTCTGTGTTAACAGGATTTGTCCTCATGAGCGGTTTCTTCTACTTCGCAGGCTATGAACAAGTCCTAGATCCTCTTTACGGTTTGCTCGCCGGCGGTATATTATTCGGTGCCGTTTTCATGGCCACAGATCCTATTTCTTCTCCTAAGACCTTCGAAGGCCGCATTATTTATGGTTTAATCATCGGCGTTATCACCGTGATTATTCGCGGATTTGCGCTCTTTGCGGGTGGCGTCATGTTTGCAATCCTCATAGGTAACACCTTTGCACCGATCATCGACGAAGGGGTAAATGCCGTTAAAGCCTCTCGAAAAGCAAAGAAAGCCAAGGAGGTGTCCAATGGCTAGCAAAAAGAAAATCATCGCTCCGGTGATGTTCATGTTGCTCATCACCATCTTATACACTTCCGTACTCGCTTTTATTAATGAAAGCACAAAATCCATTATCAACGAACAAGAGCAGCTACGCATTAAACGGTCCGTATTATATGTTCTCAACATGGAAAGCACTGGCTCGGGCGATGAAATCAACCAGCGCTTCGACGAATTGATCACAGTACGAGATGTGAACGGGACACTGGTCTATAAGCGATTAGAAAATGGCGTGGCAACCGGTTATGCATTGGCATACACTGGAAAAGGGCTCTGGGGGAGCATCTCAGGCTATATCGGCTTCTCACCAGATTTTTCATCAGTCCTAGGTGTCGATTTCGTTTCGCACTCTGAAACACCTGGTCTCGGCGGTCGTATCGACGAGCCATGGTTTAAGGAGCAGTTCAGAGAGATTCCAGTAGATGACTTAGAAACCATCGTCATAAAGCCTTCAGATGGTGGCAACATCGACGGCATCACAGGCGCTACATTAACAACCAAGGCCGTGGTGAATATCGTTAACCAGTTCATCATCGACACGCTGGCATTCGCAAAGGAGGCTAATCTATGAATGAAATCATCCGCGTATTCAAAGCCGGTATTTATAAAGACAACCCTGTATTTAGGCAAATCCTAGGCATATGTTCTTCACTCGCCGTCACGAACTTCCTCGCCAACTCGTTTGTTATGGGTGTCGGCCTCATGTTCGTCACCGCATTCTCCAGTTTGACGGTTTCCGTAATCAGACAGTTTACACCGAAGCATATCCGTATGATGGTTCAAACGCTGATTATCTCGGCTTACGTCATCATCCTCGACATCTTCCTCAAGGCTTATTTCCCGGCCATGTCGAAAAACCTCGGCCCCTATGTCGGTCTGATCATCACCAACTGCATCATCATGGGGCGTGCTGAAGCCTTCGCACAGAATAACAAACCGTTTATCTCGTTCTTCGATGGCCTGATTATGGGACTTGGCTATACGCTGGTGCTCATGTCGGTGGCTTTCGTCAGAGAGCTTCTGGGCTTCGGATCACTATTCGGCATCCAAGTACTGGGCGATAACTGGGTAAACTGGACACTCATGATCATGCCGCCTGGCGCGTTCTTCATGATCGGTATCGTCATCTGGGTCACCTCGAAATGGTTCCCTAAAGAAGAAGAAAAAGGAGGTGCTAAAGCATGATTGAAATCAACCCTCTCGTCATATTCTTTGCATCGATATTTACGAATAACATGATCATGTCCAACTTCCTCGGCATGTGTTCCTTCATCGCCGTTTCCAGCGAAATCAAAACTTCACTGAGCTTAGGCCAGGCGGTTACCTTCGTCTTAGCCACCACCTCAGTGCTCAACTATCTGGTATATTACTTGATTTTAGTGCCCCTCGGACTAGAGTACATGCGCTTTATCGTGTTCATCATCGTCATCGCCGCATTCGTGCAGCTCGTCGAAATGATCATCGAGCGCTACTTTGAAACGCTTTACTATTCACTGGGAATTTTCCTCCCTTTAATCACCGTAAACTGTGCAATCCTCGGGGTTTCACTGTTCATGATTATCCGCGAGTACGACCTGATCCAATCCTTCATGTTCGGTCTCGGATCAGGTATCGGTTGGACACTGGCTATCGTGGCCATGGCGGGCATCCGTAAGAAAATCATAGGCGCTAAAATTCCTAAAGGCCTCGAAGGCGCTGGTATCACACTGATCATCACAGGCATCATGGCACTTGCATTCCTGGGATTCTCAGGAATCGTACAAATTCAATAGGAGGTGCCCATGTCAACCATCGTAACCACCGTACTCACCATCAGCGGCATCACGGGGCTCTTAGCCCTCCTCCTCTCTGTCGCAAATAAAACCATCGCCAATTACGGCGAAAAGAAGATCCTCATCAATGGTTCTAAAGAGCTCGTCGTGGAAGGCGGCGACACCCTCCTTTCCGCACTGATTGATCAAAAGGTGTTCATCCCTTCCGCTTGTGGCGGTAAAGGGAGCTGCGGTTACTGTAAAGTCACCGTTACCCAAGGCGGCGGTGAGATTCTCGCCACTGAGCTGGGATATGTGACGCCGAAGGAAAGAGAAGAAGGTGTTCGTCTTTCGTGCCAATGCAAAGTACGCGAGGACATGCAGATCCAAATTCCCGAGGAGCTGTTCAGCGTCAAACAATACGACTATCATGTGGCCTTTATCAAGGACCTCACACCAACCATCAAACACCTGAGACTTGAGCTTCCAGAAAAAGAAGAAATCGAATTCAAAGCTGGCCAGTATGTCCAAATCCTCGCCCCAAAATACAAGGGCAGTGACGAAGAAGTCTACCGTGCCTACTCCATCGCGTCATCACCGATGGATACCAAAGCCGTGGAGCTCTATATCGGTTATGTAAAAGAGGGTAAAGCCACCACCTATGTGCATAACTTCCTAAAAGAGAAGATGAAGCTCACTGTAGTTGGCCCTTACGGGGATTTCTTCTACCAAGACTCCGACAGGGAAATGGTCATGGTGGCCATCGGAACAGGTATGGCGCCGATCATGTCGATTCTTAAATACATGCGGTCTAATAACATTCAAAGGAAGGTGACCTTCTACTTTGGTGCTCGTACCGCTGAGGACCTGTTTGAGATGGAAACATTGGAACAACTTCAAAAGGATTTACCGAACTTCAAGCTCGTCACGTGCCTCTCTAAGCCCACTGAAAAGTGCAACTGGACGGGTGAGGTGGGCCGCGTAACGGATATGCTCCAGAAGTATCTCAGCGATGCATCAGGTGCAGAAGCGTATCTATGTGGTAGCCCTGTAATGGTGGATTCGGTCATCCCAATTCTGAAGGATAAAGGCATGCCAGAAGAACACATCTACTACGACAAGTTTGAGTAAGCAGTAAATAGTTGCACGTCATAAAGCAAGAGCGCCCAGTTCGTTGATCTTTCGATCAATATCACTGGACGCTCTTTTTATGTGGATTAAGTTAAGGCAGAAATAAATGGTTTTCTATATGAGATTTTACGGCATGGTTTATTTGATGGTCGCTAAAAGTTCCTCATAATGTTTAAGCGTTTCTTCGGGAGTGACCGCGTTAAAAATCAATGGCTTCTCGCCTTCAATCCTCACCAAGATCATGGGCTTCACCTCTCTAAACACATAGAGGTTCACATCGCCATAGTCGCTGATATAAAACTTGCCTCTTAAATAAAGGTCTGTGGCAGTGCCGTTGGTTTTTACGCCTTCTTTTAGCGAATCGATAAGCTCAACTGAAGTAATGTCTTCCAGCGACACATGTGTTTTATAGATGGCACTTTTTATGGATAGGTTCGATTCAGTAAGGGTAATGCTTGGTGCCGAAAAATCGTCCACCAGCATCATGATGGAAAGCGGAATTATCGTGAGAATCGTTATGGCGGCTGTAAAACCCATAAGAATTTTTCCGCCCTTAGTGGCTAAGTTCACTGTAGATCCAGGACCCATAAGTTGCTTATTCGTGAACATCTTTGGGCTATCTGGGTTATAGTAGAACATCCCGCCATGCCAATGCTCTTCATCAGCATCTCTCACTGGATCAAACCAGCCACGTTCCACTTTGATCTGTCTAATGCTTTTGAAGGCTTTACCGAATATCCAGAACCTGCTGACGAGCATCGCAGTGAGCCAAATAAAAAAGAAAGCGAAGAGAATCGAAACATACGAGGTTGGTATCAACACTGCAAAGCATGTGATCAGGAAAAACCAAAACCAGATTTTATTCGCTCTCTTATACCACGCAATCGTGGATTGAACCGATTCGTTCTGAAGGTGAATTTCGGAGAAATTGGCTCCGAAAAGCGACCCCCTCTTATATTTTTCAAGTCCAGTACTGGTGCCCCAGAAAATCAGGAACGTCATGAGATTGCTGATTAAGAAGATGATGCCGATCATAAAACCCCTCCGAAATGTGCTCTATTGATAACACTATAACAAAGGGGTCTTAAAATTCCATTAAGAAATACTGAAAATTATGCCATATAGCAATTTACGCCATTAAGGCTTCGACGATGCTTGAGATGGCTTGGTCAGCTTCTTCATAAGGCACCTGGCACGTGCCCACCATCTTATGGCCTCCGCCACCATTCTTCAGCATTAAAGCGCCGATGTCCACGGTACAGGTTCTGTTGAGGATGCTGTAACCGCAAGCGATGGAAACATTTTGCTTCGCTCTGCCATCCACGATCCAAAGGCTTACATTTTGCTCTGGATACAAGCTATAAATCATAAAACGATTACCTGTATAGATCGTTTCCACGCCTCTTAAGTCGGTGATGATGACGTTATCTTTAATCGTGGTGTGTTTATGAACCATCTCCGTAAACAGTTCCGTCTGTTTATTATAAAGCTCAACACGTTCCATGACATCTGGTAATGCTAAAATCTCCTCCACTGGGAAATTACGGCAATGATTGATAAGCTCTTCCATGAGTTGGTAATTGCTGATGGTAAACTCTCTGAAACGCCCTAAACCTGTTCTAGGATCGGTGATAAAACCGATTAGGATCCAGCCAGTAGGATTTTTTATCTCTTCAAGTGTCAATTGTCCTGAATCCACGCGGTCAACCGCTTCTATCATCTCTTTATACAGTGGGAACTTACTATCGCCACCATAATATTCATAGATGATGCGCGCTGCAGAAGGTGCAAGCCTGCTTTCGCCTTTCACTTCCTGAGTCCAGCCCAGACGATCATCCTCTGAGGTATGGTGGTCAAACCACATGCCACACCCTGGCACATAAGGTACATTTGCCAGAACGTCGTTCTCGTCAGGCACAAACATGCCGTCCTGTAAATCCTTAGGATGGACAAACGTCCAGCTATCTATTATTCCTGCTTCTTTCAGTAGCATGCCACAAATTAAACCATCAAAATCTGAACGCGTCACTAATCGCATACGAATCCTCCTATGTCACTTGGTAATATGAGTATAACATAACTCATATACCCTTTTCATAGGTTCATTAACAATTTTACGACTATTTTACCAGACGTTATCAGTACTCTGGTTGCACAAACAGTAGGTCGTGAATCGACCCTGTAATTTCGATATCATTTACAGTGAATGTTATGATGGCAGCGCCTTTTTTAGCGGTAACCGTTAGGGTGTACGGTGGATTAAGTCTTTGATTTTCCCAGCTCAGTGTCTCTTTAGATAACGGCAGGATGTAGGTGATCTGGTAGGTGGTCTGACTGATTTTATCCAGTTTGAGCGGAAATGCCACTTCAAACCCAAACTCATCAGCGTACCTGTAAAGCTGTCCCAAGCTGTTTCGATAGGTCATGGCCTCCAGTTCTGGAGAAAGCCTAAGCTCCACCAAATCAGGATTCCCCACCACCTCACAGGTGACGAGAATTTTTTCATACCCTAAGAATCGATGGGTTTGATTCATAAGCGTCTTTCCGAATAAATCCGTCTGCCCACGCCAGTGGTTCCAGTACCCAGTCACGTTTAAAGACGTAATGTTTAACACATCCAGTTGCTTGGTCAGTAAATCTGAGGCTGTCTTGCCAGCAGGTGTTAAGGTACTGAACAAATGGCTGTATGATCCTTCTGGAATAGTCGTGGGGATGTTATAGGTCGTTTGCCACAGCCTTTCATTCGTTAAGGAATCAATGCCTACAGGTGTGAGTGCCCGGGTCTGCTGATACGGGGTTCCCTGAAAAAGCGTCACCTGCGCTGATGCTGCATAGGGCGAGGTTCTGGCTGTGATCGTCGAAAGTTCGCCTGATGTTAAGGCAACTATTTCACCCTCAATATGAATCGGCGTCATGACGGTTACTGGAAAGTTGATGTGTTTAAGCAGAAGTGAGTTACCAGAATCAAACGCAGTAATTCGCATGTGATAGTTACCATCAGGAGTCGTTTCAGCGATTTGGTAAGGGATGTCATTCCAATTGATGTCGTTACCCGATTTTGAGCCAGTCACGTTTTGAATAAACGTAGTATATTTGATATTCCCTATTCTGGTGCCAGAGAGATTATATAGTGCGGTCTCCAGTCTGACACCATATGGATATCTCGACCATACATGATGAAACTCAACCGATTCAGAGGCTGGAAGAGCGTCTAACGTGAAGGCTTGCTTAAGCGTGCGGAGCTCGGCCTGAAGCTGAATGGCGGGTGAGGCTGAAAGCGTGAAGTTATAGACTTTTTCATCAGACCATGCGCCCTCGATGTCCTTAACGACATAACGCAGTTCATAGGTTCCTGAAGTGAGGTTATCTGGAATCGCATAAATCCAAACATTTTCGCCACTGGTTTTTCGGTACATGATTTTACGGTCCACGATTCCCTTTTGCGGCTCTGAATATTGATGGTCCAGATCATAGGATTTATCAACCCATGTGGTTTTATAGGTGACCGATGCCGTGCTGTAATCCCAGTCCAGCGTAAAATCAGCGATTGGCTTTCTATGAACATAGATATCCAGTTTAGGGATGTTTGATTCTTTCGAATAAGTCGCATTTGCCACAGGGACATCTTTAATTTTTCGATAAATCGAGTATTTACCGGGCTTCGTGAAGCTGGTTTTAAGGACCTGTGAAAAGGCACTACTCTCTTCTGAATAAGTGGTAACGGCTCCCACTTCTTGCCCAGTGGAATTATCATAGTAGTTAGCATTATGAACGTACTGATAACCTAAATCGGTGATGGGATCGCCCTCTAAATCATAATCGGCCTTCTGAAGATTAAATGTTTCACCCACTTGGACAAGCTGAGTATTATTTACGGGATTTACCGATGCGATGAGCTCGTTAATTTCAGTCATGATGTCACTTAGGGGTTTTGATGAATCGATATAATAATCATGAGTGAGCTGGGCTTTAGTCGCTGGTTTTCCCACGAGGATTATCTTGACTGTTCCTTTACTTTTGATGGCTTGAATGTCAGTAAGATTATTGATGTTCTCGTCAGCAAAGTAAACGAGGTATTTATCGCTACTTACTCTAAAGGTTGGGGTGAAGGATTGCTTAACGTTTTTATAGATGGTTCCTGAGTAATACCCGGTGTAGTCATCAACCCACTGCCAGTTAGACTGCCAGACTTGGGTTTGTTTAGAAACGGTCCCTGAATACGCAGCATACATGCTATAGGTGTAACCGATGTGAACGCCTTTAGAGTCGTAAAGTGATGACGCACTATAGCCAAGCCACGATCCCGTTTTATAAAGGGTTCCTGAAAAACCACCCGACGAATACCCAATACTTGATGGGGTTCGGTCAGAATCTGTGGTGGCGGGTTTTAAAACGGTTCCCGACTGGTCGCGTGTGTCTGATTCAGTCCGCGATTCAGTTACGGTTTTGTAGTACCCGTTGTCCACTTGATACTGGTTGTTCACCACGTTATAGCGTGAAAGTGTTCCTGAATAGCCACCCGAAGAATACGAAGTCGTCGCTGCCGGGTATCCACCACCCGTGTTGATGGTCGTGGATGCCGATTGCGAGTAAACATAGGTGTACAAGTCCCATACCTGAACACTGGCATCGAGGCCCGATTGTCTGAGACCGTTAATCCAGTTCACGCGTTCAGAAACGATGGTGTTGTTCAGTTCTCTGGTGATTCCCTGATCGTTCAGCACGATTAGGTCTGCTTGCGGAAACTCATATTCGATATCGGTATAAATCTTCGCCATGGGGGCTAGGTTATCGACGTAAAACTCTCGTTCCACGGTGGTGGTCTTTTTATCCGCTTCAGTGATGTATGCCGGAAGTGTTGGCTGACCAAAGGTTTCCTCAGCGTAGAACACGATTTTATAATGTCCGAGTGCTAATGGTTGATAGGGGGTGTAATCGGCGTAATTCCCTTGCTTGATTAGAAGTTCAAATGCCCCGTCCCCATCCGCATCATAATAGATTTTATAGGTGCTAACGCTAATGCTATCCAGATCCACGCTCGATGCGTCATAAGTGAAATCCAGTGTTTCAGAACGTGTCAGTGTGCCGTTCCAGATGTTACAGGTCATCGCTGGCGCATAATCTTCTAAGGTGTAAAGCTGATAAGTGTAAATATCAGAAGTATGGTATCCTGCCGGGACATCGGAGCGTTCAATTTTGGATGGATTAACCGATGCTGTGGCCTGAATTTGTAGGTTGATCTGTTCTGTGCCTTTGACGATGAAGTCCAGGTTTGATGTGCTTTTCGTTCCGAATTTGATAAGGTTATTATTTCCACTGTTAGCTGTGGCATCGAAAAGATTTGCGCTGATCGTTGCGTTCGCCATAAGGTAAGATGAATTTACACTACTAATCGCATTTGTTGCGCTGATAAGACGGTTTTCTTTAAATGTGCCTGAAACGCTCATTTGCGCTCTAGGCTTCGTCGTATACACCACGATGTAGTTAAGGTATTCAAAGGTTTGTTTACTCACGGCATCGTAATACTCGACGCTATAAGTGTAGACTTTATCGTTGCCGATCAGCGGAAAAAGATAATTTCCTGAAAGGAACAAATCGGCATCGGCCTCTGAAAGCGTTACACCTTCCAGTGATACGGTTCTTGAAAAATCCTCACCCGTGGTGGTATCTGAGATCTTGAATTTCTCCGTATCTAGCATTTCGTTTGGTGCGGTAATCTTAATTTCAAAAGGCTTTCGCTCTTTCACTCTCGGGGCAGTGGAAGTCACGCCAGTTGAAGCCGTTCCCATGCTTTTATCGCCCGTCGTAAAAATGGCGGTTGCGGTGGCGCTAAAAATTGGATTGATGGTCCTGTTTTCATCGGTGGTGATAGCATCAATCATGTTTGAATCGAGCTTTACGGTGAATACGATGGTCCCTTTATCCTTAGCACTTCTCGTGCCAATCAGCGTTTGTTTGATGCCTGTGTAGGAATCCACAAGCGTCATGGACCAGCTGGCGATGTCTTCCCTCGTGTATTTAGCTGTTTTCAGGATGGGATCGTTATAAAAAGCATCATCGAGAAGCTTTCCGTTTACCCGGACTTCATAGTATTTATCCGCTTTTTCGGTGGCCATGTTCTTTGCATCCCATTCATTAATGATTTCTACTGTGGCCTGAACGGGCGTGTTTTCCATTTGCTTGATGGTTTCAAGCGAAAAAACCTGATACCACGGTTTACCGTCGAACTTGGAAAGGTGGTACATTTGCACCTCGCCAGACGCTAACGTCGTCGGTGCAGTGAGAACCTGCGCATAGTTAAAGGCGCTTTTATCGGTGTTGTTTGAATTCACGATTTCAAAGGGTAGGCCATCTTTAATCCATGTTTGGATGGTGGTTTTGATTTCGAGAGGCGCGGGCTTTATTCCAGTAGCGATTTTATTATACTCACTGGCTTCTTTAATACGGTTCTCACTAAAATAAGGAGTCGATTCATCCCAGATGCGATAAATCCAGTTTTTCGCCGTGGCCTTAAGTCCTGAGTTGGCATCCACGGGAAAATCACCATTTGCATACAAACCATCGTTCACGTCGAAGCCGTGGTAGCGATACTCGCCCGTTCCCCCTTCGTAATAGCCTTTGTTTTTGATTTCGATATATTTTCCTTCCGCATCGAGATCACCCGTGGCGTTTTTAAAGTCGTTTTTAGCGGATGGCACAGACGAATAATCGCCGTACACGATGATGCGTTTTTCGATCCAGAGTTCGATGTTAAAAGGGAATTTGCCCTTACTCTGTTTAGCGGTGCTTGCCGGAATCATGTAATCAAGCTTAAGCTGTGTCCACTCGGCATCGGTATAGGTCTTTTTAGAATGTGTTTCGTCATAATAGGCGGTGGCCGTGCTATACGTTCCAGCAGAAACGATGTCGAACACGGGGAACACTTGTATGAGGATGATGAAAGCCAGTAATAGGGCTTGCTTAGGTTTACTGAACATCAAATTTCCTTTCTTATGGCTTGATTGAGAAATAAATCGAACATTGTTCGGCGCTGTAAATGAAAGTAAGCGTTCTACCGTTGATGGTTATATCTTCACGGACGACAGCGCCTTTATGATTCAGCCCTTTGACGAAAAGATTCCACGCTTTATCATACTCAGTGCCGAAGAAAAACTGGAACATGGGCTTAAGTTGATCGCCATAGCGCTCGATGACATAAGTTGAAAATTGAGGATATTTTTCTAAGATGGAATTACGCTTCGCCATTTGTATTGCATATGGCTTAAGATTCATACTGATTTTGTTCATCTCAACAGAGATTGTCATGTCCGAATAACTGGTGATTTGTTGCATGTATTCATAAGGAGATAAGGAGTACATATATTCTTTGTCCGCTTTTGAATAATATCCACCAGAAGCAATAATTTGAGCTAAAGGATCATATCGATAGTCGATATAACCTTTTCCGAGATCATGTACTTTACCGAGAAGTTCAGCAAACTCCACCACTTCATTAACTGGCTTTCCGTTATAAAGCGGTGCATATAAAGCGGTCTGCGTATAAATTTCGTTACCTACATCATCAAGGTAGGAAGTAGGAACCATTGTGTATTTCACATCCGTTTTCACGAAAGGCTTTCTTTGAGCTTTGTTAAGCAGTTTTGAAATTACCGTAGACGCTTCAGCACGGTTCGAGAAGTTTTTAGGTTTAAAAGTATGGTCGGCATAACCCGTGATGATGCCGTATTTAAAGCTATCGATGATGTTTTGCTTATAGTAATCGGAAACGAGGTAATAATCCTTGGTTTCATTTCGGACGTAAAGGTCCATCGTGCTAGATGGTCTTGGTTCAGAAAGCGCCACAGCGTTCACGATGATCGAAGCCATTTGTTCACGGTTGATATTTGCCGTATAAGAAGTGAATTCACGATCGAGAATAAGACCAAGTTCAATAGCCTTGTCAATGTAAGGCTTCGCCCAATCGCTAGACATGGATTCAAAGCGATACCCGAGGGCCTTCACCGTCATGGTGATAAATTCGTTGATTTTAACGTTTGCAAGTGGTTTAAAAGTCCCATCGGGATAGCCGTTGATGATTTCTGATGTACCGAGGGGATCGATATAAGGTTTAGCCCAGTGCGACTCCGGTAAATCCTTAAAGAAGATGGGCGTTTCTGCAAATACTGGAATAGAAATCGATAACCATAATATGCTTAGAATGGTTGTTAAAATGAGTGTGAATTTTGACATGAAGGTCTCCTTTAAAGTTTATTGAACTTATTGATAAGAATATGTAAAATTTATCCATTTTCATTATACAGGAAACTTTTCCCATCTGCACGCATTATTTACATTTGTTTCCATATTTATGATGGTAAAATATTTAAACTGAACTTGAACATGTACTTTGATCAAAAGAAAAACGGCCCTTCCTAAGAAGAGCCGCTTTTCAGTGGGGTCGGAAAGCGCCGAGTTGTGGGTCGGCGCTATATTGATTATTCCCTGTAGAGAGGGAATCGATCACAAAGTGCTTTCACGCGTGCACGTGCAGGATCGAGGTCCGCATCGCGGTTTTCGATGGTCCAGCTGATGATGTCAGCGATTTCCACCATTTCCTCTTTACCAAAGCCGCGCGTCGTCGATGCAGGCGTACCTACACGGATACCGCTGGTTACAAACGGACTAGCCGTCTCATTTGGCACGGTGTTTTTGTTCGTCGTGATACCGATGGAATCCAGTAATTTTTCAGCTGCCTTTCCAGTGATATCCTTGTTTCTAAGGTCGATGAGCATGAGGTGGTTATCTGTTCCGCCAGAAACGATTTTGAAGCCTCTCTCAGCAAGTGCTGCTGCTAATGTAGAAGCATTTTCCACCACTCTGTGCTGGTAAGCTTTGAATTCCTCAGACATCGCTTCTTTAAAGCACACTGCTTTTGCAGCGATGATGTGCATTAATGGTCCTCCTTGGATACCTGGGAAGATCGCTTTATCGATTTGAGCAGCGTATTGCTCTTTACAGAGAATCGCGCCACCACGTGGTCCTCTTAAAGTCTTATGTGTGGTCGTCGTAACGAAGTCAGCGTAAGGCACTGGACTTGGATGAATACCAGCAGCAATGAGGCCTGCGATATGCGCCATATCCACCATCATAAGCGCTCCCACTTCGTCACAGATTTCTCTGATGCGTGCAAAATCAATCGTTCTTGAGTATGCACTAGCACCTGATACGATCATTTGTGGCTTTTCTTTGATGGCTTGTGTTCTGAGGGCATCATAATCGATGAAGCCTTCTTCGTTAACGCCATAAGAAACGAAATTATAGAGCTTACCTGAGAAGTTAACTGGGCTACCATGTGTAAGGTGGCCACCGTCTGAAAGGTTCATGCCGAGGATTTTAGCGCCTGGCTCAAGAACTGCCATATAAACGCCCATGTTTGCTTGTGAGCCAGAGTGTGGCTGCACGTTTGCATGCTCAGCACCAAAGAGCTCCTTCATGCGGTTTCTAGCAAGGTCTTCGCTGATATCTACATACTCGCAGCCACCGTAGTAGCGCTTGTGAGGGTAACCTTCAGCGTATTTGTTTGTAAGGTGAGAGCCCATTGCTTGCATAACAGTAAGGCTTGTAAAGTTTTCTGAAGCAATCAGCTCGATGTTGTTTGATTGTCTTTTAAGCTCAAGCTCCATTGATTCATAAAGCTCAGGATCATTCTTTTTAATCAGATCGAAATTCATTTATCGGTCTCCTTATTCATCCGTGGGAATCACATCACTTGATGGGATTCTAAGATTTTACTTCTTAAGCTTAGGTGGCGCCATGTGAATCGCTTCTCCACGAACGCCTAGTGTCGCTTCTGCGAAAGATTCTGAAAGGGTTGGATGCGCATGAATGGTGTTGGCGATTTGGTCCACTGTCATGCGATTAGCCACTGCTAAAGTGCCCTCTGCGATGAGGTCCGAAGCATGTGGTCCCATGATGTGTACGCCGATAACCACATCGTTCATGTCAGCGATGACTTTTATGAAGCCTTCTGGTTCACCGAGGGATAACGCTTTACCATTGGCACCAAACATGAATTTGCTCTTTTTGATCTCGATGCCCTTCTCCACTGCTTCGTCCTCTGTGAGGCCAACGCCAGCGATTTCAGGGAATACGAAAATACAGTTAGGCACTGCGTCGTGGTTGCCGTGGTGTTCGATGCCCATGATGTGCTCCACTGCAGCGATGCCTTGGTGTGAAGCGGCATGTGCCAGCATGATGATGCCGTTTACGTCGCCGATGGCATAAACGTGGTCCACATTCGTTTTAAACGTATGGTGATCCACTGAGATGCCCTTCTTCGAGTAAGCCACACCTGCTGCATCGAGGTTAAGGTCTTGGTAGACAGGGTCACGGCCGGTGGATAAAAGTACTGTATCCGCTGGGAAGACTACTCTGCCCTTCGCCGTTTCACCTGTGACGGCGATGCCGTCCTCAAGCTGCTCGATGGCCATGTTGTTAACCGATTTGACGAGTTCAATGCCTTTTTTCTTAAGCATCGCGCCAAAGCGTTTCGTGATTTCAGAATCCACTTCCCTGAGGAAGCGGTCGCTGCGGATCACGACAGTGACTTCAGAGCCCATGGCAGCGAAGATGCCTGCAAACTCCATACTGATGACGCCGCCACCGATGACCACGAGCTTGTTCGGAATGCTTTTAAACTCGAGAATCTCCTTGCTGGTAACGACGCCAGGTAAATCCACGCCTGCAAATGGCGGTCTAGAAGAGGTAGAGCCTGAGGCGATGATGATATCATCGCCAGTGACTTCCTTAACCGTGCCATCGTTCATTTCAACCTTTAAGGTTTTCGCATCGATAAAGCTTGCTGAACCGTCTAAAACCTCGATGCCATTTGCTTTTAAAAGCTGCTCGATACCGCCGACGAGGGTTTTAACCACTTCATCCTTACGCGACTGGATTTTATCCACGTCCACACTGAACTCAGGAACATTGATTCCGAAGTCGTCGATGTGTTTGAGCGTATTGATGAGCTCTGCATTTCTATAAAGTGCTTTTGTGGGGATACAGCCATAGTTGAGGCATGTACCACCGATTTTGTGTCTTTCGATGAGGGTTACTTTTGCGCCGAGCTGTGCGCCACGGATCGCTGCGACGTAACCACCAGGACCACCGCCGATGACGACGATTTTCTTTTGCATGGATGCCTCCTGATTAGTTCTTTTCCCACTTTAAGACTGGGGATCTCGCTGCAAGCACTTCATCCACGCGTCTGATTTGAGTCGTGGTTGGCGCATTCTTAAGCAGCTCTGGATTAGAATCGGCTTCTTTGCTGATTTGAATCATGACGTCGATAAACGCATCCAGTGTTTCTTTACTTTCTGTCTCAGTCGGCTCGATCATCAGAGCATTCGGCACGATTAACGGGAAGTAAATGGTTGGTGGGTGGTAGCCCATATCCAGAAGACGTTTTGCAACGTCAAGTGTGCTGCAAGTGCTTAATTCATTCTTAAGGCCTGCGAAAACACATTCGTGCTTGCAAATAGTATCCACTGGTAAATTATAGTAATCTTTAAGTTTTTCTTGTACGTAGTTCGCATTTAAAACAGCCATCTCAGAAGCGCGCTTGAGGCCCTCTGCACCCATGGTAAGGATGTAGGTGTACGCTCTAACGAGGATTCCGAAGTTACCATTAAAGGCCTTTACTTTACCGATGGTATCTGGTCTGTCGTAATCGAGGAAGTACTTGTCGCCATTTTTGCTGACCACTGGTGTCGGTAAAAACGCTTCGAGGTGCTTCTTAACGCCTACTGGTCCAGAACCTGGGCCACCACCACCATGTGGTGTGGAGAAGGTTTTGTGGAGGTTGTAGTGAACGACGTCGAAGCCCATGTCGCCAGGACGCGTTTGGCCCATGATGGCGTTGAGGTTAGCACCATCATAATAGAGGAGGCCGCCTGCTTCGTGAACAAGCTTAGCGATTTCAACGATGTTTTTCTCGAAAAGACCGAGTGTACTCGGATTCGTAAGCATTAAGCCTGCGATATCGTCGCCGAGAACCGCTTTAAGGTTATCGAGGTCTACTGAGCCATCGCGTGTCGATTTGATCTCCACGATTTCGAAGCCTGCAACGTTTGCACTTGCAGGGTTTGTACCATGCGCTGAATCAGGTACGATAATTTTCGTACGCTTCATGTCGCCACGTTTCTCGTGATACGCTTTGATGATCATGAGGCCTGCAAGCTCACCCTGTGCACCAGCAGCAGGTTGAAGCGAGAAGGCATCCATACCGCCCACTTCACTGAGTTTACCAGAGAGGTCGTACATAAGCTCAAGAGCGCCTTGAGTCGTCTCGTCCTCTTGAAGTGGGTGAAGTGTCGAAAACTTAGTGAGTGAAGCCATGTCTTCGTTGATTTTCGGATTGTATTTCATCGTGCATGAACCCAGTGGATAGAATCCAGTGTCCACACCGAAGTTTTTATTAGAGAGCAGTGTATAATGTCTAACGAGTTGCGGTTCGCTCACCTGAGGAAGCACCAATTCCTGATTTCTGCGAAGGCCAGCTGGAATCACATCGTCAAGGTTGACGTCTTCCACTTTACATCCTGGAAGTCTATACGCTTTTCTTCCCTCTCTCGAGATCTCGAATATGAGTTGATCGTATTTTACCATGAGATTTCCTCCATTGCTTTCACGAGACAATCGATTTCTTCTATCGTTCTCTTTTCAGTGACGCAGAAGAGCACACGGTTCTTGTCTGATGGATAATCTTTTTTAAGGTTATAGCCGCCGAGGAAGCCTTTTTTAGCCAGCTGTGCATTTAAGTTGTCCACATCGATGTCTGTTTCGAGAACAAACTCTCTGAAGAAAGGACCGTTATAAACAGGTCTGAACTTTCCAGTGGCAATCAGCTTATTATACGCATAGTAAGCTTTTTTAGCAGAAGCTTCAGCCACTTCATATAAGCCATCCTTACCTAATGCACCGAGGTAAATCGTCGCACAAAGGGCATTAAGCGCTTGGTTAGAACAGATATTCGAAGTTGCCTTGTCTCTTCTGATGTGTTGCTCACGTGCTTGAAGGGTTAATGTGAAAGCGCGCTTGCCATCGAGGTCTAAGGTTTGACCCACGATACGACCAGGCATTTTTCTCATTTGCTTGTTATTCGCTGCCATGAAACCAAGGTATGGACCACCATAGTTAAGGCCGTTTCCTAACACTTGACCCTCGCCTACTGCGATGTCTGCACCGTATTCCCCTGGCGTTTTCAGCATTCCCAGAGAAATCGGATCCACATTCATGACGAAGAGTGCTTTATTAGCATGTGCCACTTCAACCGCTTCAGTACAATCTTCAATCATTCCGAAGAAGTTAGGCGTTTGAATAATCACCGCTACCGTATCGCCATTCACTGCCGCTTTAAGCGCGTCAATATCCGTCACGCCGTCTTTAGCAGGAACTTCAACCACTTTCGTGCCGTAGAAACGCATATACGTTTTAACAACCTCACGTGTGTGGGGATGAACGGTTTCAGAAATCACCACGGTATCGCCCTTTTGATTCGCCGCAGCAAGCATCGCCGCTTCAGCAGTGGCAGAAGCGCCATCGTACATGGAAGCGTTAGATACTTCAAGACCAGTCAAGTTAGCAATCATGGTTTGGTACTCAAAAATCGCCTGAAGGGTACCTTGACTAATTTCTGGTTGATACGGTGTATAGGCTGTATAGAATTCAGATCTAGAAATCAGGTGACGCACTACTGATGGGATACTATGATCGTATGCACCAGCACCTCTAAAGCAGACGAGTTCATCTGTACAAAGGTTTTTATTAGCAATCGACTTGATTTTCTTCGCCACTTCAGTCTCAGACATCGGCGGGTTGATGTTCAGTCTTCTGCCGAGCTTGATGTCTGCAGGTATATCGTCGAAAAGACGATCGACGGAATCTATACCCAGTACTTCAAGCATTTCCTTTTCGTCTTGCTCAGTATTTGGGATATATGGAAACATTCTATTCCTCCTCGTTACAAAATGCTTCGTACTCTTCAGCGTTCATAAGTTCATCTAAATCCGCAGGATTTGAGATGCTGATTTTCATGATCCAAGTCTCAAATGGATCAGAGTTTACTAAAGAAGGATCGTTTTCGAGATCTTCATTTACTTCTAAAACCGTGCCAGTTACAGGCATTAACATATCAGATGCCGCTTTTACTGACTCGATGGTACCGAAGCTCTCTTCGCCTTCGATTTCACTATCTACTTCAGGGAGCTCAACGTAAACGATAGCACCAAGTGCATGCTGAGCAAAATCAGTTATTCCTACATAAGCTTCGTTGCCTTCAACTCTTACCCACTCGTGGTCTTTTGTATAGTACAATCCGTTAACAACTTTCATCTTAAATAACCTCCTGAGTTTTATAATTTGAGGAACATCGTTCCTTTTAACCAGTATACCCTAATGCCATTATTTTTTGTATTGTTTTTGGTAGAAACGCTTGCTGATCACCGTTGCTGGGAACACGTTCTTACGCACTTGTACGCCGAGCTCAGATCCCATTTCGCCATATGCGGAATCCACTAAAGCCAGCGCGATATTTTTCTTAAGGGTCGGTGAGAAATAACCAGTGGTGATCACGCCGATAACCTTATCACCAGCGAGCACTTCATAGCCTTGTCTAGGAATACCCTTCACCATTTCCAGACCGATGGTTTTTCTAGGAAGACCATTTGCCTTTTGAGCCACTAACGCGTCTTTTCCGATGAAGTTCGGCTTATCGAGCTTCACGAAGAAACCGAGTCCCGCTTCAAGTGGTGTGATGTTTTGATCGATTTCGTGACCATAAAGTGGTAACGTCGCTTCGAATCTAAGGGTGTCACGGCATCCAAGTCCAGTTGGCTTAAGACCTAAATCCTTGCCCACTTCGAGGAGCTTTCTCCAGATTTTTGCGATGTCCGCATGTGGCGCATAGATTTCGAATCCATCTTCGCCAGTATAGCCCGTTCTAGAAACCAGGCACTTAACGCCTTCGATCATCACATTACGGTTGCAGTAGAAGAACTTGATGGTGCTCATATCCACATCGGCGATTTTTTGTAAAATCTCTTGTGCCAATGGTCCCTGCAGCGCAATTTCAGAAACGCGGTCAGAGAGGTTCTCCAGTGTAAGGTCATAGCCCTTTGACTGCTCCTGCATCCACGCAAAATCCTTCTCCACATTGCTCGCATTGATAACGAGGTAGAAATGCTCAGCACCAAACTTATAGACGAGCAAATCATCCACGACACCACCGTGCTCATAGCACATCATGGCATAGAGAATTTGGTTGTCTTCTAACGTGCTGACATCGTTTGTGACGAGATTTTGAACAAATGCAAAAGCATCCTTACCGATGACTTCAACTTCTCCCATGTGAGAGACGTCGAACATACCCGCAGCATTTCTTACTGCTTCGTGCTCTTCGATAATGCCTTCATACTGTACCGGTAAAGCCCATCCTGCAAAATCGATGATTTTGCCGCCTGCCGCGACATGTTCATCATAGAGTGCAGTCTTTTTAACTGAATCCATAACGCAACCTCCTCAAATTTATACTTTGGTTCCCGCCCAGGAAATGAAAAAAGAGGTATACAATGGTATAGCAATGCTAGCCGCCATTATATACCTCTGTATCTTTACCTGAGAGTTTCTCGTAAAGCCGTTCACATGATGCTCTACACTTACGCCTTCGGTGCCTACTTAAAGGGCTCTCCAGAGTTCCATCAGATGATACTACTTTTGCCTGAGAGATTCTAAATCTGTCGGCAAACAGGTTTATTGCTCCTTCGGCTCTTCAAAATTCTCAAAAATCAAGAAGAATCTCGCATCATCGTCATTTGGGTCTTTATTCAGTTGGGACGGGAAATCTCCCCGCCGTCTTCTTCATTTTATGCGAAACGCAGGGGATTTTCAACTCATTTTTATGCGAAGCTTATGATATATTTTTAGCAATTCAAAAATATCCATCTCATTCGCTTATAACTTCGTATCGTCGATTTTTGCCAGTGCTTTCTGAAGCACAGGCACCACCTTTTGGATGGACCCCTTTTCAAATGGACTATCAAGTCCCGCCACCTTTAAGAGGCCAGTAAATGGAAGGCTTCCGCCTTTGTTACAGAGCTGTAGGTAGCTGACCCATGCACTTTCCCTATTCTCTTCTGATTTTAAATAGAAATGGAAGGCACATACTTGAGCCAGTGTATAATCGATGTAGTAAAAAGGATCATTGAAGATATGGCCTTGTCTGAACCAGTATCCACCTCTTTCAAGGAAATCGTTATTTTCGTAAACCTTATAAGGCTGATACTTCAGCTCAAGTGAACGCCATTTTGCTTTTCGCTCGCCCGGTGTCACTTCAGGATTTTCATAGACCCAGTGCTGGAATTCATCCACGAGCACCCCGTATGGGATAAACAAAAGCGCTTCACTGATGTGGTTAAACATGTACTTCTCTACATCTTCCTTAAAGAAATTCTTCATCCAAGGGTAGGTGAGAAACTCCATACTCATAGAGTGAATTTCACAGGCTTCAAGCGTTGGGAACTGATACTCTGGAAGCTCATAATCACGGCTTTGGAAGCACTGGAAGGCATGACCCGCTTCATGTGTGAGCACGTCGATATCGCCTGAGGTGCCATTGAAGTTTGAGAAGATGAACGGCGAACGGTAATCGCTGATATAAGTGCAGTATCCGCCACCCGCTTTGCCTTTTTTCGCTTCGAGGTCCATCAGTTCATTATCCAGCATAAAATTAATGAACTCGCCTGTCTCCTTCGAAAGCGCTTCGTACATGTGCTTACCGTTTTCGAGGATCCATTTCGCATCCCCTTTCGGCGTGGCGTTACCACTGGTAAATGCGATCTGTTCATCAAAGTATTTCAGTTCATCCACGCCGAGACGAACGGCCTGGCGCTTTCTCAGCTCTAAGGTCAGTGGTACCAAATCCTCTAAAACCTGCTCGCGGTAAGTGGCCACCATTTGGTCGTCGTAATCGGTTCTGGTAAGTCTCATATAGCCTAACTTAATGAAGTTCTCATATCCGAGCTTTTTAGCGATTCTATGACGCACCTGCACGAGCTCATGATAAAGCTCATCAAACGCCGACTCATTTTCTTCGAAGAACTTCGTCGCCGCTTCCTGAGCCGCTTTTCTCACGCTTCTATCTGTCGACTCGTAAAACGGCACCATTTGCGCGAGATTTCTCTCTTCGCCCATAAATGGAATTTTAGCCGAAGTACGCAGCTTTGTATATTTTGAACTGAGTATATTTTCTTCCTTTAGATCCTCCATGATTTCAGGTGCGAAGGTCTTCAGCTTTACATCGATGATATTGAAGATGTGGTCGCCAAACTCCGCTTTCAACTCATCCTTGAATTTTGAAGCGTTCATGGCACGGTAGTATCCGTCCACCATCTCCGTGTATTGCGGCATGGCTTCATCGATGAAGTTGTTTTCAGCGTCGTAAAATGCGTCCTCAGTATTGATGGTGTGTCTGATTTGCACCAGCACCGCCATTGACTCCACGTTATTTCTTATTTTATTGATTTCATGAATCACTTCTATTTGCTTTTCAGCCGTTTCAGCGGCATTAAACGCTTCGATCAACACGCTAAACGATGCTTTTAGCTTCGCCATATCCGGTCTTTCATAAACATATTCGCTAAATCTCATGAGAACCTCCGTTTTAGGTTGATTACATTCGATGAACATCGAACTACAGCTATAGTGTACCACAATAAAAAGAGAACGTACAATTTTTTTTATACGTCCTCTCATGTGGTACTATTCACACGTTTGTTTTAAATGCTCGCCCTTGTTTCTAAGGCGACCTTACTCAGCAGTCAGCTCAAACTCAGGCGGATCCATCATGTGTTTCTTTACGGTGCACAAATCCATCGATCGAATAATCGCCGCTTTATATTTCTCAGGGAAATCAGGTGGTAGCTTTAAATCGAGCTTCATCTTTTCGATCATTTTGGTTTCAGGATTCTTTTCCACATCCATGGAGAGGGACATGCCCTCGGTATCGATGCCTTTGTTCTGGCAAAAGGATAAGGCGAATATCCCCGCACAAGTTGCTATGGAAGCTAAAAACAGTTCAAAGGGGGCTGGTGCACTGTTTTCGCCACCCGCATACACCGGTTGATCGGTTCTGATCACATGATTTTTCATATTCGCATCGACTTTAGTGCCACCCGGAAAGGTAACTTCTATCAGTGCCATAGCAATCTCCTCGTTAATTTAGTCGTCTTCTATTATGGGGCCGTTGGGCTCTCGATAATTTGAGCACCCTCTGGTAAAGCCATCTCAGTTTCAAATGTGCCGCCTATGGTAAGGTCCTTAAACAGGTATTCATAGGTTGGCTGACCCTCGGTTTCGATGCGCATCTTGATGATAAGCCCTTCTTCCTTCCAGACGTAATAAGTGGATTTCACGTTTCCAGCCGTTCCCTCGAAGACATAGCAATCCTTACCATCCACCTCTTCAGAGCCCTTCGCCTTCATGCTGTTTAAGACGCCATCCTCAATCTCGCCAGCAAATAAAAACGGCGATTCCCATTCGGTACTGACTGTATCCAGAGGGACCTTCATGAGGATGTTCCCCTCTGGCATATAAAGATAGCCTTCGGCCTTATCATAATCAAGAAAGATGATTTGTCCTTCTTCAATGGCCTCGAACTTGATTTTTTTATCAGCAACCCAAAGCTTAAAGCCGCCCAGGCGCGTATCGTCCTGCGTCATCACATATTCATAATAGTAATTATCGATTACTCGGTCTCGGTCGATGGCTTCATTTGCGAACACATCCTCATTAGCGGATGTGGCTTCCTCAGTCGCTTCTGTGACCTCAGCCGTTTCAGTGGCCACCACCACAGGCGCACCTGTCGTTTCAGTACTTTCAGTTACCTCCTCACTTGATCCACAGGCGGTCAGCGCCATGGAAAAAGCAAGCAAAATCACCCCAAAAACAGTTAATTTTCTCATCTGAAAACCTCCTTCTCCAGGAATATTATACCCAAAAAGTGAAGCCCGCAACCACTGAACATCAGTAATTACGGGCTTATGGTGCAGATAACAGGATTCGAACCTGCATGAAGTTGCCCTCACTAGGACCTGAACCTAGCGTGTCTGCCAATTCCACCATATCTGCGCGTCACATAGACTATTATAGCAAAATATCACACAGATACAAGTGTAAATTCATTTTCACGCGTTATTCTAAAATCAAATGTTCATTAATGAAGGCTTCCACTTTAGGCGTCTTCTTGAATCCCTCCGATTCCAGTGTGGCCAGATAGTCCGTCATGAGCACTTTAAACGGTGAATCATCGCCCTCCGTCACATAGGCAATCAGTGCCGCCTTCGCTTCTGGCGTCATCTCGCCAGTGTCTCGATCATACATCGGCGTATTCACAGACCCTACTAAGACGAGATTCTGATAAAAGGTGACCGAAGACACCACGCGTTCTTTAAAACGCGTCTCAGGGTACTTCTCCACGAACAGATTATAAAGAGCAGCCCTGGTAAAAACCTCATCCCAGCTAACTGCTAGCCCGCCATCCTTCTGAACTGGAAAATCCGATTCCCTCATGAGAATGCTGTAATATGTTTTTACTTCTTCCGATGCACTTTTCAACAAAGGCTCAAAAAACCGATAGTCCACCACCGGAAAAACGGTTCCCTCCACCTGCTCGAGCTTTAGACCGATCGGTTCCAGTTTACTTAGCAGTTTTTTCAAGTCCGCTTCACTCACATCGATCTTGTTCAGCTCTTCCATAGAATACGAAAGTAGCTTCTCCTGAATATCCCCTTCGAAAAATTCGTCCTGATACTTGGACAGTAAGGTCATCTGCGCTTTTTCATAGAGGATGATCATCTCATCTGTCACCTGTGCGCTTAAATTGTCTTGGTTTTTCTTTAAGTATTCCGCCAGTGGTTCCAATGCTTTAGGCGCATTTTTAGTCATGGTTTCGAAACCTGATAGAATCAGCTTTTCAGCAACTGAAATTTCCGCTTCAGTGACTCCCTCTGAAATCGATGCGGGTGAGCCCTCAGAGGCGTCACGACTTTGATCTGAAGCAGGTGAACAGCTCGTTAAAATAAGCATGCTAAATAGAAGCAAACTCATGTAAAGCCTGTGCTTCTTTTGTGTCCTCATCTTTACCATAACATCCGCTCCTTGGCTTAATCTTGATCGTTTGAAGGTCGATCAGTAGTGTCGTATACTTACCCTAAGCCAATAGGGATTAACATTAAGACGAAATTACGAAGGAATTAGTTCCATGGAGTTGTATGTCTCAAAGCGGCTTGGTATAATGAGGATACGAAGCAATCGCTTTAGAAGGAGCACACTATGCCGAAAGACACGTTCTTTAATTTACCGGAGGAAAAACGCGAGAAGATCATGGAAGCCGCATTATCCGAGTTTGAAACATATGCCTATGATCAAGCCAGCGTCAACCGTATCGTTCAAAATGCCGATATTTCCAAAGGGAGCTTCTATCAGTATTTCGAAGACAAAAAGGACCTCTATAAATACCTTTTGAACCTCATCGTTCAGGAGAAGTTAAAATACATCACGCCCTCCATGATGAAGCCCTTTGAACACGGCTTTTTCGAAGTAATCCACGACATGAACGCCATGGGACTTGAATTCGCAAAAAACAATCCGCGATATCTTAAAATCGGAAACCTTCTATTAAAAGATAATAGTAGCCCGATTTTTGAAGAAGTGATGCAGGATAACCAAGCGCAAGCCTACCAAGCCTATGAAATGCTTTTGAAACGCGGCATTGAATCAGGAGAAATTCGAGAGGATGTCGATGTTAAATTCGTGGCACGTATCATGTTCAAACTTAGCAGTGAGCTTCTCGTGGACGAGCTTGATTACGAATCCGAGCAACTACCAGAAACCTCCATAAAGGTCCTTGACCGATTCATGAATTTTATCATGTATGGTATAAAAAAATAAAATGGTCCGGTACCCCCAAAACGTCTCAACCTATTTTGAGCATTCTGGGGGTTATTTTTATGAAGCGTTTATTTTATGAAGGGTTTATTTTATGAAGGGTTTATTTTTATGAAGCGTTTATTTTTATAAGGGTTTTATAAGTTAATACTTTTTTAATAGTATTTTTTCTGAATCCGGGTATAATATGACTATAAGGTCATATGACTTCAGAGTCATAAATATTAGGAGGCAAATCATGATCTCAGTAAAGAATCTTTATCACTCCTACACCCATGATGATGTATATGCTGTGAACAATGTCAGCTTCGAGATCGCCAAAGGTGAAGTCTTCGGTTTCTTAGGTCCTTCTGGCGCCGGAAAATCCACGACTCAGGGTGTTCTCACTGGTCTACTCCCCCTTCAAAAGGGCGAAGTAACCGTGGCTGGCTACGACATGCGTCGTCGCAACCGTCAAATGTTTAATAAAATCGGCGTCTCTTTTGAGCAGTCCAATGTTTATAACAAACTGACGGCACTTGAAAATCTGGAATTTTATAAGAAGCTGTTCGATGTTAAAACGGAAGATCCTATGAAGCTTCTGGAAATCGCAGGACTTAGCGAAGTAGCAAAACACAAGGCAGGCACTTTTTCCAAAGGTATGAAGCATCGTCTGACGTTCGTCAGAAGCATGCTCAACAATCCGGAGTTATGGTTTCTAGATGAGCCTACTACTGGACTTGACCCCGCCATCGGTCGACAAATCATCGACATCGTAAAACAAAAGAAATCAGAGGGCACTACCGTGTTTCTCACCACCCATAACATGAATGTCGCAGACGAGCTTTGCGATCGCATCGCCTTTATCATCGATGGCGAAATCAAGCTAATCGACAGCCCGCGTAACCTAAAACTCCAGTTCGGTGAAAAACTCGTGGTGGTCGACCATATCGTAAACGGCATCACGAAACGCGAGCAGTTTTCGCTCATCGATCCAGCCGATATGGCGAGATTAAACACACTTATCAGCACGGGACAAATCGAAATGATGCATACAAAAGAAGCAACCCTGGAAGAAATCTTTATCAAGGTAACAGGGAGGGGGCTTGAATAGTATGAAGAAACTTTGGACGACTTTTATCAAAGACGTCAAGCTCTCTTATAGTGGCCTCTACTTCTACATCGAAATCGGAATGGCCGTGATTTTCTTAGCGGTCATGCTATTCGTCGTACCTGAGAACTTCGATAAGACACAAACCTATTACGCCTTTATCGAAGTGGATGAAATTCGCGACGAATTCGACGGGCGTGTATTTGAAAATGACGGAACGCGCGTTGAGCTGTTTGATGACAGGGAAGGATTGGAACAAGCGCTTTCAAAAAAACGCTCTGCCGTAGGGCTTCACGTTTATACTGAGAACTCGAAACCTGTTGTGGAATTCGTATTACAGGGATACGAAGGACCTGAGATGAAGCAGATGCTAAGGCAAACCGTAGAAGGTGGACTTTTAGCCGAGCTACCGACCTATGAGGACCTGACCACAGTAACGGTTCTCGAACCGGGCACAGAACGGTTATCTGATCGCGTGAGCATGCTCCCGCCATATCTGGTCATCAACGTGGCGTTTATGGGACTCTTCGTCATCGCCGCTTATGTGTTTCTGGATAAAGAAGAAGGTGTTATCAAAGCCTTCGCTGTTACCCCAGTCAAGGTATGGCATTACCTGGCAAGCAAGATTATGATCATGGCAGTCATGGGACTCGTCACTTCCACTTTAGTGGTGGTTTCACTGGTTGGATTTAATATCAACTACCTGCTATTTTTCGGACTGATTTTGTCCTTTAACATTTTCGGTTCGACATTAGGACTTTTAATCACGAGCTTCTTCGATAGCATGACCAAAGCCATGGGAGCGTTATTCTTATCGATCTTCATTCTGGTATTCGCAGGTTTCTCCTACTTCATGCCATCGTTCTCGCCAGTTTGGATCAAGTTTTTACCCTCCTATCCCATGTTCTTTAGCTTTAGAGAGCTCTTTTTAGAAAATGGCGATACTGGCTTCATCATCCAAAATATTTTGCTCTTCCTCGGTCTAAGCGCGGTGTTGTTTGCATACACCAACCTCAGGTTTAAGAAGACATTGACCGTATAGGAGGTGTACGATGAATAAAATTATGGCCGTCATCGGACGCGATATCCGAAGCGGTACGAGGGATTGGCTGATCATTTATCTCAGCTTTGCAGCCATCCTAATCGCATTGATTTTAAGGGCGCTTATTCCCAGCGTCAGCAGCTCTGCACTGAATGTGGTGATGCTGGAAAACGCAACACCTGAGCTTATTACATTTATCGAAGCAAATGCCACTGTGTCTTTCGTGGATGACGAAGAAGCGCTCAAGGAACGTATCCTCAGAATCGATGATGTGGTGGGTTTAAAGGAAGTTAACGGCAAGTTTGAAATCATCAAACAAGGCAACGAAGCCATCCCTATGGAAACTTCTCTCAAAATGATAATGGCCACTTACGGAAAAGACACTTCTAATCTTCCCATGACGGTTGCCTTTAGCGATATCGGCTGGGAAATCTCTCCTATCAAGCTGGAAGGCGGCTCTATCCTTATCATTTTCACCACCGTATTCGGCGGTATGCTGATTTTACTGAACCTCGTGGAAGAAAAGATGAGCAACACCCTTAGCGCCATTAACGTGACGCCTATGTCAAGGCCGCAGTTTATCTTCGGAAAAGGCATTTTAGGCTTCTCCATCCCCGTTATCGGAGGCATCTGCGCCGCCATTATCCTCGGCTTTGGCGGCATCAACATCTGGATGTTTATCGTGTCGATTCTGTCCATCGCGCTAATCAGCATCATCGTCGGCTTCAGCATCGGTGTAACGAATAACGAGCCGATCTCAGCCATCGCCAGCATGAAAATGGTGTTCGTCCCCATCCTAGCTTCCGTATTCGGTGCCATGTTCCTCCCAGACAAATGGCATTTTACCCTCTACTGGTCGCCTTACTACTGGGCTTACGACAGCATCCACGCCATCTTGCTTCAGGAAGCCACTTGGCTCCAGGTCCTCAGGGACAGCGGCATCATCATCGTCCTCACAGGCCTCATCTTCCTAGCACTTCGTAAACGTATCATGCAAGGATTAAGATAATTTGTAATCACTTAGGAGGTGTTTATATGAACGGCTTAGCATTAATCGGTATACTCCTCATCGTCTATGCGGCATTTCTCGTGTTTGTCGCCGTAAAAAAACCAGAAAAAATCTGGCATATGGCAAAGATCAGAATGTTCATCAAAGTCATGGGGGAACAAGGCACCGTCATCTTCTTCTATGTATTCGCTGCCATTTGCTTGGCAGGCGGGATATATTTGATGCTTTAATCGGATGCATCCCGTTTACGAACGCTTGATGCGAAAATGATTCATGATGTCACTTTATAGAGTTTCCATTCACATTCAACCACTGATATTCGTTTCAGAAACTAATATATCTATGAAAATATCTGTAGAGGTTGTCAATGATAACGCTGATCATCGTTACGCTTAAGTCATTCGGATGCATCCCGTTTGCGAACGCTCGATGCGAAACTGATTCATGATGTAACTTTATAGAGTTTCCATTCACAGTCCATCATTACGCTTAAGTCATTCGGATGCATCCCGTTTGCGAACGCTCGATGCGAAAATGAAACTCGCTACGCTCAGACAGTCATTTTCGCTTTATCTCGCTATCTTCGAACGGCATGGGCATCCTCATGAAACCGCTTCACTCAGGATGTGAATGAAAACTAAATTCAAAGTCACATCAATATATTTCGCAGTGTGCAAGCATTTTGAATGTATCAAAGTTTAACATTATTTCTCACAAGATTATGAATGCTTTAAATTAATATGGTGAAAATGATACAAAACACCATCAAATGACAAGTTTGTGTGCGGAGTGTTCCCAAAATAATGCGGGAACATTCCGCTTTCCGTTGTTATGTGAAATAGTCTTTGAAAGGAATATTATGGACAATTGGAAAATTAATTTCAAGAAATTGAAAGGTCCAGATAGAAGAAAATGGAAATGGTTGACAGACGAATATTATTATAGCCCGAACGGCAAAATACTCTGTTTGATTTATTCTATTGCAGAGACCTCTATGGGGTGGTATACAGGTAAACTAGCATTCTTCATAAATGAAAATGATCCTAAAATACTATTTGATACTTCTGCAATAAATTGTCATGGTTATAATAACCATATTCAATACTTATACGGAAGTGATTATATTTCAGTCAGAGTTAAAATATTTGATGCAATTAATAATTCGCTTTTTATCCCATTAGTAATTTTTGATTTGCTAAATTTTAAATTTTCCGTGATCCCTCTTATTAACGGTAACGATTATAGACTATCAGAAATAAGTGAAACAAGCTTACGTCTTATAGAAATGAATAGAAATGAGCATTTCGTATCCTATGATAACATGGTTATTGAATTGAATCATTTAAAATGGAGTAGTATTCATGAATTACCGAACTTAAGTGATGCCCTCATTCACTATTTCAAAAATAAAATAGGTGATTATTTAACTTAATCTAACACCTCTCCTCCTAAGTTTAGGCTGCGAGTAAGGCAAGAATGATATCAGTTCTGTTTCACATTTTTATATAGCAAAACAAAAACGAGCAATTTCCGACCTATCGTTTAGGAGGGGATTGCTCGTTTCTATTTTTTGACTTTTACTCTTTTACTCTTTTACTCTTTTACTCTTTAATCATTTACAGTATCAGGATAATTTATGTGCACTTAGTCCAAATCTTTGATGCGGATTATGGTTTACGTTTCACTTCACATCCTGAGTGTAGCGATTTCATGAGGATGCCCATGCCGTTCGAAGTTAGCTCGATATAGCGAAAATGACTGTCTGAGCGTAGCGAGTTTCATTTTCGCATCGAGCGTTCGCAAACGGGATGCATCCGAATGACCAAAGCGGAACGTGGGACTGTGAAGAGAAACTATAGTACTATTCGTATCAAAAATCATTGCATTAACCGATCTGCGTCTTACCGCCCATGTACATGCGGAGAGGTTCAGGGATTCTCACGGTGCCGTCTGCTTGGAGGTTGTTTTCCAGGAAGGCGATCAGCATGCGAGGTGGGGCTACCACGGTGTTGTTCAGGGTGTGGGCGAAGTAGTTGCCTTGCTCTTTGTTACGGATGCGGATGCCGAGTCTGCGCGCTTGAGCGTCGCCGAGATTTGAGCAGCTACCGACTTCGAAGTATTTTTGCTGGCGTGGTGACCATGCTTCCACGTCGATGCTCTTAACTTTAAGATCGGCGAGATCGCCTGAGCAGCACTCAAGGGCTCTTACGGGGATGTCTAAGGTGCGGAAGAAGTCGATGGTGTTGTTATAGAGTTTTTCGAACCACTCTGGGCTCTCCTCCGGTTTACAGACCACGATCATCTCTTGCTTTTCAAACTGGTGGATACGGTAGACGCCACGTTCCTCGATACCGTGTGCACCCACTTCTTTTCTAAAGCAAGGTGAATAGCTGGTAAGAGCTTGTGGGAGCTCTTCTTCATCCACGAGGGTATCGATGAATTTTCCGATCATAGAGTGCTCAGAGGTACCGATGAGGTAAAGGTCCTCCCCTTCAATTTTGTACATCATGTTTTCCATTTCAGTGAAGCTCATAACGCCTGTAACCACTTCGCTGCGAATCATAAACGGCGGGATGTAATACTCGAAACCACGGTCGATCATGAAGTCGCGCGCATAAGATAAGATGCCTGAGTGAAGTCTCGCGATATCACCTTTTAAATAATAGAAGCCGTTTCCGCTGGTTTTACGGGCGCTCTCCAAATCGATCCCTTTAAGTCTTTCCATGATTTCCACATGGTAAGGCACTTCAAAATCTGGAACGAGTGGCTCACCAAACTTTTCAACCTCGACGTTTTCACTGTCATCCTTACCGATAGGCACTGTAGGATCGATGATGTTTGGGATGACCATTAAACGCTCCCTGATTTTCACTGTGAGCTCTGCTTCACGCGTCTCTAAATCTTCGAGTTCCTTATTAAGCGCAGCAACCTTTGCTTTCGTCGCTTCTGCTTCTTCCTTCATGCCCTTGGCCATGAAACCGCCGATTTCCTTACTTGCTGCGTTTTTAAGCGCGCGTACTTCGTCGCCTCTGGTTTTAGCCGCTCTAAACTCTGTGTCCATGGCCACGACTTCGTCGACCATTTCAAGCTTGTGATCTTGGAATTTCTTCTTGATGTTTTCCTTGATGAGCTCTGGGTTCGTTCTAAATAGTCTAATGTCTAACATGTGTTGCCTCCTGTGTCTTTATTTTTTTCGTTTTTTCTTCAGGGATTCAAGACCGTTTTGGAAATGATGCTTTTTTCGTAAACAAAAAATCTTCCAATCCCAAACCATGGGACGGAAGATCCGCGTTGCCACCCAAATTGCAGGGCTTATCGCCGCTGCCATCTCGTATCTGCTGTAAAGGGCAGTCCCTTCGACTCGTCGCCGATTGCTCCCAAAGTGGACCGATTGTCTACGCACTGGCTTGCACCACCCACCAGCTCTCTAAAGCGCTTCCCAATCATGGCTTTGATCTTAGCAAAATCATAATAATGCGTTTTCGATATCAATGCTTCTACCGATATCAATGCTTCTTTCGATGTTATTACTATTTTAACGCTTCCTTCGAAAATTGCAAGGGGTTATTTTTTTTATATAGTCCCAGGATGACCAGAATTGCACCGATAAGCGCTGAGCCAGCGGCACCGTAAAGCATCTGAGTCACGCCAAAGGTGTCGATGATGAATCCACCCCCCACACTGCCGATAACGCCGCCTAAGGTCGTCGCGCTGACGATTGCCGTCTGCCCTTTCACCTTATCCTGTCCATGCATCCGCTCGTTCACATAGGCGACTGATATCGGGATATAGAGTGCAAAGCAGAATGCCTGCAGTACCTGGGCAAAGTAGATGGCCATAAGGTTTCCGGCCAGTGCCAATGCCACGCTGCGCACCACATAGAAGACCATGGCGAAGGTAAATAGCTTCACCGTGCCAAAGCGTGCGATAAGGAACTTCGAAAACAGCATCACTGGAATTTCCACAGCAGCCATCAAGGTCAATGCAAAGCCGAAATTGGTCTCGTTTCCACCTGCATTTTCTATGATGCGCACGAGGAAAACATTGGCCACCGTATGGAACACGAACACAAAGGCGATGCCTAAGACGATTTCTAAAAACCCGCGGTATTTTTTAAAAAAGGATTCCGTAAACACGTTTTCCAGTTCCACGTCAGGTTGGTCATGGGTTGATTTCACCTCTGGAAACCGCGATACGATGATGAACAGAAGCGTTAATAAGCCAGCCGTTATAAACGGTAAGCTTTTAGCGCTGGTCTCTGACACCACTACACCGATCACTGAGGAGCCTAGTGCAAAGGACAAAGAGCCAAAAGCACGCGCGATGCCGAAGCTTACGGATGCCCCCACATCTGTGAGACGGATAATCAGAGCGCTGAATAAGGGCTGAAGGATAACGATACCGATTAGTGAAATTAGGTAGATTCCCACTGACGGTAAATGGGCGATGGACTGTAATGGAATTAACACCAAGGTGGCTGCAAGTGTAATCCCTACGATGGTTTTAGAGGCGAACTTAAGCCGTTTTGCTGGCCCCCGATCAATCCAGGCACCCGTGGCTGGCTGAATAAACACCGCAGCCAGCGATGCGACCGCGAGTATGAGTCCTACACCGCCACTTTGTATGCCCATTCCTTTTAAAAATACAGCGGCAAAGCTATATAAGCTGCAGAACGCCGTCCAGTGGACCGCTTGAAGCCAGACGCCTGCATAGGTAAAATGTTCTCTCTTCGTCATAATTTCCTCACTTTTATCATATAAATGCTTTTGTATAAGCATACCATAACTTTTTCTGATATCATATGAGATATAGCACATATTCGGAGGATTTATGCAAATTAACAAAGATGAAAAAACCATCCACTACTGGATCAATAAAACGGGCTTCGATCAACTGATTTCATGCGATTTACTGCCCTACTTGGAAATACATAGCTTTTTAAAAAAGGAATCGCTTTATAAAGAAGGTGGTGAGGCGTTTTACCTTTATTACCTCGTGAGCGGCAGAGCAAAAGTCTATATGACCCATCTTAGCGGGCAGCGTTCGTTGCTCCATATCGCAGAAGCCCCAACTTTTATCGGCGAAATGGAGCTTCTGGAAATCGATGTGGTCTCAAAAGGCGTTGAAGCCATCGAGAATTGTGTTTGTCTGGCGCTTCCCAGAGAGGCGTGTAAACAGCACCTCATGAACGACGTGGTCTTTCTCAAATCCATGAGCCAAATTCTGGCGCAAAAGGCAAGACACCGGGCAGAAATCGTGGCAAAAAGCTACGCGCATCCCTTTGAAAACAGGTTTGCCGCATTTATCCTTTCCACAGAACACGGCGGCGTCTATAACGAGCCTCACACCGAAGCCTCGGAGTATTTGTCGGTTAGCTATCGACATCTTCTATACACCCTACAGCACTTTCAGCTCGAAGGATATCTGGAAAAATCAGGTCGTGAATACCTCATTAAAAATCGCGAGGCGCTCGATGCACTCGCAAGTGTCGTGCTTTAACTAAAAATGGGCCTAAGGAAGCGTTCTCCTTAGGCCCGTTTTATGCGCCGTGTTAATGTTATGCGCCGTGTTAATATTATGCGGCATTCATTTATTTGTTCCAGTCACGTCTCATCTTCAGCCACTTTTTATCGCGCTGGGTTTCGAGATGCTCGATATCCGTTTCAGTAAGGTGCTTGAACCTGCCTTGTTTCTTAACGTAGTCCGCCACAGGGGTAAATGCTTTAGGATCTTTGTTTAGCTTGAACTCCCCGTTTTCATACTCGGCGAGGTACCAAAGTCCACAGTCGACCGCTTCCTTCGCCAGTGAGATGGTGATCTCGCTCGGCGTTCCCCAACCCGTTGGGCAGGGTGCCAGGATGTGGATATAGGAGGTGCCCTTTACGGATTTCGCCTTTTCCACCTTCATCATATAGTCTTCCAGGTATCCCACACTGGCAGTGGCCGCATATGCGATGTCATGCGCTGCTACGATTTCGAACATGTTCTTCTTCGTCG
>Ga0074195_1000849_pt1 | contig 51390 bp, 62 predicted proteins | sample EPASupsiteHSE623_FD_64525 | JGI IMG/M metagenome (GOLD analysis project Ga0074195, IMG submission 64525) | Bioremediated contaminated groundwater from EPA Superfund site, New Mexico - Sample HSE6-23 | ecosystem: Environmental > Aquatic > Deep subsurface > Groundwater > Contaminated ...
GGAAACCGCCCAAAGTCGTTATCGTTGCTTGCATGAGAAAGTTGTTAACCATCATGAATTCTATGTTGAAAAACAATGAGCCGTGGAGTCCTAAGTTCGCTTGACTTGAAACACGGTTGCTCAGTCCCCCTTTTTCAAAGGGGGAGGTGAAAGCCCCTCCTGTAAAATAGGAGCATCATATTATTCCCCCCTTTGGAAAGGGGGGGGGCGAGGGGGGATTTTAACGTTTTGCTTGATATTGCAATTTTCTTACCGGACAACACTGAAGATAATGGTAACTGCTCAGCAGTGCCGCAGATGCTAGGAAGAGGCCTGCGATGTGTGCTTTTGCACATGAGCAGGCCGATGACAACGCAGATGTGGTGCTGCTGGGCAGTCACAGATAACTCTGCATTACCTGCCGCAACCCCTCCCGGGAAACCTCCTGCCTTGCGAGCGGCCCGTTTTTAAGAACCGCGAACTGCTCCTCAAACAACGGCTTTTCTTTCTTAGAGATCACTCCGAGCGGGATACGCTCCCCGAATTCCAGGGCAATGCGGAGGGCCTGATCATGGTCGGCCGGATCGTGGTCCTCGCCAAGCTCATAACAATGTTCCTTGTACCATTGATAGGTGTTGACCTTGTTGAACGAGACGCAGGGCTGCAGGATATCCACCAGGGATGTGCCCCGATGGCGGATAGCTTGGGCGATGAGGTCGGCGAGATGCTCCGGCAGGCCGGCATAGCCGCGGGCCACAAAAGAGGCGCCCATGGTCACCGCCACGGCCACCGGATTGAAGGGCGGGGCAAAAGCGCCGTGGGGCTGGGCCTTGGTCACGAATCCCTGCTCCGAGGTGGGGCTGGCCTGCCCCTTGGTAAGACCATATACCCGGTTGTCATGGGCCAGGATGGTGAGGTTGAGGTTGCGGCGCAGGGCGGCGAGAAAATGGTTGCCGCCCTCCCCGTACATGCAGCCATCGCCGCTTTCGACGATCACGGTGAGTTCGGGGTTGGCCAGCTTTGCCCCGATTGCCACGGGCAGGCTGCGGCCATGCAACCCGTTAAAAACATTGGCCTTCAAATAATGCGGGGTCTTGGCTGCCTGGCCGATGCCGGAAACCAGCAACACCTGATGGGGCTGAAGTTCGCAGGCGACCAGGGCGTGCTTCAGGGAGTTGAGAATCCCGAAATTGCCGCAGCCGGGGCACCAGGCGGTTTCGTATTTGCCGTATTCCTCGATGGATGTCATGGGCGTTCCTCCACGGCTGCAAGGCGTTCCAGAATATAGCGGGCGGTAAAGGGCAGGCCGTCGTACCGGGCTATCCTTTCAGGGATGGCAAAACCTGTCTCCCGTTGGATGAGCCGGGCAAACTGGCCGGTGGCATTGCCCTCCACGCAGACGATCCTGCCGGCCCCCTGAAGGATGTCGAGAAACTGGTCCAGAACCAGGGGCCACACCTGGGAAAAATGGAGGCTGGCGACCTTCCTCCCCTGCCCGCGCAAAACAGCGGCAGCCTCCTGCACCGGCCCGAGGCTTGAGCCCCAGCAGACGAAAAGAAGATCCGCGCCCTTTTCCCCGCTGAGCGCGGGGGCGACGGCCTCCTGCTTGAGAAGCTCACACTTGCGGAGCCGTTTTTCCACCATACCGATGCGCACTCCGTGGTCTTCGCTGATATGCCCCTCTTCGTCATGCTCGTCGCTGTCCGCCACCACCAACTGCCGTGACATCCCGGGCAACAGGCGGGGCGAGAGACCGCTGTCCGTAAAACGATAACGCTGGTAAGGGATCGCCACGGCATCCGGCTCTACCCCCGCCTTGACCGGAGTGATTGCCGCCAGGTCAAAAGGCGCTATCGGCCGGGACGAATCGGCCAGGAACTGGTCGGTCAGGAGAAAAATCGGTGATTGGGATTGCTCGGCCAGGGCCAAGGCCTTTTGGGTCAGATCAAAACACGCCTCGATGCTGCCAGGGGCAAAGATTGCCCTGGGAAATTCGCCATGCCCGGCATGGAGGACAAATTCCAGATCCGCCTGCTCGGTGCGGGTGGGCATGCCCGTGGCCGGACCGGGCCGCTGGGCCACCACGATGAGCACCGGCGTTTCGGTCATGGCCGCCAGGCTCACCCCCTCGGCCATCAGGGCAAAGCCGCCGCCCGAGGTGGCCACCATGCTGACCGCTCCGGCAAAGGCAGCGCCGATGGCCATGTTGATGGCCGCGATTTCGTCCTCCGCCTGCTCGATTACGCACCCCATGACCTCGGCATGGGTGATCAACTCAAGGACAATGGAGGTGGCAGGGGTCATGGGATAAAAAGCGCAAAACTTAAGGCCGCCGGCCAGAGCGCCCAGGGCGATGGCCTGATTGCCGTTCAGCAAAAGGCGATCCGCCGCAGAAACTCCGCCGGTCAGGGCAAAGCCATGCTCCGGCACATGGGTTGCGGCCCACTCCCGGCTTTTCTCCATAATCTCCCGGTTTTCCGCCAGGGCTTCCGGATGTTTTTTGCCGAGCATCCCCTCCACCGCCTGATACAGGGCCTCGGAGGGAAGACCCAGGATATTGCCGAGCAGGGCGAGGGCTGCCGTGTTCCAGAGCTGCTCCGGGCCAAGCTCGGCAAAGGGCACCGCAATGACGCCCGGCAGGTCGGGGGCAAAAGAGACATCGGCAACGAGCAGCGCCCGGCCGGTCAATTGCCCCCGATGCAGCGCCACGGTTTCGGCGTTGAGCGCCACCAGGATGTCAATGGACACGCGGGGCGCAAAAAATGGCCCCGCACCCAATCGGATGGCAAAGGTGTTGTGCCCGCCGCGAATCCTCGAATGATAACTCTGGCTGACAAAAACCTCATACCCAGCCCGGACCAGGGCCTTGCTGAGCAACTGGCCTATGGTCACCAAGCCTTGGCCGGCCTCGCCGCCAATAAGCAGATGGATGTCCAGTGACATGATCGTGGCTCCCGGGGTTATTTTTTAACTGCTTTATAGCGGGCGTACAGATCGTGGATGCGATGGCGCAACCCGCTGATCTTTTTCGAGTCTTCCTTGGAGAGCCAGCGCGGTTCGCTGACCGCGAAAATGACCTTGGCCAACTCGTCAAGCACGCCCTCGGTGGCCTGACACCACTCATCGGTGCAGATATGCGTCATCTCCTTGGCCTCATCAATATCCTTCGCCACCAGAGTAAGGGATTTCTCAAGATGCTCCAGGAACTCCCGATGCGCACGCAGCATGGTTTCTTCCATTTCAACCTGACGTTTCATGATGTGCCTCCTGTGCTGGATGAAGGTTTATGCCGCGCTGCTCACAGATCCAGCAGCCGGCGGTTGATCTCGATGCCCACCATGGCTCCCTGGCCGGCGGCAATAATGGCCTGGGCCTTGCCCGCCTTGAGGGCGCCCAGGGCAAAGAGATTTTCAACAGAGGTTTCACTGGCAGGATCGGTCGCAAGCTCGCGCCCGTTGCCCTCCCGTGCAAGGGCAAGCCCGGCCAGACAGGAATCGTTCAGGGTGTACTCATAACTGAGCATGGCCACCTGGCAGGCAATCTCCTGCCCGTCTGTCAGCCTCACGCCGCGCAATGCCGCATCGCCCAAAAATTCCTGGGGAATCCCGGCCAGGAAACCAATCCCGTCCTCGGCCAGCAGACCGGCATGATCGGCCGGCAGAACACCGTCCGGCAGGATGAGCATGATATCCGGGGTGAACATCTGGCGCATGGCAAAGGCGAGGCGCATGGCCTCGAGGGAATCGCCGAGGATGACGAGCTTCTTGCCGGTGGTGCGGTAGCCGTCGCAGTCAACGCAGGTAAAAACCGTCCGGCTGAAGAACCTGTTCATCCCCTTGATTTTCGGCAGATGCTCGACAACGCCGGCGGAAACAATGGCATAGGGCGAATGGTACTGGCCCTTTTCGGTGCTGACGATAAAACCCTTCTCGGCTCGAACCGAGGCAACATGCTCTTGCCGGAAATCAGCGCCGAAGGACTTGATCTGTCTGATCCCGATGTCAACGAGCTCTTTGCCGGAGGTGATTTCAAGGCCGAGATAGTTTTCGATGTGCAGGGCATGGCGGGTCCGCCCGCCGCCCTGATCGATGAGGAGAACCTTGCGGTTATAGCGGGCAAGATGGATGGCGGCCTGCAAACCGCCAGGCCCTGCCCCGATGATGATGCAGTCGTAGCTGTTTTCTTGCATGGGCTTTTCCTGGTCCTCCCCCCGGCGGCAGGAAATCGTTTACAAGACGGACAGCGGAAAAGCCCGAGGCCGTGAGACGGCCCAGACTTTTCCGCGAGCAAGGGCTCAAAGGAGCCGATAGGGATAGGCGCGCTTGGTCCATTCGCTGTCGGGAAAAGCAGCGCTCAGCTTTTCGTAGGCCGCCTTCAGCGGCTTGGGATCGTGCGACCGCTTGTAGCTGCAGACGCCCACCAGGAAAACGGCTTCCGGGGCGCTGCCGCTTTTGGCATACCCGTCAACCAATTGCTCAAGGCGGGCCAACGCCTCATCAAACCGATCATTTTCAAAATGATATTTGCCAAGCCCCAGCAGGAGTGAGGGTATCAACTCCTCCGGCCCGAGGAAACCCACGGTCCGGTGATGTTCCTGGGCTTCCGGACTCAAGGTTATCAGGGTAGGCGTCCACTTGACGTTGTACTTCTCCGAATGAGGCTTGCTGTCGGAGAGAAGCCGCAGCGGGATAAAATTTTCTTCGACGAACCGGACAACCTTGCTTTCGGGATACGTAACTGTATCCATCTGTTGGCAGCCGATTCAGTTGGGGTTGAAAAAATCGAGCAGGATAGGCTTGCCCGCCTTCTGGCCCAGACACAGGGCATCGTCCATTTCCGTGCGCCATTGGATTGTTGCCGTCATGGTTGTCCCTCCTCGTGTGGTTAGTGGATAAACACCCCTTTATTGCAGTTTGCTCCAGAACCGCGCCGCGCTACATCTGCTCGATATTTTTCCTGAGCTGGCCGATCTGCAGACCCAACGACACGCATTGCTTGCCGTCCATGCATTGTTGCGCTTCGGAGTCCTCCAGGAAGGTCTTGAGCTCATGCTTATCCTTCTTGAGATCAACGACCCAGGCCTTGTTGCTCTTGTCGTAATCAACCTTGAGATCGATGCCGCAGGCGCCGATCTCCGGAAAAACAGCCTTGATCTTCTCACACAGCTCTTCTTTGGTGTGCATGGCGCATCCTCCTGTTGTGTTCTGCTATTCAGACCTCGTATGTTTTAGTATATGTCCTGGAAAACCGGATGTAAAGAGGAGGAGGAAAAGTTGCCCAGGATGCTTGTCCTGTCGGCCTTTGAGGGCAGAGGGGTGTTGTTCGCGCACGAAAATGGGTTGCTGTTCTCTGCGTGAGAAAAACGGGAGGAGAGGAAATTTGGATACCAGGTTGCCGGCCGGGCCTTGCCTTACCGAAGAGCCTGGGCAATCTCCTGCTGCATGGCTTCGATAACCGCGATGGGATCAGCGGCCTTGGAGATGGGGCGGCCCACGACCACCTGGTCGGCGCCGCTTGTGATGGCGCGGCCTGCGGTCATGATCCGGGTCTGGTCGTCGGCCGTGTCCAGCACGTTGGCTCCCGGCCTGATCCCCGGCGTGACCAGCAGCAGCTTTTCGCCAAGCCCGTCGCGCAACCGGGCGGCCTCAAGACCGGAGGAGACCACCCCGTCGCAGCCCAGTTCCAGCGCCCGTTTGGCCCGGAAATAGACCAGATCCTCAATGGACTGGGTCATGCCCATGGCCCGCAGGTCTTCTTCGCCAAAGCTGGTGAGCACGGTCACGGCCAGCAGCTTGATGTCGCCTTTTTCCTCCAGCGCGGCCCGGATTATCGGGTCGTTGCCGTGCACGGTGGCCAGGCTCACCCCGTGGCTTCTCAGTTGGGCCACGGCCAGCTTGACCGTCTCCGGGATATCGAAAAATTTGAGATCCAGCATCACCTTGTGGCCCCGGTCGACCAGCCAGTCAACGGTCTGGAACCAGTCGGCCATGAAAAGCTGCAGTCCGACCTTGTAAAAACCAAGATGGGATTCGGTTTTTTTCACCAGCTCCCAGGCCTGCTCCGGGGTTTCCACGTCAAGGGCCAGGATGATCCGTTCTTTCAAGGGAATGTCTTTCACGCGCTGCCTTTTTCCTTATGCTAATCTTACTGGATGTCCACCTTAACCCGGCCGCTGACATCGTAGGAATCCTTTTCCATGTCATACGCCATCCCCATGCCGCGGATGTCCAGGTTTTTGTCGGTGATCTGCACCGGGGCCAGAGTCGTGATCTTTCGGGCCTGATCGTCATAGGTGAGGCTGTCGGACTGAATCAGCATGCCTTTTTCGGCCTGCACCTTGACTTCGTTGCGCATGGTGAGAACTTTTTGCTTGCTGTTGTATTCGCCTTCCTGACCGGTGATCACAAACCTGCGTTCGGCGTTCTTGAAAACCTGCGCCTCCACCGTTACGAGCTGCATTCTGTCCTGATCTTCTCCGGAATAAAGCCGCTTGGCCTGGATCTGCCAGTCCCGCACCCCGTTTTTCAATTGGGAAAACACGACCCCCTCCATGCTGAAACCGGCGCCTGCGGTCGCGGCCTTGGGCGCAGCAAGGGTAGCGCCGGAATCCATGCCGCCGCGGGGAGCGAGAACCCGGGTGAACGCGCCGCCCCAAATCGGCCAGGAAAGCACAAGAATCACGGGCAACACCCAGAGGATATTGCGGTAACCGGTCATCATCGCAGATACCTCGCCAACAGCTCTTCCCCCCGTCCTTTGGCCTCGATGATCAGTTCGCACAACTCGCGCACCGCGCCCCTGCCTCCGGCCTGCCTGGTCACATAATGGGCAACCGATTTGACCTCTGCCACGCCATCGGCCACGGTTACCGCCAAACCCACCCGGCTGAGCAGGGGCAGGTCGAGCCAGTCATCCCCCATGTAGGCGACCTGTTGGGGGGCAAGCTTCTGGGCGGCGAGGATCTCGGCAAAGGCCTCGATCTTGTTGCCCACTCCCTGATAGAGGTGGGCCAGTTTCAGATCCTGGGCCCTGCGTTCCACCGCCTCGGAACGACGGGCGGTGATGATGCCCACCTCCACCCCGGCCTCGCGCAGAAGGCGGATGCCGAAGCCGTCCTTGATATTGAAGGATTTCAGCTCCGTGCCGGAATCACCGTAGACGATGGAGCCATCGGTGAGCACCCCGTCCACGTCAAGGAGGAGAAGCCGGATTTCCTTTGCCCGAGGCAGGCAGGCGCGCCAGGCATAGCCGCGCTCGTCCTGGCCACTCCGCGACATGGCCCGTTGGCGCAGCCCTTCAGTGACCTCGCAGTCGGAAGGATACTGGCCGCCGGAAATTCCGCAGGAACAGTTGCCGGTCATGGACCACCCTCCGCGGCCTGGCGCTGGATAAGGGCATGAATCTCCAAAAGATGGGCGAGAAGAGGCTCCACCCCCTTAAGCGGCATGGAATTGGGCCCGTCGCACAGGGCCTTGGAAGGATCGGGATGGATCTCCATGAACAGCCCGTCGATCCCGGCCGCCACCGCCGCCCGGGCCAGGGTCGGGATGAACTCCCGCTGGCCGCCGGAGCTGCCCCCCGCACCGCCGGGCAATTGGACGCTGTGGGTCGCATCGTAGATGACCGGGCAGCCGAAGGAGCGCATCACCGGCAGGGAGCGCATGTCAACGACCAGATTGTTGTAGCCAAAGGTTGTGCCCCGCTCCATGAGCATCAGCCTGTTTTTTGCCACCGCATTGATCTTGTTCACCGCGTGTTGCATGTCCCAGGGTGAGACAAACTGGCCTTTTTTGAGGCTGACCACCTTGCCGCTTTTGGCCGCGGCAACCAGCAGATCGGTCTGCCTGCAGAGAAAGGCGGGAATCTGCAGGACATCCAACACCTCGGCGGCCGGCCCGACCTGGGCCACCTCATGCACATCGGAAACCACCGGCACCCCGAAATCCCGGCGGATACCGGCCAGGATGCGCAGCCCTTCCTCCAGGCCGGGGCCACGGAAGGCTTCGAGCGAGGTCCGGTTGGCCTTGTCAAAGGAGGCCTTGAACATGTAGGAAATGCCCAACCGGGAGCAGATCTCCTGAAGGCCAGCGGCGACCTCGCGGCACAGGTCGGCCGATTCGATGACGCACGGCCCACCGATCAATAAAAAAGGCCGGTTGGGACCGACCTCAAAAAAATCAGGGATACGAACAGGCTCCACCTTTCCTCTCCTTAGATGATGGTTTCGCAAAAGAGCCCTTCGACAGGCTCAGGGCGAACGGACATTATCTCCCTCTATGATCTTCCGTTCGTGCTGAACCTGTCGAAGCACCCATTGAAACAAATTTTGCCTTTTGCGAATCCATTGTTTTTGGGCGGCAAAAAATCGGAAAAACCGCTTTAGAGCCCGGCGTTCGTGAGGGCGGCCTTGATGAAATTCGTGAACAGGGGATGCGGCTTCATGGGGCCGGACTTGAATTCCGGATGGAACTGGCAGCCCAAAAACCACGGATGGTCGGGCAGCTCGACAATCTCCACCAGCTTTTCGTCCGGGGAGGTGCCGCTGATGATGAGCCCATGCTTCACCAGCTCGTCCTTGAAGGCGTTGTTGAATTCGTAACGGTGCCGGTGCCGCTCTTGTATCTCGCTTGTACCATAGGCCGTGTGGGCAAAGGTGCCATCCACCATCTTGCAGGGATAGGCGCCCAGCCGCAGGGTGCCGCCCAGAGCAGTGGACTCGTCACGGATCTGGATCTTGCCGGTGCGGTAATCATACCACTCCTTGATGAAATAGATGACCGGATGCTTGGTGAGCTGGTTGAACTCGGTGCTGTCGGCATCTTTCATGCCGGCGACATTTCTGGCAAATTCGATCACCGCCAACTGCATGCCGAGGCAGATGCCGAAATAGGGGATCTTCTTCTCCCGGGCAAAGGTCACGGCCTGGATCTTGCCCGCCACCCCGCGGCTGCCGAAGCCGCCCGGCACCAATACCCCGTGACACCCGGCCAGCAGGCCGTCGGCGCCCTTGTCTTCAATCTCCTCGGCGCTCACATAGCGGAGCCGCACCTTGGCCTCATTGGCCACACCCCCGTGCACCAAGGCCTCGTGCAGACTCTTGTACGACTCGGTCAGATCGACGTATTTGCCGATGATGCCGATCTCCACCTCGCGTTTCGGATGCTTGACCTTCTCGACCAGCTCCTGCCAGGCGTCCAACCGCGGCGCCCCGGTCCAGATGTTGAGCTTGTTCAGGATGATGTCGTCGAGCCCCTCTGCGTGGAAACAGAGCGGCACTTCGTAGATATTGTCCACGTCGCGGGCCGTGATCACCGCCTCTTTCTCCACGTTGCAGAACAGGGAGATCTTGGCCTTCAGTTCGTTGGAAAGCAGGCTCTCGGTACGACAGAGGAGAATATCCGGCTGGATGCCGATGGCCCGCAGCTCCTTGACGCTGTGCTGGGTGGGCTTGGTCTTCACCTCGCCTGCGGTCTTGATGTAGGGAACCCAGGTAACATGGATGTACAGCGAATTTTCCCGCCCCACATCGGTGCGGAACTGACGGATCGCCTCCAGAAAGGGCAGCCCTTCGATATCGCCGATGGTGCCGCCGATCTCGATGATGGCCACGTCCACCTCGCCTTCAAACTGGAGGATGGCTCTCTTGATCTCATCGGTGACATGCGGGATTACCTGCACTGTGCCGCCCAGATACTCGCCACGCCGTTCCTTGCTGATCACTGAATGATAGATGCGACCGGAGGTGTAGTTGTTGCGCTGGCCCAGAGCCACGGAGGTGTACCGCTCGTAATGGCCAAGATCCAGGTCGGTCTCCGCCCCGTCGTCGGTGACATACACCTCGCCGTGCTGGAAGGGGTTCATGGTGCCGGGGTCCACATTAATGTACGGGTCCAGCTTCTGAAAGGTGATGGACAGCCCGCGGCTCTCAAGCAGGGCGCCGATGGAGGCGGCGGCCAGCCCTTTGCCCAGGGACGAAAGAACGCCGCCGGTGATAAAAATGAACTTGGTGCGATGGGTTTGATTGGTAGTCTTCATAAAATGGCGCCGGTCTCGTAAAATAGGAAAAAACACGGTGGATGGCTTTCAACATGCGCAACACAACCCATCGCCGCAACGCAAGCCAGGGGAAGCGAGGCCTGCGCCGGGATTCCACCAAGCAATCGACAAACAAACAGGGGAACAAGAACCGCAGCCCGACACAACCGGGCCGCACTGCATTCCCATTAAAATACAGTATTGAGCCCTCTTTTGTCCAAGGGAAAATACCCATTCCGGCAAGAGAAATTGCCGAGGGGCCAGGGACAACGCGGGCGCGGGTACGATCTTCCTCTTCCGATGCAATTGCGGCTTGTTGCCCTTGCGCTAAATAAGGTAGTATGGCGGAACATTCATCAATCCCGAGGACACACGTTCTGCCATGTCTTTTTGTCTCTGCACAAAAATCCGCGCCATCCTGGTACCTCTCTGCCTGCTGGCCCTTGCTTTTCCAGGCTGCAGGGAGAGCAAGCCCCCGGAAAAACCCGCCGCGCAAAAAACTGCGCCCCAGCCCGTGCGCCAGCCAGGCTGCCTGGGCTGTCACCCTGAGGTGCGGCTCGATTCCAGCCACGCTCTCGCCTGCACCGAGTGCCACCATGGAAACCCGGAGGGCGCAACCCGGGAGCAGGCCCACGCCGGGCTTATCAGCCAGCCCGCCCATCCGGAGCGGATGCAGAAATCCTGCGGCGCATGCCATGCCAAGCAGGTGGCCGAGACCGCCTCTTCGCTGCACTTCACCGCGCACAACGAGGTGAACCTTGTCCGGTCGGCCTTCGGCGCCAGAGCCCCCCTTGCTTCGCTTACGGAAATCCCGATTCCTGAAACAATCTCCTCCCCGCTCGACCTTGCCGACGACCTGCTGCGCCGCCGCTGCCTGCGCTGCCATGTGTACAGTTCCGGCGACAGCTATCCGGAAACAGTGCGCGGCACCGGCTGCGCCGCCTGCCATCTCCCTTACGGCAACGGCACAATGAGTAGCCACGGTTTCAGCAAGTCGCCGGCGGACAGCCAGTGCCTGCACTGCCATTACGGCAATTTCGTGGGCGCTGACTATCATGGCCGCTTTGAGCACGACTTCAACCAGGAGTACCGCACCCCCTACCGTACGGATGGCAGCGAGAACCGGCCCTATGGGGTCGAGTTCCATCAACTGGCCCCGGACATCCACCAGCAGAAGGGCATGGCCTGCATCGACTGCCACAGCGGAGGCGAGCTCATGGGCGGGCACGGTGGTGCGGGAAAAAAAGAAAAGGCGGTGACCTGCCTCGGTTGCCACGGCTGGCGTAAAGGGCTGCCCCTGCCCATGAACAATCTGCAGATTGAGGCGGACCACCTTGTACTGACCACCCGGCTGACCAACAAGAAACTCGTGGTGCCCCAACTTGTCCATCCGGCCCACAAACAGTATGAAAAAAAAGCGCATTGCACCGTATGCCACAGCCAGTGGTCCTTTAACGACCAGGGGACCCACCTGCTCCGCATCGATAATCCCGATCATCCCGCCTGGTCGCGGCTCGGCGTGCAGGGCAGCCGGGAGGTGGAGGAACAACTGGACAATCCCGCCCCCACAGGGACTTCCCTGCGGGACAAGATCACCGGGACGTCAAGCCCAAGCCTGTGGCTCAAGGGCTACGAGTTGCGCCGCTGGGAAAGCCCCTTGATCGGGGTTGGGCCGGACGGCAAGCTGCACATCTTCCGGCCTGTTCTGGACCTGCATCTCTCCATGGTTGACGCTGACAACACAGTTCTTTTCGACAATCTGGGCGTGGAGCCCAGGCAACACCGCTATCTCCCCTACACCCCGCACACCGCTGGCAAGGCCGGAGCATTTTTCACGGAACGGCTCAAACCCAACCTGCCCACAGAGAGACAACCATGATCTGCCCAAAACATATCCGAGCAATTTTTCTCCCTGCCCTTGTTCTCCTCTGCGGGGTAACCTTTTCCGGCTGCACCACCGTGCTCACCAGCACCCCGCCGCCCAAGGCGACACCGCCCCAGCCCAAACCCGCGGCCAAGGCGGGCCGCATTCCCGCCACGCAAAGGCCCTATCAGATAGAGGGCAAGACGTACTATCCGCTGCCCTCGGCCGAAGGATACATCGAAACCGGCACCGCCTCCTGGTACGGCAATCCATTCCACGGCCGCAAAACCTCAAACGGCGAGACCTACAATATGTATGATTGGACCGCAGCCCACAAGACCCTGCCCATGAACACCCGGCTTCTGGTGGAAAACCTCGGCAACGGCCGTTCCACCACGGTGCGGATCAATGACCGCGGACCTTTCGTGGGAAACAGAATCATCGATCTCTCCTACAATGTGGCCAGGGATCTCGGCATCATCAAGGACGGAACCGGCCGGGTCCGGGTCACCGCCTTGGGCGAAGCGGAAACCATCCAACTGGCCGACAACAAGACCGCAGCCCGTTTTCTGCCCCACGAGGATTTCCAGAAGGGTGATTTTTATGTCCAGATCGGCGCCTTCACCGTCCAGGAGAATGCCGACCGCCTGAAGGACAAGATGAACAGGGAGGGAAGAGAAACCGAGACCGTTCGCCATGAACGGGGCGATCAGGTCTTCTACCGCGTTCAGGTCAAGGCAGGCTCAACCTTGACCGCGGCAAAACAGATGGAACAAACCTTGGCGGGCGCGGGCTTCCCCGAATCTTTCGTCGTCGCAAGATAATTCTGCCAGCAGACAATTGCTTGACAGCCGGAGGCCGATCGTTATATCCCATAACCAAGGGACGCTCTCTTGTAGCGATTACGCCGTTCCCACTCTGCCGAGGAGGGCTGTCATGATCTTCAAAGTCTTCAAAAATCAGGAGCTCGCCCGCCTGCATGAGCTGCTGGCCGTCAACATCGTTGTCGGTCCCGTTGCCAAGGGCAACGACCGCAACGGCAAGCCCCTGTATGATTTCGATGTGGTGTACGATTTTAACGAACTCGCCCTTGACTACACCCAGACGGTGCATTCGCCCAAACGCTTTGTCCTGCCCTACCAGGAAACCTTGTCCACTTTTGCCGTAAACCGTAAGGACTGGGAAAAGCATGTGGATTTCAATGTCTACCGCCCCCTGGTTTTCTTCGGCATGCATGCCTGCGACATCAATGCCCTGAACAAGCTGGATCTGGTTTTGGCGCAAAGCACCTACCCAAACCCTTACTACATGGGCAAACGCAAAAACCTCTTCATCATCGGAATCGACTGCAAGCCGGAACCCCAATGTTTCTGCCGCTCCATGGGAACCGACTCCGCCATCCACGGCTTTGATGTTTTCCTCACCGACCTGGGCGGCAAATATTTTGCGGAAATCCTGTCGGCCACGGCCTTTGACTTGCTGGGCCAGATCAGTTGCCAGGATCCGAGCGCCAAGGATCTCGCTCTCTACAAGCAGGCAACCAACGGAAAGAACAAGCACTACACCGCCCAGGTGGAGACCTCGGACCTCACCAAAATCCTCGACCTTGAGTTTGAATCCCCGGCCTGGGACTACTGGGGCGAAAAATGCCTCTCCTGCGGCACCTGCGCCAACGTCTGCCCCACCTGCTACTGCTATGGGGTTGAGGAGCATGTCGATCTCGACCTGCAGCACGCAAGCAAGACCAAGTCCCTGCACTCCTGCAACCTCATCGACTTTGCCAAGGTGGCCGGCGGCCACAACTTCCGGCCCACAAGCGCCAGCCGGTTGAAATACCGCTACTACCACAAGCACCGCGGCTTCGTGGAGGCCTTTGAGGAGTCACTCTGCGTGGGTTGCGGCCGTTGCGGCACAGCCTGCCTTGCCGACATCACCCCCCCCGAAGTCATCGCCAGCGTCCGCGGCAAGGAGTAAACCATGCACAACAAACTCCACTTCATCGACGTTCTCGGCAGAACCACAGGCGCACACCGCAAGCAAGACCCGGACAGCTTCGAGTACACCCTGCCCGCCGAGATCACCAGCATCTACCCGCTCACCGCCAGCGAAAAACTCTACCAGATCCAGATCATCGACCCAGAGCTGCGGAACCGTTTCTCCTTTAAGCCGGGCCAGTTCGTAATGCTGGAGCTGCCGGGCATCGGCGAAGCGCCGTTTTCCATCTCCTCTTCCCCGGTGCGGCGCGGCGACCTCGAACTGTGCATCCGGGCGGTGGGCAATTTCACCAACTTTCTCGCCAAGATGGAGCGGGGCGCCAAGGTGGGGATAACCGGCCCGTTCGGCACCCACTTTCCCCTGGAGAAGATGCAGGGTAACGACATCCTGCTCATCGGCGGGGGGCTGGGCATCGTGCCCCTGCGCTCTCCCCTGCTGGCCGTGCTGGAAAACCGGAGCAGATACGGGAGGGTGGACATCATGTACGGCGCCAAGAGTCCGATGGAGCTGCTCTTCACCTATCAGTACGAAGAATGGCGCCGGTTCGACATCACCCTCGGCATCACGGTGGATAAAGCGGACAAGGGCTGGAAGGGACGCACCGGCCTGATCACCGAACTCCTGCAGGAACGAATCAAACAGACAACCAGCCTGCGCGAAAACACCTATGCCATTGTCTGCGGCCCGCCGGTCATGTTCCATTTCGTTTGCAAGATGCTGACCGAGGCCGGACTGCCCATGCAGAAGATGTTCGTCTCCCTGGAGCGCCGCATGCACTGCGGCCGGGGCAAATGCTGCCGCTGCAACATCGGCTCGACCTATACCTGCCTGGACGGCCCGGTCTTTGACTACTGGTCGGTGATGAACCTCAAGGAGGCGATCTGAGATGAGCGAACAACTCTCCTACCTCGGCGTCCCCCTTGCCCGGCCAAAGGTCGGGTTCTTCGAGCTTTCCTCCTGCGAGGGGTGCCAGTTGCAGCTTTTGAATAACGAGGCCACCCTGCTGGACTTCCTCAACCTGGTGGAGATCGTCAATTTCCGCGAAGGCATGAGCGAACGCGCCGACACCTACGACATCGCCTTTGTCGAGGGCAGCGTCACCCGCAAGGACGAAATCACCCGGCTCACCGAGATCCGCAGAAACGCCAAAATCCTGGTCGCCCTCGGTTCCTGCGCCTGCTTCGGCGGGGTCAATCAGCTCAAAAACCGCTTCCGCGATCTGGAGTGGGTAAAAAAAGAGGTGTACGGCGACTTTCCCATCGAGACCATGGAGGTGCATCCCCTGGCGGACTTTGTCCAGGTGGATCTTTCGATCTTCGGCTGCCCCATAAAAAAAGAAGAAGTCGAAAGAATCGTCACCGATCTGGTGGTGGGCAAGACGGTGCGACATCCGGAATACCCGGTGTGCATGGAGTGCAAGGCCAACGAGAACATCTGCCTGTTCGAGCTCGGCGAGCCCTGCCTCGGCCCGGTCACCCGGGCCGGCTGCGATGCCTGGTGCCCCAGCAACCGCAGAGGGTGCTGGGGCTGCCGCGGCCCGGCGGAAACGGCCAACCTCACAGAGCTGGAAAAGATCATGCACACCTACGGTTTTGACAGCGAGACCATCCTCGACCGGTTGGAATGTTTCGGCGGCTTTGCCTCCTTTGCCGACACCCTCCGCCCCAAAAATATAGCTGAGTTGAGCAGCTTGCCTGCGCAAACGAAACTTATACCCTCTGGGTGCAAAAAAGTCCCGGCCAGGAGGAAAAAACCATGAAGCTCTCCTGCGAGGTCAATGTCCACCACCTGACCCGGGTGGAAGGACACGGCAACATCCAAATCAGCATCAAGAACGGGGTGGTCAAGAAGGCGCAATGGGAGGTGGTGGAAACTCCCCGCTTCTTCGAGGCCATGCTGGTGGGCAAGCACTGGGAGAATGCGCCCTATATCTGCGGGCGGATCTGCGGGATCTGCTCCATCGGCCATACTCTGGCCAGCATCCGGGCGGTGGAAAACGCCTTCGGCATCACCCCCACGACCCAGACCGCGAACCTGCGGCTCCTGCTCAAGCACATGGAAACCCTGCAGAGCCATATCCTGCACCTGTACTTTCTGGCGGCCCCGGATTTCCTCGGCGCGGGCAGCGTGCTGCCCCTGGCCACAACCCACCCGGAGGTGGTGCAGCGCGCCCTGCGCCTCAAGCTGCTGGCCAACGATGCCTGCGACATCATCGGCGGCAGACGGTTGCACCCCACCCGCACCGTGGTGGGCGGCTTCACCATGCTCCCGGAAAAAGGCGAGCTGGAAAAAATCCGCCAGCGGCTGCTGGCCTCGGTTCCCGACCTTCTCGCCTCGGCGGAACTGTTTAAAACCTTTGCCATCCCGGATTTCAGCCGGGAAACGGAATTCGTTTCCCTCAAGGGCGACACCAGCTATCCCTTTATCGGCGGCGGGTTGGTTTCAACCGATGGGGTAGTCAAAAAAGAAGACCAATACCGGGCCATGACCAACGAATACTGCACACAGGGCTTCACCTCCAAGCTGAGCAAACTCTCCCGCCGCTCCTTCGCCGTTGGCGCCCTGGCGCGCCTGAACAACAACTTTCCCTTGCTGCATCCCACGGCGCGGGAGATCTCTGAATTTCTCGGCCTTGTTCCGGTCAACCACAACCCGTACATGGGCAATGTGGCCCAGTTGGTGGAATGTGTTCAGGTGGTTCTTGATTCCATGCGGCTCATCGACACCCTGCTGGGCAGCCCATGGCAGGAGCCTCGCCAGCAGGTACAGGCGAAAAAAGGGGAAGGGGTCGGCGCGGTGGAAGTTCCCAGGGGCATCCTCTACCATTATTATAAATTCGACACGGACGGCAAGGTGATCAAAGCGGATTGCGTTATCCCCACCAGCCAGAATCACGCCAACATCCTGCACGACATCGAGGCGCTGGCTGGCCAGTATGCCAAAACCGGCAAGCAAGACCGGGAGATCGAACTGCTGGCGGAGATGCTGGTCAGGGCGTACGACCCCTGCATCTCCTGTTCGGTCCATTAAGCGTTCCGGTTTCCCGTGCGGCACGGCATCCCTCGCCAAACAACACTGTTTCCAACGCAAAAATTAATTCCAAATTTACCGCAACAGGGTATGATGATCAGTATTTCATAAAGGATTCAATGCATGCCAACTGACAACTCTGCCAACACCAGCGACCAGAACCGCCGGGAAAATTTCCGGATCGATGATCTGCTGGCAACCTCGGTGCAAAAAATCGACAACGGAGTCCTGCCCGTGTCCAGGGTCATTCCCGTGGCCCTTTCCGACTCCGGCAGTCTCGGGGCCGGCCTGAAGCCTTTTCCCCACGAAATCGACCCCTCCTTTGCCCTGATGCTGCTTGAGGCCAACACCAAGCTGGACTTGCTGTTCAAGTTTTACAAGCTGTCACGGTACAACGAGGAGAAAAACCTCAAACCCTCCTTGGCCCAATTACTCCTCCAGGTAAACAGCAAGCTGGACAGCCTCCTCGATTTTCATCTCATCGCCAGACCGCAGGAAACAACCCGGGTTGGAGAGGTCAGCCTCAGTGCGAGCGGCATCAAACTCACCTCCCACGAGACCCTTGCAGCCGGGGACCTCGTGGAGGTTCACATGCTTCTCTCCACGGACCAGCCCTGCTGGGTTGTGGTCGGCGGTTCGGTTGCGCGGGTGCATCCGCTCCCGGAAGGAGGCAACCAGGTGGCCATCCAGTTTACCGCAACAAACGGAGCCATCCAGGAGGCCATCGCCACCTATGCCCTCCGGAAACAAAAAGAACAACTCATGAATCAGCGCTGGCTGGAGCCTTGAGCTTTCCGGTTTTCGGAAAGGATATCCTGATCCGCCCCCACGCCATCAATACCATAGAAATTCCATAGGGAAACAAAGACCAATATGCTCACAATCATCGGCATAGCAGTTGTTTTAGGGTCGGTCATCGCCGGCTACGCCATGGCAAAAGGCAATTTCCACGTCCTTTTCCAACCCGCCGAAGTAGTCATCATCTTCGGCGCCGCCATCGGCAGCCTGATCATTTCCTCGCCGACCAAAGCGCTGAAGGTCATTATCGGGCATCTCGGCGGCATCTTTTCCGATTCCCACATGAACAAGGCGCATTATCTGGAGCTGCTGCTGCTCATGAATGCCGTCTTTTTCAAGATCAAGAAAGAGGGGTTGGTCGCCATCGAGGCAGACATCGAAGACCACCAGAAAAGTCCGTTATTTCAGAAATATGCCAATATCATGAAGGACCGCGAAGCGGCCGATTTCATCTGCGATACGGTGCGCACCATGCTCAGCGCCAATTACCCGGCCTACGAACTGGACAATCTCATGGAGATCGACCTTGAGGCCAACCAGCATGAGCGGATGCTGCCCGCCCACAGCATCACCCGGATAGGCGATGCCCTGCCGGGCCTGGGCATTGTCGCGGCGGTGCTCGGCATTGTTGTCACCATGGGATATATCAACGAATCCGCCGAGGTTCTCGGCCACCATATCGGCGCGGCTCTGGTCGGCACCTTTTTCGGCGTGCTTGCCTGTTACGGATTTGTCGGGCCCATGGGGACCAAGCTGGAACACCATGCCCATGAGCGCGAGACCTATCTGCGGGTGATCAAGACCTCGCTGCTCGCCGCGTATTCCACCAGCTTTATGGTCCAGTTCGCCGTTGAGGCCGGACGGCGCGCCATCCCCGGAGACGATCGCCCCTCTTTTATCGAGGTTGAGGAGGCCATCAAGAAGTGGAAGACAAAAGCATAATCATCAAGAAGGTCAAGAAGGTCCAGGGCGGCGGCCACCATGGCGGCAGTTGGAAGGTGGCCTTTGCCGATTTCATGACGGGCATGATGGCTTTTTTCCTTCTCATGTGGCTGGTCAACATGACCACCACGCCGCAAAAGGAAGAGCTCGCCAAGTATTTCCAGGAGTACAGCCTCTTTGCCGAGGGCGGCGCAGGCGGAACCACCCAGATGATCTCCACGGAACAAGCACAACCCGCCGCGCAGATCACCATCACCCAGACCCCGCCGGCCTCGGGAGAAACAGAAGGCGAAGCCAGCCCGGCAGGTTTGGAGCAGCTTAAAAACAAGCTGGAACAGGAGATCGAACAGCGGCTCGCGGACCTTAAGGATCAGGTCCGCATCGAGGTTGTTGAAGGCGGGATCAAGGTGGACATCATGGACAAGGAAGGAAACCCCATGTTCCCTCTCGGCAGCACGACCCTGACCGAAAGCGGCAAAAAAATCCTCAAAGTGCTCTGCGACAACATCAAGAGCACCTCAAGCCGCGTTGAAATCGAAGGACACACCGACGCCGTGAGCTACGCGAACAGAGAATTCGGCAACTGGGAGCTTTCCACGGCCAGGGCCTCGGCCGCCCGGGTCGAAGTGGAAAAAAACGGCATCCCTTCCAGCCGGCTCCGCCGGGTCTCCGGTTATGCCGCCACGGAACCGATTATCAAGGAAAACCCTTTTGACCCCCGTAACCGGAGGATAAGCCTGCGCCTCTATCCGGAAAAACAGAGCAAGACCCCAACCCCGGCCCAGCCGCAGTCTCAGCCGCAGCAGAGTCCTCCGGCCCAGGTCTCTCCCAAATCCGTACCCCAGGTTCATCCGGCGCCAATGCAATAAACACAGCGGCGGAAGCCTCTGGCAAACGAAGCAGCAGTTCAGCAACAGGAGCCGCCGCCCGGCTTTTCCTCAATCGCGCAGCAGGCTTCGCTGCCACGGCCAAGCATGGCATGGAATACCGCCTGGGCGCAACCGACCCCGCTTTGCACCCAGATCACTCCGGCGGGGCAATTCATCATGCAGGCTCCGCACTCCATGCAGGCGTCCTGTTCGCTGATCCGCGCCTTGCCGTGCGCCATGACAAAAACCTCCTGCGGACAGACCGCCAGACACATGCCGCAGCCCATGCAGCCATCCTGCTCCAGCCGCAGGGTGGCAACTCCCCTGAGATACAGTTGCCTTCTCCTCATGGCAGCCTCCTTGCACAGAACAACAGAAGCATCCCGCATAGTGTTGCCGCAACCTGCAGCGGCACGGCAATACGCATTTCCTTTCTCACCCCGGAAAGCGAGGTGTAGGTCGAGGCCCCGGTAAATTCCATGCCGAAAAAGGAGGCAATAGCCGGGATGAGCAGCAACCAGGCCCAGACGGCAAAATCATTGCCCGCGCCCCCTGGGCGGGACAAAAGGACGGCAAGAAATGCCAGGCCGGCCATGAGGCCGGCCACCGCCCCCTTCAGGGAAAACGCCCGACCGGGCAACACCGGCAGCAACAGGGGGGTCAACACCGTCCCGGCAACAATTCCGCTCCCCAAACCTGCCATTGTCCAACCACCATGCTCCCGCACATTCTCCCAGAATGCGGCCGGGCCAAACAGGCCGCTTATCCCGGACAACACAACGGCAAGAGGAAGCGCCCATTTGCAGGCGATGACCAATTCCACCGGGACCAACACCGCCCGCTCCGACAGGGAAAAGGTTTTGCGCCGCATTGCCGGAGTCGCCTGCATCCCGCGGCCGAGAAACTCCGGGAGATGCCTCGCCTGCACCGGCCCGAACACCACGGAAAAACCGCACTGTCGCTTCACCGCATGCGCGGCAATGCCCGGCGCGCCGAGTTGGGGCACAACCAGCCTGCGATGCCCGACCAGTTGAGCAAGCCTGCTCGCCGCCACCTGGACAGATAACGGCGCCGTGCCAAAGGTTCCCTTGCCCGCCGCGCACCAGACATTAATCCCGCTGGTGTCAAGAACCAGAATCCAGGCGTCATGCCCGGCCAAGGCGGTACGCAGATGGTCGAAACTCAATTTGTAATTGGCCGTGACGAGCACGGGTGAATCCTGCCGGGGGGCGCCAACTCCGTACAGGCCCGGCTCAACGGTATAGCGCATCCGCCCGAACCCCAGACGCACCCGAAATGCACCCCAGCGATCCCGCCAGGAAACTCCGGTGGCGACCTGCGGCACCGTACCCACCGGAGTTTCAATCTTTCCGGTCACAAAAGCTTGCTCGGCCATGGCCACTCCTACCCGAGGAGGGATCTTGGGACCTCAGCAGCTTTGCTGACCGCCGGTCAAAACGCTCTCGTTTTCGTCCATATGCCGTACTCCTCATCTATTCATGCACATACTCCCTGTACCCTGTTAGCCCGTAAGATAATCACTCGTCAAGCCTGTTCATGCTTTCTCCGGACTGCCGATTATCTCCGCAGCAATCAGCCGGGCTCCCCAATCCAGGCCGGGAATCAATTAACAGGGACTCAGGCCCGTGGCAATGTAAACAAGCAGTTACCTTCCGCGATGGACGGATAGTCCGCGAAACAAGGAACAATGCACGCTGAGACGGTCCGCACAAAAAAAGCCCGGCCTTTTCAGGTCGGGCTTTTTTTGTGACATATCCTGCTGTTTTTCTAGTGCTTGAAAGAGCGCTGCCCCGTGAACTTCATGGCCACCTGCGGTCTGGCCTCGTTGCAGGCCTGGATGGTCTCGAAATCGCGCATGGAGCCGCCAGCCTGAAGAATGGCGGAAACCCCCTGCCGGATGCCGACATCGGCTCCATCGCGGTACGGGAAAAAGGCGTCGGAGATCATCACCGAGCCGGGCAGCCCCGCCTTGTCCGCCTTGGTCTGTCCGTCGATCTTCTCCTGATCCGCCTTGTTCCGCTTGCCCTGCTCGATCTCCAGCACCAGGTCCGCATAGGGGATACCGAAGGTATCGAAACAGAGCATGTCGGCATACTTGGTATAGGCCTTGTATACGGCAATGTCGGCTACGCCGACCCGGTCCTGCTCGCCGGTGCCGATGCCCACCGTGCAGCCGTCCTTCACATAGATGACCGAGTTGGAAGTCACCCCGTGCTCCACGGCCCAGCCAAAGAGCATGTCGTCGATCTCCCGCTGGGTGGGCTCGCGCTCCACCTTGTATTCCTGGCCCTTCGAGGTGCAGAGCGCGGGTTTGAGATCGGCCAGGGAACGGATGGAGTTCACCGCGGACTGCTGGACAATAAGACCGCCGTCGATCAGGCTTTTGAAATCGACATAGCGGTATTTCTCATACTCGGCGAGCCGGTCGATCCGGCTGATCCGCACCACCCGCAGATTTTTCCGGGCCGCGAGGATCTCCAGGGTGCCCGCCTCGAATTCCGGGGCGCAGACAACCTCCAGGTAGTTCTTGCTCAAAAGTTCGGCGGTTTCCCTGTCGCAGGGCCGGTTGAGAATAACGGCTCCGCCAAAGGCGGCGATGCGGTCGGCCCGGTTGGCCCGGTCGTAGGCACGGGCCAGGGTTTCCCCGCAGGCCGCGCCGCAGGGGTTGTTGTGCTTGAGGATCACCGCGGCCGGACGGTCCATGAGATACTTGATGATGTTCAGGCCGTTGTCGATGTCGGTGAGGTTGATCTTGCCGGGGTGCTTGCCCACCTGGAGCATGTCCTCCACCTTGATTCCGCTTACCAGCCCCTTGCCCGGCTCGATGAACCGGCAGTCGCCCAGCACCAGATTGCCGTTGGCCAGCTCGTAGAGGGCCGCTTCCTGGTCGGGGTTCTCGCCATAGCGCACCCCCCGTTCATCAACGCTCCCATCCTCGGCCACTATCTTCCAGGTTTTCTTCCTGTAGACCAGTTCCTGGTCGCCAAAGGTGATTTTCATCTCCATGGGAAAGTGGTCACCAAGAATGGTGGTGTACATTTTCTTCAGATCTGCCATTGGGTTCACCCCTCCTTCATTTGGTTACGCATATCGTTCAGGCAGCCTGCTGCCTGTCTCCCTGCACTTGAAAAACAGCATCCCAATCCTTGCGGACCGGGTCAAATCCCTTCTTCTGAATGGCGGCGCTCACTTCGGCGAGGCTGCGATTGTCTCCGACCTCGAACTGCTCCGCGCCCGCACTTTCCTGGCCGTATCCGCCCGGGGCGGTGCACGAACCCGCCGAATACCGGGTCGGCCCGAGGCCGATCATGCCGTCGCGGTATCGACCCTCCTCCCTGGTGGAGAGGTACAACCCGACATCCGGGTCAAACATCCGCAGGGCAAAGATCATCTGGCTGAGATTTCTCTCGCTCACCGGCTGCAAAGGCTTAAACTCCCCCTGGGCGGGACGCAGGCGCGGAAAGGAAACAGTGAGCCCGGTCCGCCAGTAATGCTTTCGCAGCCAGGCAAGATGGAGACCAAGGGCAAGCCCTTCCGCCCGCCAGTCGGAAAGGCCGAGCAAGGCGCCTATCCCGACCTCACGCATTCCGGCGGCTGCGACCCTGGCCGGGCTTTCAAGACGATAATCAAAATCAGCCTTTGGCCCACCCAGATGCACCTGCTGATACATATCCCGGTCATAGGTTTCCTGATACACTGCCACCGAGGTAATGCCGGCCCGAAAAAGCCGGGCGTACTCCTCGATGCTCAGGGGCTGCACCTCAATGGACAAGGCGGCGAACCGACCACGCAGCCGCAGGGCCATCTCTTCAAGATAGTCGACCCCGAGTTTGGCCGGAGCCTCTCCGGAAACAAGGAGAAGATGGCTGAACCCGCGCTGGTGCAGGATCATGGCCTCGCTTTCCGCCTCTTCAAAAGTCAACACCCGTCTTTCAATGGTGTTGACTGCCGAAAACCCGCAGTAGGCGCAGCGATTGGCGCAAAAACTCGAAAGATAGAGGGGCGCATACACCTGGATGGTCCGGCCGAAACGCTGGCTGGTGATGATCCCGGAACGTTTGGCCATGGCCCCGAGATGCGGTTCGGCCGCCGGCGACAGCAAGGCGGCAAGGCCGTCCAGACCGGGATGATCGGAATTAAGAGCCCGCAGAACCTCGGCCTCGGTGGCGCGGCCGATGGCCGCCTGCAATGTGGAAAATTCGGGGACAGTAAACATGGCTTAACGCAAAAATCCCAGCCCATCCTCGGGCGAAGAGGCGGCGGCATCCTTGCTCACCGCGCCAAGACCGGCTTCATAAGCGATTCGACCCGCTTCCACCGCCATGGCAAAAGCACGGGCCATCCGCACCGGATCACCGGCCACGGCAATGGCCGTATTGACCAGCACCGCGTCGGCCCCCATCTCCATGGCCTCGGCCACGTGCGAAGGCGCGCCAAGCCCTGCATCAACAATAACCGGCACCTGGGCCTGCGAAATGATGATCTCGACCTGAAACCGGGTCAGCACCCCTTGGTTGGTGCCGATGGGCGAGCCAAGAGGCATGACGGCAACCGCGCCCGCATCCTGCAGACGCAGAGCAAGGATCGGATCGGCGTTCATATAGGGCAAGACCTTGAATCCCTCCTTGACCAATTCTTCGGTGGCCTTCAGGGTTTCGATGGGATCAGGCAGCAGGGTTCGCGGGTCGGGCGTCACCTCGAGCTTGAGCCATTCCCCTCCGCCGGAAGCCCGGGCCAACCTTGCCAGCCGAATCGCCTCGGCGGCATCCCGCGCCCCTGAAGTGTTGGGCAAAAACAGGTAGCGGTCCCGGTCCAGCACGCTCATGATATCATCGGCCGGGTTGTTGAGGTCAATACGGCGCAGAGCCACGGTGACCATTTCACAACCCGAGGCTTCAAGCGCCTCCTTCATGACCTCGGGGGAGGAAAACTTCCCGGTGCCACCAAAAAGCCGTGAGCGAAATTTTCTCCCTGCAATGGTCAACATCTCAACCGCCTCCCACAAACCGTATCAATTCTAAAACCGAGCCATCCTGCAATTCATGGCTCGCGTATTCTTCCCGGGTCAATATCTTTCCGTCACACTCCACCACCACCGAAAGGGGATCCAGGCCGAGCGTGTTGAGACAATCGGTCACCCGGGCCCCGGGGGTAAGTTCCTGTTCTTGTCCGTTACAGAAAACCTTCATTCAGCCGCCTCATTTTCCGCGCCCAACAAGAGGCGGACCACCTGGTTCGCCTGATGGTGCGCGGCAATCCCGACCCGGGCAGCCATAAGCCCCTCTCCCGGCGCCGCAGCGCTTACCTCGTCACCGACCAGATATACCCCTGAATACAACCGTCTGGTCCGAATCGCGTTGTTGTCGCCATAACCGGCAAGCCCGGAGGCACAGACATAAAAAACCCCGGGGAGATGCTGCAGAACAGCCCTTAATCCCGCCGCCTTCATGGCCGGATCGTCGAAACACTCCACCAGGGCGTGGACATTTTTGAACAACACGCCGATATCATCTTCAATAAGCCGCTGGTCAATAACGGTCACACCGACGTGGGGATTGACCCGCTGCAGGATATCCCGCAGCGCCGCTGTTTTCTTCTGACCGACCTGATCCACAAAATACTGCTGCCGATTGAGATTGGTGGGCTCCACCACATCATAGTCGGCAAGCAGGAGAGCACCGATGCCCATGCGCGCCAAAGCTATGGCCACCACCGAGCCAAGGCCTCCCAGCCCCATGATCCCGACCATCTTCCCCTGGAGGAGTCTCTGCACGCCAGGGCTGTGCCGGGCATAGAGAAGATGCTGCATCTCTTCCGCGGATGGCGTCTTGCCCCGCTTCCACAGCCAGCATTGATCGCCGTCGGACAACACGGTCTGCAGCGTGGCCGGATAGCCGTTCACCAGCAGGATATCGACGTCATCCCCCTGCGCCCGGACCAAATCGGCAAGGGTCATTCCCGCCTGAAAGGAAACCTCGTTTTCATTAACCAGCAGCATGGCCTGACGCCCTTATGATCAACCCTTACAAAAGGGATAATACTAACCGACAGACACCAACGATGGTATACTTTTTTATCTCGTCCCACCTTCCGCGCCGGCCGGAAAGCCCGGCGCACCGCTGTTGCCGGCCCGGGTGCCGACATATTCGGCAAGCTCAAAAATCCTGGCGCTGTATGCGTGCTCATTATCATGCCAGGCTAAAATCCGGAGCAACTCGCCATAAAACCCGGAAAACTCTCCATCAACAACGCAGGAATGGTCGCTCCCTCGCAAATCCACACTCACCAACGGCTCTCGGCTGACGGCGAGAATGTTTTTCAGGGCTCCCTGTCCGCCATTTTCCAACACGCGGAGCAATCCTTCCTTGTCTTCCCGGCGCTTCACCTTCACCACGAAATCGACCGCATGCACGACCGGCGTCGGCACCCGCAGAGCCAGGCCGTCAATTTTTCCGCGCAAAGCAGGGAACATCGTGCCGATCTGGGCGATGGCGCTGGTGGACGTCGGGATGATGCTTTGTGTGGCCGCACGTCTCCGGCGCAGATCAGGATAGGGAGCATCCAGCAAACTCTGCTCCTTGGTGTAGGAATGGAGAAAAGTCACCATCCCCCACTCAATGACAAATGCTTCATCCAATATCTTTACCAGTGGCGCAAGGCTGTTCGCCGTGCAGCTTCCCCCGCAGACAACCCGATGTCGCAGCGGGTCAAAGCCCTCATGATTCACCCCCATGCACACGGTGATGTCGGCATTCCCGGCCGATCCCGCCACGATTACCCTGTCGGCCCCTGATTCCAGATGAACCTGCCCTCTCTCCGCATGCCTGCCGGTGCATTCAATGACAAGATCGATCCCCAGATCACCCCAGCGCAGCTTGGCTGGATCTTCCTGCTGGAAATACGACACCCGTTGTCCGGCAATAATAAGCGCACTCTCTCCGTCCGCCTCGACCGGACAAGGGCATCTGCCGTATATGCTGTCATACTGAAACAGGTGCGCGCTCTGGGCCGCGCTGCCCAGGGTATTGATGGCGACAAGAGCGAGCGTCTCACTGTTTTTCAACAGAATATGGCGGGCAAGCTGACGACCGATACGCCCGAAACCATTTATCGCTACTCTCACCGTCATGATTGACTCTGCATCCTCCACGCGGACATTGTGCCCGAGGCATAAAAAAAGATCCGAAGTTACCGCTTGTTAATAAAGCAGTAACTCCGGATGCGAAAGTTTTTTTACAAAAAAAGGTTATTGCTGCCCAGGCTCAAGGCTTTTTGCCCTGCCCGTCAAAAACTTCCAGCCCTTGTCCACATCTTTCTGGGCCAGTTCCATCAACTCGTCAAACATCCCGGGATTGGTGAGCTTCAAGGCCCTGTACCTGTTTTCATTCATGGCATAGTCACTGAAAGGAATTGCCGGGGCTTTCGAGTCAATGGTCAGCGGATTTCCACCCGCCTCCTCAATCTGCGGATTATAGCGATACAGAGGCCAATGCGCGCACTCCACCGCTTTTTTCTGCTGCTCAAGCCCCTTCGCCATGTTGATCCCATGGTTTATGCAATGCGAGTATGCAATGATCAACGACGGGCCGTTATACGCCTCCGCCTCGTTGAACGCCTTGACCACCTGGGCAGGATTGGCCCCCATAGCCACCTTTGCCACAAAGACATTACCGTAAGTGGCAAAGATCATGCCGATATCCTTTTTGGCCATGCGCTTGCCGCCGGCGGCGAACTGGGCCGTAGCTGCACGAGGGGTAGACTTTGACATCTGGCCGCCGGTGTTGGAATAGACCTCGGTATCCATCACCAGAACGTTGACGTTTTCGCCCGAGGCCAGGACATGATCCAGGCCGCCGTAGCCGATATCATAGGCCCAGCCGTCGCCACCAAAGATCCAAACCGATTTTTTGACCAGGAAGTCGGCCACATGCAGCAATTGCTGGGCCTTGTTGAAAGTGCTGCCTTCCAGTATTTTTTTCAATTCGGCCACTCGCCCGCGTTGGGCCTCAATCTCAACCTGACTGCTCTGGGGAGCGTTGAGCAACGCATCCACCATGGCCTGGCTAACAACCCCATCAATCACTCCATCCGCTAAAAGTTCAGCGGCCTGGGAGGCCATTTTGTTGACGGTCTGGCGCATACCGAGGCCGAACTCGGCATTGTCTTCAAACAGGGAGTTGGCCCAAGTCGGCCCCCGGCCATCATCCCGCTTGCAATAGGGAGTGGTGGGCAGGTTACCGCCGTAAATGGAGGAGCAGCCGGTGGCATTGGCGATCATCATCCGGTCGCCGAAGAGCTGGGTGGCCAGTTTGATGTACGGCGTCTCGCCGCAGCCCACACAGGCGCCGGGATACTCAAACAGGGGGCGGAGCAGCTGGCTGCCCTTGATAGTGGTCGGCTTGACCTCGTTATAGTCAAGCTCCGGCAGGGTGAGGAAAAAGGCGTAATTGCCTGATTCCCGCTGGCGGATCTCTTCGTTATTAACAGCCATGGCCAAGGCCCGATCCTCGGTCTTTTTGCCGTCCGCATCCTTCTTGCGGGCCGGACAGACGGAGACACAATGACTACAACCGTTGCAATCCTCGGTGGACACAGAGATGACAAATTTACGGCCCTCGAACTCTTTGCCCACGGCGTCGGCACTTTGCAGGGTGTCCGGCGCACCGGCCAGGGCATCCTTGGTAACGATTTTCATGCGGATGGAGGCGTGGGGGCAGACCAATGAGCACTGACCACACTGAATGCAGGTGTTCGCATCCCACAAGGGCACTTCCACAGCGATATTCCGTTTCTCATACTGGGTGGTGGCGGTGGGCCAGGTGCCGTCACAGGGCATCTGGGAAACCTTGATGGTGTTACCCTTGCCCTCGATCATCTTTGCCGTCACCTCTTTGACAAAGGCAGGCGCATTGGCCGGTACGGTTGGCGGCAGTTCGTGGCCGGTGATTGCGCTTGGCACAGCAACGGCAACGATATTGTTCACCGCTGCGTCCACGGCGTCATAGTTCATCTTGACCACCTTTTCACCTTTGTTGCCGTAGGTCTTCTTGATGGCGGTCTTGATGGAGCTGATAGCCTCTTCCTTGGTGATGATGTCGGAAATCAGAAAAAAGGCAGTCTGCATGATCATATTGATACGGGCGCCAAGACCGAGGGCCGCGGCAAGGCTCAGGGCATCGATGATGTAAAATTTCAGTTTCTTGTCGATCATCTGCTTTTGAACCTTGGCCGGCAGGTGATTCCAGACCTCATCCTTGCTGAAGGAGGTGGTGAGCAGAAAGGTGCCGTTTTCTTCGATGTTGGCCAGCATATCGTACTGGTCAAGAAAGGTGAACTTATGGCAGGCGATGAAACTGGCCTTGTTGATAAGATAGGGAGCCATGATCTTGTTCTTGCCGAAACGCAGGTGGCTGGTGGTGATGGACCCTGATTTTTTGGAATCGTAGACAAAATAGCCCTGGGCGTTGTTGTCGGTCTCGGTGCCGATGATCTTGATGCTGTTCTTATTGGCGCCCACGGTGCCGTCCGCCCCTAGGCCGTAGAACATGGCCCGGTGGACATCCTTGCCTTCGATATCGTAGGTCTTGTCGTAGTCGAGGCTGGTAAAAGCCACATCATCATCAGGCCCCACGCAGAAATGGTTCTTGGGGTCTTTTGCACCCATATTGTCAAACACTGCCTTGACCATGGCCGGAGTAAACTCGGCGGAGCCCAAACCATAACGGCCACCGAGGACGATTGGCGCTTTTGACAGCACCCCTGCGTCCTGGGCCTCGCCGACAACGGTGCGGACATCCTGATACAGCGGCTCGCCGGCCGCGCCATTCTCCTTGGTCCGGTCGAGCACGGTGATGCGCTTCACACTGTCCGGCAGGGCACCGATAAGACCGCTTGCGCTGAAGGGCCTGAAGAGCCTTACTACGACAAGGCCGACTTTTTGTCCCTGGGCTATGAGATATTCCACCGTGGCGCGCACCGTCTCGGCTCCGGAAGCCATAACAACAATGACATCCTCGGCATCAGGGGAGCCGAAATAATCAAAAAGATGGTATTTGCGGCCGGTGAGTTGGGCGAACTTGTCCATGGTCTCCTGGACAATGTCCGGGACTGCCTCATAGAATTTGTTCACTGTTTCGCGGCCGGTGAAATTAACATCCGGGTTCTGGGCCGTGCCTCGCATCATCGGCCGATCCGGGGAAAGACCGCGCTTACGGTGAGCGATAATCAGCTCTTCGTCGATCATGCTCCGCATGTCATCTTCAGAAAGCTGCTCGATTTTCTGGATTTCATGGGAGGTGCGGAAGCCATCAAAGAAATGCATGAAGGGGATGCGTGACTTGAGCGTTGACTGGGTGGCGATGAGCGCCATGTCCTGGGCTTCCTGGACATTCTGAGCGCCGAGCATGGCCCAGCCGGTCTGCCGGGCTGCCATGATATCGCTGTGATCTCCGAAGATAGACAATCCCTGATAGGCCAGGGCGCGGGCGGAGATATGAAAAACCGTTGGGGTCAACTCGCCGGCAAGCTTGTTCATATTGGGCAAAAGAAGCATCAAACCCTGGGATGCAGAGAAAGTGGTGCACAGGGAGCCGGTGGTGAGGGAGCCGTGCAAAGCACCCGCCACCCCGGCTTCGGACTGCATCTGGCTTACGGTGGGAACCGAGCCCCAGATGTTCTTCTGCCTGGCATTGGCCTTGGTGTCGGACTCTGCCGCCATGGAGGTTGACGGGGTGATGGGGTAGATGGTGATAATTTCGCTGGTGGCGTAAGCCACATGGGTGCACGCCTGGTTGCCGTCAATGGTGACCATTTTTCGGGACATGTTTCTGTTTCTCCTGTTGTTATTGTTTCAATTCGGTTTCTAAAAAAAATCGTTTTTGCCTGTCTTTCAGTTCAAACGCTGGCGGCTAACGCCGCGACAATCTTCTTGGGCAATTTGCCCAATGAATCGAACTGCGGTTCAAACATCTTTTTCAAAACTCCTGTTGTCGTGGCGGAACCATTTCCGCCGTATACTTTTTTCTCGTCAATAGTCGGCATATGGGTCATCAGGGGACACACGCCACATGCTTTACGCTTGGTCATGTCGTGGGTCAGGGCGATGATCTCCTTCAAGGCTCCTTCTTCGCCGGCATAGATCATCTCCCTGCCGATCTTGTCTGCAAGCCCGGTTCTTTCAATTACCGCCATCACTTCCCCCTTGACCCGGCACATGGCAAAACCAATCCCGGCCCGACGAACCCTGTCCACCAGCAGGGACAAAGCGTCTTCCCCCGAAGCATCGATGTCATTGATACCGTCAGCGACCAGAAGGATGAATTTCAGCTCAGGATTGGCGGTGCGAATCCGGAACACCTGTTCGTCCAGATAACTGGCATTGGCAAAAAAAAGTGTCCCGTCAAAACGAATCACCGCGATATGACTGCACACCCGGAGTCCGTGATCGATGGCGCATCCCAATACGCCTTCATTACTCATCGCCAGGGTCGACACATTGGGATGCATCCTTCGATACAAAAACACCGCCACGGAAAGACAAACGCCCAGCAGAATTCCCTTGTCCAGATGCGGGGCAAAAACAAGAGTGGCGCAAAAACTGGCCACGGCGATTATCCCATCCGCCTTCTGCACCTTCCAGGCATGAGCAAACCCTTTCACCTGCACAAGGCTGATAACCGCCATCATAATGACTGCGGCGAGAACTGCCTGGGGCAGGTGATACAAAAGGGGAGTCAGAAACAGCAAGGTCACGGTAACGACAATTGCACTGAAAACATTCGCCAATCCTGTCTTGCCGCCGGCCTGCAGATTCACCGCTGATCTCGAGAACGAGCCTGACACAGGATAGGAACCGCTGATGGAACCGAGGATGTTGGCCAGTCCCTGCCCTATCAATTCCTGATTGGCATCAAGCTTTTGCCCTGTTTTCGCGGCGATGGCCCTGGCGATGGAAATTGCCTCCATAAAACCGAGCAGGGAAATAATCGCGGCATAGGAAAAAAGCTGCGAAAATACCTGGAGGTTTAATTCCGGAAAGCGCAGGGAAGGAATACCTTGGGGGATATTGCCAACCACCGCACCTCCGCCGGTGAGAACCAAACGATTTTCCGGCAAAGCATTATTGCCTGCCTTGATCCGCCATGTCCGACCATCTTCTTTCATTTCCGGCGGGGTCTCCCCCTTCCGGTAATAAACAACCCCATCTTTCGTTTGAACAGCGCTGAGTTGCATGGATCGCAAGGCTGATCTGTCGGCCTGGATCTTTCCCTTGGCCTCATCAAGCATGAGGCTATGCACCGCCTTATTGTGCTGCATTTCCAAAAGCGCCAACGGGTCAAAACCGGTCTTGTTTTTGGCCGCATTGATTTCGCCGATCACCGTCGAACGCTGTTCGCTATAAATCCTTATTTTTTCCACGCCATGATTGAACTCTTTCACCAGCCCCTGAATTTCCTGCGAGCGTAAATCCTCAAGCGAGACGGTCTGGTGGCGCTCAAAGCCGGTGAACCAGGAAATCAGGGTGGTGATCACAACTGCGGCCAGAATTGCCGGTGCTTTCGGGTACGCTCTTTTCAAGCCCACCATGACGGCAATGGCCAGGACGGCCATGCCGAATGTCGGCCAGTGGATGTATTGCATGCCCCTCTGCAGCACAAGAAAAATGGTTTCGTAGTGGTATCCCGCCTTGTCGACCTCAACCCCGAATATTTTCGACAACTGCGAAGAAGCTATAATAATGGCGGCAGCATTGGTAAACCCGCTGACCACCGGATGGGAGAGAAAATTGACCACGAGTCCGAGCCGGAAGACGCCAAGACAGAACTGAAAGAGGCCAACAATAAAGGCCAGCATGATGGCGTAGGCGATAAACTGCTCACTGCCCGCAGTGGCAATGGACTCAAGAGACGCTGCGGTCACCAGGGAAACCACCGCCACAGGACCTGTGGCGAGTTGCCTGCTCGACCCGAAAAAAGCCGCCACCATCGGCGGGAGAAAGGAAGCATACAAACCGTAATACGCCGGCAGGCCTGCGAGCTGGGCATAGGCCATGGACTGAGGAATCAGCACCAGTGCCACGGTAATGCCGGCCACCGCATCCGCCTTGAATTTTTCCTTGTCGTACTCCCTGAGCCAGGGCAGAAACGGAAACAATTTTAGAAGCAAAAGAAAAATCTCCCTTGTGTATCCACGATTAAGCAAACTGTTCCACTATGCCGTCGCGACTAGGCTTTGCCTTTTTTAAGCTCTGCCGACTTTTTCATCAGACTTTCACGGGTTTTCGCCCTGAACTTTTCCAACTCCCCTGCGACCTCAGGATATTTAATCGATAGAATTTCACAGGCGAGATAGGCTGCATTCTTTGCGCCATCAATCGCCACGGTTGCCACAGGAACCCCCGGAGGCATCTGCACCGTGGCGTACAGCGCGTCAACTCCGTGCAGAGCCCCTGATGCCAGAGGAACCCCGATAACCGGCAAAGTGGTGTGGGCGGCAATGACCCCGGCCAAATGCGCCGCCATTCCGGCGCCGGCAATAATCACCTCAAGGCCCCGCTCTCTGGCCGTACCGGCATATTCCGCTGTTTTATCCGGAAGACGATGTGCGGAACTGATATCCATCTCATAGGGAATGCCCATTTCCGCAAGCACCGCTCCTGCCTTTTCCATAACCGGAAGATCAGAGTCGCTGCCCATCAGAATTCCAACAAGTGGTTTGCTTTGCATTATTCTCTCCTTTGTTCTGATTTTTTCGGTGCGCCGGCGCACCCCCATTTTTAGATCTGAAAACCTGTATTATTTCCCCTGCCCCACAGACTCATGGGGCAATCCTTATATCTCTTAAGGTGGCGATAACCCTCAACAACGCTCTGGCTGCTTTTTCCGGCCCGGACGCTTCATACCCTGGAATGCCAAGCCGAGTCCGCAACTGACCGACCTTTACTCCGGACTCGAATGCCGCCTCAAAAACCTTTCCGGCCAAATCTTCATGCGACTCTTTATATTGTGGCGGGCCAAAAATATTGGCAAAGTACGAATGAACCAGACCGGTGGATGTTGTCGTTCCCTTGGCCATTACCGCCCCTTCCCGGAAAACGTTCAGCGCCTGGGCAGGGCTGGTAAATTGCTCAAGAATCGGATGCTCCGGGTCGACCTCTTCATAATTGTTGGCGTACAACAGGTAATCCAGAGGATACCCTTTCAGAACATCTTCAATGGTCGCCACCGGCAGCACGACACGGGCGTTGACCTTCTGCGGACTCATGATGATGGCCCTGTCAATCTGCCCGAAAGCATAGCCTTGCTGCAGGTCATCCAGGCGGATAAATGCGCCGATTTCCGTGCCGTAGGCAATAAGCCGTCCTGCCTCATCAATCTCGATCGAACCCATGTCATCGGCAACGATCCGCATTTCCCGGATATACGTTTCCCCGAGAATCCGGAATGCTTCCAGCGTTTCCGATTTTCCAGCAGCCGTATCCCCGATAAGCAGGATGTTAGCCTCTATACCGGTTTTGACAAAACCGCCTTTGAGGGAAATATGCACCATGGCCCCATGAAAAGGCAGGCGCCCGCGCTTCATCATGATCACATTGTGAAGGGTCAGGGTCATTTTTTTGAGATAGCCGAAATAGCCGAACCGATCTTCAAGCGGCACAGCTGCGACCAGCAAGTTATGCCCGGCATCATCGAAAAATACCGTTGGCAGATCACCGAATTGAACCATTTGTTCAGGAGGAGCGCCAAAAACATATACTGCATCGGGACCAGCACTAATCTGCTCGTCCGTGGCCAACTCGAAGAGGTTGGCGACAGAGGAGCCCAACCCCATAAATTGGTGGTGAAAGTATATAAAAACAACGAGCGATCCGACCTGCGCCGGATAACAGAGGAAATCCTCCGGCGCTAAAACCAGGTCACTCAGCGGGTTGACCTCTGTCCGCTGGAATTGTCCGGTGCGCTTGTTTGTCGGGGGATCGATAATCAGGGGAGGAGCAATCCATATCTGACGGATAAACGGTATTTCACCCAATATTTTCTCATACGGTGTCGGCAGGCCGGAAACTTTTGCCACAGCAATAATGCCGACCTTGCATCCAGCCGCAACATGTCGATATACCCGAGGATGACTGCCTGTGATATTCTCGCAAATATTGCGATACAACGAGCGAACTTGATGCGCCAAGGAAACAAGCGTCTCATTAAAAGCACGGTGGGGACGCTGATCCATGCAGTTTGGCCCGGGCTCGGAATACAGCACCATATAACGATCAAAGGATCGCCAATAATCGTACAGTTTTTCCACGAATTCATGAAAAGCCTGCTGCCGCAGCGGGTCAGACAAGAAAGCCGCCGAGGGGAGCAGAGAAACTACCTGCGCCACCGGATGTTCGCTCAGTGCTTTCAGGATATTGATGAACAGTCTCTTATCCCTGTCACTCTCGAGACATAAGCCCAATTCCGACAACAGCGGTGATTCGTCGCAACGGAGATCAGCTATGTACTGGTTGAGCAACTCGTCGAATACTTCACTGTGAATGAGCTCTCTTTGCGACTCGCAGATCTTGCCGTCCGTGCTGATGATAATTTGCTTCCCTTGCCTGTGGATTTTTTTTGCCGCCATAATGAGTCGCTCCGACCAACTGCTTGAATACAAAAAAAAAGGCCGAAGAATCCTTAAAAAGGATGCATCGACCTTCATTCCAAGAACCGCACTCAACCCTTGAGTCGGCTGGACAAAATATCAGATATGTTTCAGGCAAAAAAAAAACGCACAATATCAGAAACAAGTCAGATATCGTACGGTCCTTTCTTGGCAGGTGCTTTTGACACCCCCCAAGTCTCAACCTATGTAAGCAAGAACTTACCTTGTGATGCCCAGGAAGTCAACGGAAAAATCCGCTCATTTCTCCGAAGACAGAAAAGAGCTTTCAAGACAGGTCCGGGGCCGAATTAAGAGTGAATAAAATTATTCTCTCGCCGGTCACAGTACTAATATCCGTGTGCAAACTTTTGACCTTTTTGCCTACAATGCCTTCTATGACGGCCTCTAGCAAAGGACGTCCTTTTTCAAGCAAGGTACACCGCACCTGTTTAATCAATTCTCGCCCGTTGGTAACATCGGCAGCACCTGCCAGCTGGTACTCCGCCTTAGTCAATACCCCTTTCAGACGCACAAGAACCATGTCATCGACAATATACGTTTTGGTTTCAAGAGGTCCGCGCCCCATATATTCCTTTTCAAATCTGATGATCGCATCGCTGATCTCCGCCTCTATCATACCCGTACTCTTCATTTTCCTTTCCTCTCTTGCCTGCCCGAAAACTCACCAGTCAAAACAGTATACCCCCCGATACTTCAAACCTGTAGTGGAGTACAATGTGCGGGACAAAAAAAAGCTGGCCTGAACAATCCGTTCAAACCAGCTTTGCGTTTCACACTAAGGATGAATGTATTAATTATCCTCTTTTACCTCTTTCACCGCACCATAATTCACCAGCTCAAGGATAGCCATCTCGGCTGCATCACCGAGGCGATTGCCGGTTCTGATGATCCTGGTATATCCGCCGTTACGGGTCATATACTCATCTTTCAGGACATCAAACAATTTGGCCACGACTTTCTTGTCCTGCATAAAAGATAAAGCTTGGCGGCGGGCATGGAGATCGCCACGCTTTGCCAAGGTAATCATCTGATCAGCCACCTTGCGCACTTCCTTGGCCTTGGGGGTGGTGGTAATAATTCTCTCATGCTCGATCAGAGAGGTAACCATATTGCGCACCATGGCTTGACGGTTGGATGTTGTCCTGCCAAGTCTCTTGCCTGCTTTTCTATGTCTCATAACTACCCTCTTCCCGGATTTATGACTGCTCTTCAGACACTTTGTCTGACACGACAGGAGGCTCCCAGCCTTCTAATTTCATGCCCAGCGAAAGTTCCATCTCAGACAGCAACTGTTTGATCTCATTGAGAGATTTACGACCAAAGTTTTTGGTCTTCAGCATTTCCGCCTCGGATTTCTGCACCAGCTCGCCGATATAACGGATATCCGCATTACGGAGGCAATTTGCTGAACGGACGGAAAGCTCAAGATCCTCCACGCTACGATAGAGGTTCTCATTGACAGGAGACCGATTGTCAACGCGTGCATCATCAATGGCTGGCTCAACAGATTCTTCATCAAAAGCGATAAAGACCTGCAACTGTTCCTTCATTATTTTTGCTGCATAGGCCAAGGCATCCTCGGGCCGTACACTGCCATCGGTGGTAATTTCCAAAGTCAGCTTATCGTAATCGGTCTGCTGACCAACACGGGCCTGGCTGACAAGGGACTTCACGTTGACAATGGGCGTAAAAATAGCATCGATGGGAATTACCCCGATCACTTGCTCTTCGGGCTTGTTTTTCTCGGCAGGGACATATCCTTTGCCCCATTTCACCTCAAATTCAGCCTTGAAAACACCCTCGCCGGTGATGGTGCAAATCTCCTTATCGGGATTCATAATCTCCACCTTGCCCCCGGAGAGAATATCCCCGGCCGTAACCGTGCCCAACTTGTTCTTTTCAATCCGGACGACCTGAGAGCCGGGAGTATTAAGTTTCAATCGCACTTCTTTGAGATTAAGGATGATCTGGGTAACGTCTTCCTTAACCCCTGGAATTGTTGACAACTCATGAAGAGCGCCATCGATTTTCACCGATGTAATAGCCGCCCCCTGGATGGAAGACAAAAGTATCCTCCGCAGGGAATTCCCGATAGTCGTGGCAAAACCCCGCTCTAAAGGCTGACAGATAAATTTGCCGAAACTTTTTGTATGGCTGTCCTGGTCTACTTCCAGTCTTTCAGGAATGATAAGCTCATGCCAATTTCTGTAAAACGGATCAGACGCAAGTGTCATGGTTTCTATTGCTCCACGGTTGGCTAATTATTTGGAGTAAAGCTCTACAATCAACTGCTCCTGAATCGGCATGGTGATTTCCTGCCGAACCGGCAATGCTTTCACAGTTCCCTTGTAGTTATCCTTATCAAGCTCCAACCAGCTTGGCACACCCCGGCGCACAACGGCTTCAAGGCTCTCATTGATGGCACCGACCTTGCGGCTTTTTTCCTTCAAGGTAATGACGTCATTCACAGAAACCCGGAAGGAAGGAATGTTCACCTTTCTTCCATTTACCTCAATATGATTATGGCGCACCAATTGACGCCCCTGATTACGGGAATTTGCATAACCAAGACGGTAAATCACATTATCGAGCCTGCTTTCCAGGAGCATCAACAGGTTTTCACCGGTAACTCCCTTGATCCGCTCGGCAATCTCAAAGTATTTGCGGAACTGGCCTTCCAGCATGCCATAGATCCGACGGACCTTTTGCTTTTCCCGCAACTGAATGGCATAGTCGGAAACCTTGCGCATACGGGCCTGCCCATGCTGCCCTGGGGCAAAAGAACGCCTTTCAAAGGCGCACTTGTCCGAATAACATCTGTCGCCTTTCAAAAACAACTTGAGTTTTTCCCGCCGACACTGCCGGCATTCCGCGCCTCTATATCTGGCCAATTTGGACCTCCACTCAATCTCACTCAATCATACTTTAATTATCAAACACCCTGCAACCCGCCTGCTTTGCTACACCCTTCTTCTCTTGGGTGGCTTGCAGCCATTATGCGGCACTGGGGTCACATCACGGATAACGCTGACATCAAATCCATTGGTCTGCAAAGCCCGAATAGCGGATTCACGTCCAGGTCCGGGCCCATTGACCCTAACCTCAACCTTGCGCATCCCATGTTCCTGGGCTTTTTTCGCCGCGGCATCAACCGTATTCTGCGCAGCAAAAGGAGTGCTTTTCCGTGACCCCTTGAACCCCAGACAACCGGCACTGGACCAGGAGATCACATTCCCCTGCCTGTCCGCAAAAGTAACCAAGGTGTTGTTAAAGGTGGAGTGGATAAAACAGATCCCCTCGGGTACGTTTTTCTTTTCCTTGCGTTTCGGACGACTCGCTTTCGGACTAGCCATTATAACTCCTATAAACAATCCAGAATGATTATTTAATCTCTACTTTTTACTTTTAATCGCTGACCGCCTCGGCCCTTTTCTGGTCCGGGCATTGGTCTTGGTGCGTTGTCCCCGACAGGGGAGCCCCTTGCGGTGACGGATCCCGCGATAGCATCCCGCATCGGTCAGCCTCTTGACATCCATGGCCACTTCCCGACGACGGTCGCCTTCGACAACGAACTGATCATCCATGATTTTTCTGATGTTGGTAACATCACTTTCCGACAAATCATCGCTGTTCGTTGTGTGCGGCAAACCAACCATATCAAGGATTTTACGGGCAGAGGTTCTGCCAATTCCATGGATGTAGGTTAATGCAATATCCATGTGCTTATTTCTTGGTAAATCAACACCAGCTAAACGTGCCAAGGCATGCCTCCCTTGTTAGTCAAAATAAATGAAAAAATTATCCCTGCCGCTGTTTGTGCTTTTTTATCTTGCATGAAACACGCAAGACGCCTTTCCGTTTGAACACCCGGCAGTCACTACAAATTTTCTTCACAGAAGATCTTACTTTCATTACGCAACCCTTTTGTTATGCGGCAAAGAATCTACTACTTCTTCTTTGCCCTGAATGTCACTCTTCCCCGTGTGAGATCATAAGGAGATAACTCAACAGTGACACGATCTCCCGGGAGAATCTTAATAAAATGCATCCTCATCTTTCCGGAAATATGGGCTAAAATCCGATGGCCATTATCGAGCTCGACCCGGAACATTGCATTGGGGAGCGGCTCTACGATGGTCCCTTCAACCTGAATAGCTTCTTCTTTGGACATAAACCCCTTATTTCCTACAAAACACTTCTTTCCGCCGATATCCACACATGCAATATTCAGGCAGACAGAAAGCAGAGGATATTACCTTATTTATTTTTTTTTGCCTTATATTTTTTCATAAAGACAAAAATAGCTACCCGGAAAATTCGCTCAGAATGAGGGGCGCACCTTCTGTTACCGCAATCGAATGCTCAAAATGCGCAGAGACTTTCCTGTCCCTGGTCACAACAGTCCAACCGTCTCGCAACACATCAACCGCATGGGTGCCGAGATTTACCATGGGTTCTATGGCCAGCACCATGCCGGGCATGATCTTGGGTGTACGTTCGGCTCGGACATAATTTGGAATTTCCGGCGCCTCATGGAGCTGGCTCCCAATGCCATGACCGACAAACTGGCGGACCACGGAAAAACCGTGCTTTTCAACATGCTCCTGCACGGCCTGCGATATATCATTTATGCGATTCCCAGGGATTGCCTGAGAAATCCCCTTATACAGGGCTGCACGCGTAACCTCAAGCAAGGACCGACGTTCCGAAGCCACCTGCCCCACAGGAATGCTGACTGCGGCATCCCCGTAATAGCCCTTATATTTCACGCCAAAATCTATGCTTACAACATCGCCATCCCGGACAATCACCTTCTTGGATGGAATCCCATGCACAACCTGTTCGTTGATGGAGACACATAAACTGCCAGGAAAGCCGCGATATCCTTTAAAGGCTGGCTCAGCGCCATTATCACGACAATACTTCTCCGCCAAGTCATCCAGATACAAGGTGGTGCAGCCAACCTCAATCTTCTCAGCAAGCAGGGCCAAGGTCCGTGCAACAATCTGGTTCGCCTCCTGCAACAACGCAATCTCTCGAGGCGACTTCAGTATAATTGCCATGTTCCCATCACAAAACGCTATGAACGCCCCTTAAAGCCACCTGATTTCATGAAACCATCATAATTACGCATAACCGTATGGGACTCGATCTGCGCTATTGTATCAATCGCCACGCCAACGACAATCAGCAGAGCGGTGCCCCCGAAATAAAAAGGCACATGCAGCTTGTTAATCAGAATGGTAGGCAGCACGCAGATAACGCTGATATACGCAGCACCGATCACCGTCATCCGCACCACAATCTTATCGATAAAATCGGAGGTTTTCTTTCCTGGTCTGATTCCCGGCACAAAACCGCCATGTTTTTTCAGGTTTTCCGCGATATCAACCGGGTTAAATGTAACCGCTGTATAGAAAAAACAGAAAAAGACGATAAAACCAACAAAAAGCAAGGTGTGCGGCAGGCTTCCCCAGCTCATGGTGGCACTCACCTTCTGTACCCAATCAACCTGGATAAACTGACCGATGGTGGCGGGAAACATCATGATCGACGAGGCAAAAATCGGAGGAATAACCCCGGACATATTAATTTTAAGGGGAAGGTGTGATTGCTGCCCCCCGTACATCTGCCGTCCGACCATCCGCTTCGCATACTGAATGGGAATCCGCCGCTGCGCCGTCTCAAAAAAGATGACAAAAGCGATTACCGCGCCAATCATGGCCAACAAAACAGGGAGCATGATATAGGCAATTTCACCAGCGCTGGCCATCTTGAAGGTGTTCACCAGCGCGGCAGGCATACTCGCCACAATACCCGCGAAGATTATCATGGAAATGCCGTTTCCGATCCCCCGTTCGGTAATCTGCTCCCCAAGCCACATGATGAACGCGGTGCCGGAAGTCAAGGTCAGCATCGTCATCAAACGGAAATGCCAGCCGGAGACAATAACCACCATCTCCCCTGTTCCGGGCGCAGTCATGCTTTCCAGGCCGATGCTGATGAACAATCCTTGAATCAAGCTTAAAACAACCGTGGCGTAACGTGTATACTGGGTAATCTTACGGCGTCCGGCCTCACCCTCTTTTGAAAGGGCTTCAAGATGGGGGACAACCACGGTCAACAATTGAAAAATGATCGAGGCGCTGATGTAAGGCATGATGCCGAGGGCGAAAATGGAGAAATTTTCCAAGGCACCGCCGGAAAACATGTTGAACATGTCGAACAGGGAACCAGCGCTTTTTTGAAAAAATTGGCTGACCGCCTCGCCATTGATGCCTGGAGTCGGGATCTGCACCCCAGCTCTGTACACGGCAAGCATTATGACAGTGAATAAAATCCGGCGCCTTAATTCCGGGATGTTCGCAGCATTCTGAACCCCAGCGCGCATCGAGTTATTCCTCAATCCTTCCGCCAACTGCTTCAATCTTCTGGCGCGCAGAACCACTCACCTTATCGACGGCAAGGGTAAGAGCATGTTTCAATTCACCGTTTCCGAGGATTTTCACGAGATCGTCACTCTTAGATACAAGGCCGGCAGCAATCAGGGCCGCTCGGTCAATCCGGGTGTCGACGGCAAACCGCTCAAGATCCTGCACATTCACTATGGCGTACACTTTCTTGAAGATATTGTTAAAGCCGCGCTTTGGCAATCGGCGCTGGAGAGGCATCTGACCGCCTTCGAAACCCAGCTTGATGCCTCCGCCGGAACGGGCCTTATGTCCCTTATGACCACGGGTTGCTGTCTTGCCATGACCTGAGCCAAGACCACGGCCCACTCTTTTTCTCGGCTTTCTCGAACCTGGCTGCGGCGACAAATTGCTTAACGTCAACATAAATTAATCCTCCACCTCAACCAGATGTTCGACTTTTTTAATCATCCCCCGAATTTCAGGGGTATCCTGCCGGATTACGGTTTTATTCATCTTGGTCAGCCCCAGGCCGATCAACGTCGCACGTATTTTTTCAGTGCTCCCGATCTTGCTTTTTTTCAGGGTCACTTTGAGCTGATTTGCCATATAGATACCTATTCGCTCTTCATTAAAGTCATGCTGTTTTCAGCACACAATTACCGCTGGCTCGATCCTTCCCGGACAATGACATTCACTGGGGCGGAAGGAACAGTTCAGGCAGAAATTTCCTCGACGGATTTTCCACGACTCGCCGCGATCTGTTGAGGAGTCCGGAGCCGGTGCAAACCGTCCATGGTGGCCTTAACAAGATTATGGGGATTATGCGAGCCGATACACTTGGTCAGGATGTTATGCACCCCGGCAGCTTCCAGCACAGCGCGAACAGCACCACCGGCAATAACCCCGGTACCCTCAACTGCGGGTTTCAACATTACATTCCCTGCGCCGAATTTCCCAAAAACCTCATGCGGGATACTCAGATCGGTTATGGAAACACGTTTCATATCCTTACGCGCCTGTTCGACCCCTTTCCTGATCGCCTCGGGCACCTGATTGGCTTTACCAAGACCGCAACCGACCTTTCCTTTTCCATCACCCACAACAACGATGGCGCTGAAGCTGAAACGACGTCCACCTTTCACTACCTTCGCAGTTCTATTGATATGAACAATCTTTTCAATAAACTGGTCATCGCCGCTGGTGTTCTTATTAAAATCTGACAAGGTTCACCCCCAAATTGCTTTGGAATTTTTCACAGGGATAAGAATTTTCTTCGTACAGCTCATTAGAAATCAAGACCGCCCTCGCGGGCGCCTTCAGACAGAGACTTGACCCGGCCATGATAGATGTAACCGCCTCTGTCGAAAACCACCTTTTCGATACCTTTGCCTTTGGCAAGTTCGGCAATCTTCAACCCTACCTGACGCGCCTTCTCGGACTTCCCCTTGATATCAGCGGCGATCATCCCCTTATCAACAGTGGACATGGCAGCCAGGGTATTGCCGGCAACATCGTCTATAATCTGGCAATAGATATGTTTTGCGCTTTTAAAAACACGCAAACGAGGTCTCTCAGGAGTCCCGACAATATTCTTCCTGATCCGTTTAACCCGCTTGATACGAGCACTTTCTTTCGGATTTATCTTACCCATTGTTTTGCCTTATAAATATTTATCTCTTGCAACCCGCGAAAAGCCTAAGCGTCATTTCTACTTTTTGGAAGCAGATTTACCAGCTTTCCGGGCTATATATTCATCTGCGTAACGAATTCCCTTGCCCTTATAAGGCTCAGGCGGACGCACAGCACGGATTTTAGCGGCAGTTTCACCCAGCAACTCTTTATCAATACAATCCAAGGTGACATTGTTTGCTTTATCAACTTCAGCAGAAACACCTTTAGGAAGATCAAACTCAAACGGATTTGAATAGCCCACGCTCAGGTTTAAAACAGAGCCTTTCACCTCGGCACGGTAACCAACGCCTTCGATGGCTAATTTTTTCTGGAAACCCTTGTCCACGCCAACAATCATGTTGTTGATCAAGGTGCGGGTGAGTCCGGAAAAGGCCCTGGTCCGTTTGCTATTATCCTTACGGACAACGATCAGGTTGTCCCCTTCTGCCTGAAGACCAATCTCGGGGCGGATAGTCCGCTCCAGCGTACCTTTTGGCCCGACGACTTTAACGTATGTTCCATTTATATCAAGCTTAACCCCTTTAGGGACGGGGATAGGTTGATTGCCAATCCTAGACATGGCGACTCTCCACTTGTTACGTAATACTCAATAGTTAGCAATTACAGATTCGACTTACCAAACTTCACAGAGAAGCTCGCCGCCAATCTTCATGGCCCGGGCCTCTTTATCCGTGAATATCCCCTTGGAGGTCGAGATAATCGCGATACCAAGGCCACTCATTACCTTGGGGATCTGGTCGTGCTTCACATAGATACGGCGACCAGGCTTGCTGACCCGCTTCAGGTTGGTGATAATCCGCTCATTGTTCTGGTCGTATTTCATTTCAATACGCAAAACACCTTGCGTGTCCGTATCAAGGACTTGATAGTCATTGATAAAGCCTTCCTTCTTCAGGATCGCAGCAACACCGGTTTTCACTTTCGAAAGCGGCATTTCCACAGTCTCAAACTTGACCATACCGGCATTTCTTATCCTGGTCAGCATATCAGCCAGGGGGTCAGTCATGGACATAGTCCTTGCTCCCTATGATGATTTTTAAAACAAACAGTTAACATATCTACGGCGAGTACAATCAACACTGTTACCAACTTGATTTGGTAACACCGGTAATTTCACCACGATTAGCCAAATTACGGAAACAGATACGGCAGACGCCGAATTTTCTATAAACGGCTTTCGACCGGCCGCATAACCCGCAACGGTTATATGCCCTCACTGGAAACTTCGGCGTCCGCTTGCACTTTGCTATCAAAGACTTTTTAGCCAACTTCTTCCTCCTTACCCTGTGCTATTTCCTAAAGGGCATTCCCATTGCTTTCAAAAGAAACCGGCCTTCATCATCTGTCTCGGCGGTCGTAGTAATCGCAATATTGAGTCCCTTGATCTTGTCAATTTTGTCATAGTCAATTTCAGGGAAAATAATGTGCTCCTTGATGCCCATGGCATAATTACCACGCCCATCAAATGCCTTCATGGACAACCCGCGGAAGTCACGGACCCGCGGCAAGGCAATGTGCACCAGCTTGGCAAAAAAATCGTACATCCGGTCGCCGCGAAGCGTGACCCTGCAACCAATGGGCACCCCGGCACGCAACTTAAAACCGGCGATGGATTTCTTGGCCTTGGTAACAACGGCCTTCTGCCCAGCAATCAAAGTCAGCTCATGAACCGCACTGTCGATGATCTTCGGGTTCTGCACAGCCTCTCCCAAGCCCATGTTCAACACAATCTTGGTTATCTTCGGCACCCGCATGATGTTCTGATAGCCGAATTCCTTCATGAGCTGCGGGACACACTCGCCCTGATATATCTCTTTTACCCCAGCCATTCTTGCCTCCAAAAAAAATCAGGACCTATTAGGCTTTCGCCTCTAAAGATTCATTACATTTCTTGCAAATGCGAACCTTAGATCCATCTTCCAGTATTTTTTTGCCTACACGTGAAGTCTTGGAACATTTAGGACAGATCACCATCAGATTGGAAGCATCAAGAGCCGCTTCCTTCTCAATGATCCCGCCCTGCTGGTTCATTTGACTGGGCTTCGTGTGCCGCTTTATCATGTTGATCTTTTCAACAATGGCTTTACCATCGTTGGCGTTGACCTTGATGACCTTGCCGACACGACCTTTGTCCTTACCGGCGATCACCTCAACCTGATCATTAATTTTCAGATGTGTTTTTGCTCTCATACCTTCAGCCTCTCAACCACCCAAGGTGTGGGCGGGAACTCTCTTTGAACATCCAGCTCTTCGTTTTAACCTCGGCTACAGAACTTCAGGGGCCAGCGATATAATTTTCATATACCCCTTCGGCCGTAACTCCCTGGCAACCGGACCGAAAATACGGCTTCCAATCGGTTCCCCGGAATTTGCAAGCAAGACGGCTGAATTATCATCAAACCGGACGATGGTGTCGTCCGTGCGACGAATCTCTTTGACGGTCCTGACCACAACGGCCCGGAGAACATCACCCTTCTTAACCTTGGCGTTGGGAATCGCTTCTTTGACGGTGACAACAATAACATCACCAACAGAGGCATACCGACGCCTTGTTCCGCCCAAGACTCTTATACAAAGAACCTTTTTGGCGCCCGAATTATCTGCTACATTAAGTACGGTTTCTGTTTGTATCATTTCTTCACCAACCGCAGAACACTTTAGAAGTACCCAAGCAAGCTGCCGGGAACTTAGTTATCAAAAACCGCAAGTTATACGGCCTTCTCGATGACTTCCATAATCCGCCACCGTTTATTCTTGCTCAGCGGACGGCACTCTTCTATCAAAACCCTGTCACCAACGCTGCAACTGTTTTCCGGGTCGTGGACCATGCATTTATTATGCTGACGCATGAACTTACCATACAGTTTGTGCGGGACAAGACGCTCGGTCTGCACGATAGCACTTTTGTCCATCTTGGTGCTGACTACGAAACCAACCCGAGTCTTCTTATTCGATTTTCCATCAACCATGAAAGTATCCTACCAAATAGCGTTATCGATTGGCGCAAGCACTGAAAAACACCAGTAATCTTGGCCAGAAACCAGCTATTACGTTACGCGGTATGCGCAGTAAGAGCGGTTTGCATCCGGGCAATCTCTTTACGCAACTGCCGCAATTTTGCCGTATTTTCCAAGGGACGTATGCCGTGCTGGAACTTCAGCCTGAAATGCTCCTCCGACAATTCCCGAACCTTGACAACAAGCTCATCTTTTCCAAGCTCGCGTATATCTTTCATTTTCATAAGGTGTCCCCCACATAAATTACTTTAGTCGGGAAAGGCAGCTTATTGGCGGCCAACTGCAACGCCTCCCTGGCCAAATCATCATCAACCCCGGCAAGTTCATACAGTATGCGGCCCGGCTTTACCTGGGCGACCCAATATTCCGGATTACCCTTGCCTTTTCCCATCCGGGTTTCAGCAGGCTTCTTGGTAATAGGCTTATCCGGAAAAATCCGTATCCACAGTTGTCCGGTTCTTTTAATCTTTCTATTGATTGCAATACGAGCCGCCTCAATCTGCTGGGCGGTCATCTTGCCACAGCCGACAGCCTTCAGGGCATATTCACCGAAAGAAAATCCAGACCCGCGATACGCTGCGCCAGTCAGGCGGCCCTTAAACATCTTTCTATGTTTTACTTTTTTTGGACTTAACATCGGTATATCCTATCTGTGACTGACTTATTTAAAGCCGTTTCACCCGACAACGAGTTATTCGGCAATCTGGTCGGCAGCACTCAGAACTTCACCCTTGAAGATCCAGACCTTAACGCCGATCTTGCCATAGGTAGTATTCGCCTCGGCAATACCATAATCCACATCAGCACGAAGAGTATGCAGGGGAACTCGACCTTCGCGCACCCATTCCTGACGAGCAATTTCCGCACCACCCAGCCGGCCTGAACACGCAATTTTAACACCTTTAGCGCCGAACTTCAAGGCCATATTTACTGACTTCTTCATGGCACGCCGGAAGGCCACCCGTCTTTCAAGCTGCAAAGCAATGTTCTCCGCCACCAGTTGCGCATCTGCCTCAGGACGACGAACCTCCTGAATATCAAGAACGCACTCCTTGCCGGTCAATTTGTCAATTTCAGCCTTCAGGACCTCGATCTCTGTCCCTTTTTTGCCGATTACAATGCCTGGACGGGCGGTATGAAGCTTAATCCGGAGCTTATCGCCGGTTCTGGCTATCTGAATTTTGGAAATGCCAGCATGATAGAGCCGCTTTTTAAGAAACTTCCTCAGGCTCTGATCCTCAAGAAATTTTTTGGCATAATCCTTGTCGGCGTACCAGATGGAGTCCCAGGTACGTATAATATTCAGTCGTAAACCTATCGGATTAACTTTCTGGCCCAAAACCTTCCTCCATTCTCATTGAAATGCAAATCAAAGTACTGATGAATACCCTATTGCTTCTGTATTCTGTTATTGCTCATCCAAAACAACAGTGATGTGGCTCGTTCTTTTCAGAATTCTGTTCGCCCGCCCTTGGGCACGCGGCATAATTCTTTTCAGCATCGGCCCGCCGTCTATAAAAATAGACTTCACATAGAGGGTATCCACGTCAATACTCTCATTCTGACTGGCATTGGCCACCGCTGACTCAATTACCTTTTTCAGCAACCGGGCGCCTTTTTTAGGCAAAAACCGCAGTGCGTTAATGGCATGATCAACACTTTTTCCGCGCACCAGATCAGCAACGAGCCTGGCTTTTTGCGGTGAAATCCTTATATAACGAGCAAGCGCTTTTGCTTCCATCGAATGAACTCCTTTCTTTACCTGAAGACCGTGTCCGGTTTAGCAGCTTTTATTTCTTTTTCTTTTTGTCCGCTGCGTGACCGTGGTAGGTACGAGTCGGCGAAAACTCACCAAGCTTATGTCCTACCATGTTTTCCGTCACAAAAACCGGGATGAACTTTTTGCCATTGTGCACGGCAAAGGTAAGCCCAACCATTTCCGGAATTACATCAGAACGTCTGGACCAGGTCTGGATAACCTTCCTGGAGCCCTCATCCTTGGCCTTCATGACCTTTGACATCAAATGGTCATCTACAAATGGACCTTTTTTAACTGAACGTCCCACTTGTATACCCCCTAATTATGATCTTTTCTTAACGATAAATTTATCGGATGACTTCTTGCCGCGTGTTTTATAACCCTTGGTGGGAACACCCCACGGGGTACAAGGATGGCGGCCACCAGAGCTTTTACCCTCACCACCACCCATTGGATGATCAATCGGGTTCATGGCAACACCACGAACCTTGGGACGGTTCCCTTTCCAACGACTCCGTCCAGCTTTGCCGAGCTTCTGGCTCTCGTGTTCGTTGTTGCCTACCTGACCAATACAGGCCCGGCATTTCCGGTGAAACTTACGAACCTCGCCTGAAGGCAATTTCACCGTAACATACTCACCTTCCTTGGCCATAAGCTGCGCGGAGACACCAGCGCTTCTCACGAGTTGAGCACCCTTGCCGATTTTCATCTCGAGATTGTGAATAATGCTGCCGAGCGGCATGTTGCCCATGGGCAAACAGTTACCAGGCTTAATATCAACAGCCTCACCCGCGACAACGGTATCCCCAATCTTGATCCCCAGAGGGGAAAGGATATAGCGCTTTTCGCCATCGACATAGTTCAGCAGAGCCAAATTAGCCGAACGGTTCGGATCGTATTCTATAGCAGCGACTTTTGCAGGAATATCCATCTTTTCCCGTTTAAAGTCGATCAAACGATATTTCCGCTTATGACCCCCACCAATATGCCTGGATGTAATGCGACCATTGTTGTTCCGTCCACCGGTCTTGCTGATGGGGCGAACCAACGATTTCTGCGGTTTATCCTTTGACAACTCGGGATTGACAACTGTAACAAGTGTTCTTCTGCCCGGTGATGTAGGTTTATAGGTCTTTAATGCCATTTCAAACCCCGATAATATTTAAATTCCGTATTCGTAACAAAAAATTACAGCTCTTGCCGACGAGACTTCCCTTAAATCTTCTCAAGGAAATCGATCTTATTCCCTTCTTCAAGAGTAACAATGGCCTTTTTCCAGTCTGACTGCTGTCCGAAATTCTTGCCAACACGTTTTTTCTTGCCATGCATGTTCGCGGTTCGCACCTTGGCGACCTTAACGCTGAAGAGTTTTTCGACAGCATCCTTGATCTCAATTTTATTGGCGCGGGGATCAACCTTGACAACAACCTGATTGTGGATCTCCTGCAAGCCAAGGCCCTTTTCCGTCAGGCAAGGTTTCTTGATAATACTGAACATATCTTTCATGACAACAACCTCTCTTCCAGCTGGCCAATACAAGGCTGCAGTAAGACAATGTGCTTATGGAGCAAAATGTCATAGACATTCAGCCCTGCCGTCGGAATAACCTTAAAGCCCTGAACATTGCGGGACGAACGCTCGAGATGATCATCACGCTCCGGAATCACAATCAATGCATTATCGATCTTCAGGGCGTTCATGACCCCGATAAACTTCTTGGTCTTGATTTCTTCAATTTTGAAATTATCAAGAACCAACATGAGCTTATCACTGAAGCGTGAACTCAAGGCCATGCGGAGACCGAGCTTTTTAACCTTCTTGGGAAGCTTGAAGGAATAATCACGGGGCTTCGGGCCAAAAACCACACCACCACCTCGCCACAGAGGAGACGTGCGGGTTCCGGAACGGGCACGGCCGGTGCCTTTCTGTTTCCATGGCTTCTTGCCGCCGCCACGGACTTCGGTCCGTGTTTTCGTGCAGGCAGTACCAGCCCGGCGGGCAGCGCGCTGCATCCGTACAATTTCATGAATGATATGGGGATTGACTGGAACGGCAAACAGATTGTCGTTCAACTCAAGATCGCCCACTTTCACATTTTCAACATTGAATATTTCAGTAACTGCCATTTCCGGCACCCCCAAAATAAATCTTAAGGCAACTAAGACTCATTATTTTGTATAAATATGCAACAAACCCTGCTTTGCACCAGGCACGCCGCCTTTGACGACAAGCACATTTTGCTCAGGCCGGATATCCATAATGGTCACGCTTTTCTTGGTGACCATATTCGTGCCCATATGCCCAGGCATCTTCTTCCCTTTAATAACCCGGCTAGGCCAGGCGCTACAACCAATGGAACCGGGAGCACGATGAAACATGGAACCATGGCCGGAAGGGCCACCCTTAAATCCGTGTCTTCGGATAACACCCTGAAAACCACGTCCTTTAACGGCACCGCTCACATCAATGATGTCGCCGACCTTAAAGAGATCCGAAACCAATATTGCCTGTCCCACTTCAAACTGGCTGGGATCCGCAATCCGGAACTCTTTAATATGATAAAATCCGCCCTTTCCTGAAGCCTTGGCATGACCGGCATCCGGCTTGTTCAAACGAGATTCCCTTTTGGCGCCAAAACCGACCTGGATGGCATCGTACCCTTCCTTGGCAACGGATTTTTTCTGAAGCACCACACATGGTCCAGTTTCAATGACCGTTACCGCGACAGCAGTGCCGTCCGCGGAATAGATCCGGGTCATGCCAATCTTCTTACCCAGTAATCCTAATTTTTTAGGCATTGTTCCTACCTGTTTTTTTCTTCTCTGACAGCAACTGTACCGTTGACCGGCACAACCGTTTCATAATCCTACAGCTTGATTTCCACGTCAACTCCAGCGGAAAGCTCGAGTTTCATAAGCGCATCAATGGTCTGCTGCGTCGGCTCAAGTATATCCAAAAGCCGTCTGTGCGTACGCATTTCAAACTGCTCTCGGGATTTTTTATCCACATGCGGAGAGCGCAACACACAAAACTTGTTGATGGTGGTCGGCAGAGGAATCGGGCCAGCAACAGTTGCACCAGTACGTTTAGCAGTATCAACAATCTCGGAAGTGGATTGATCGATAAGCTTATGGTCGTACCCCTTAAGCCTGATGCGTATTTTCTGTGTCTGAATCATGCTCGCTCCACCTTATTCGATAATTTTATTGATAACACCGGCGCCGACGGTACGGCCGCCTTCACGAATCGCGAAACGCAGCCCTTCTTCCATGGCGATCGGCGTAATCAATTTCGCTTCGATGGTCACGTTGTC
>Ga0074195_1000850_pt1 | contig 51240 bp, 40 predicted proteins | sample EPASupsiteHSE623_FD_64525 | JGI IMG/M metagenome (GOLD analysis project Ga0074195, IMG submission 64525) | Bioremediated contaminated groundwater from EPA Superfund site, New Mexico - Sample HSE6-23 | ecosystem: Environmental > Aquatic > Deep subsurface > Groundwater > Contaminated ...
GGCTTCTGCCGTGTACTTGTACGTGGCATCCGGAAGAAGGACCCCACCTTGCGGTCCCGTGGATCTCCCGTTCCAGGTCAGATTGAGGTCGGGAACCACGAGGAAGGGCTTGCGACCACGACCCCGGGAGGCCGGCAGATCCACGAACTGAAAGGGAGGAACGATCTCGACCTCCTTCTCGATCTTGGCCACGATGCGAGGTCCGGAGAAAATCGTCCAGATCGCACGAACATAGAACCGGCGGTGGTCTTTGGGGTTATGACGACACTCGTCTCCGCCCAGTCCTTCTGTCCTTCGGACCGCTGTCTGGACGGTCAGGGTTGAGACTTGGGTCTGGGGATCGAACGGGTCGGGAGCGTCCGCTGGAGTCGACCGGAAGCGAATCTTGTCCGGATCCTTGGGGTGCAGATTGCAGGCCAATAAAGGGGAAGTAGAGATGACGATCAAGAGAGCGGCTAGGCCCATGCAAACTCTCACCGGGTTACCCCTTTCGCTTCAGGAGACAAAACCGATGACTCTTTTGACTCTTTCCGTGACGGCTTTTTCCGAAACCCGTCCAATTTCGAACGTCCCGACGCAGGACGATACTTGAGGGCCGATCGTGCGGTGTCAGCTTTCTTTTTCTGTTGAGTCCATTCGCGATGTGTGATGTTAGAAAACAGGAATGGCTCAATCCATTAGGTACTTACGTAGATATGACGAAAAGGTTCCCGGAATGATGGGACAATTTTGATCGTCTCGACGGGGTGGGCGCTTTTCTCGATTTGATCAATGATCGTGGCCATCTCTTCAAAGAACCGACAGGCTCGGCGCGGGCTATCAAGGTGTACACAAACGTGATTTCGTTGTAAGAAAAGATGACTATTGATACCGATTTTCATTATCTTTTCATTATGTCACTTTTTGAGCCAATAACATGTTCCCGGCAACGGTAAAGAAGACGGGGAGCTTCGATGTTCAGTCGTGGCCTGACAATGTTTCGGACTGGCTCTCCGAGCGGATCGATGATCTGCTTCCAAAGCCGAACTGCAATACTACGAGGCCACCACAGAAGAGTGGGCACCTACTCCGAATGGCAGTCAGGACCCTGCCCATCTCCATCCCGTCCGCGGCGTCAGACCCCTTCACCCTTCCGCAGTCGAGGGAAGACCCGATCCGGGCACCGTCACGGTGCGATCTCGCGATGGATGTCGAGCAGGTCGGAGAGGACGGCGAAACCGGTCTCCTTCCGCCCGGCGCCAGCGCCGACGATCGTGATCTCGCCCAGCAGGTCGGTGGCGAATTGCGCCGCATTGGTCGCTCCGGCAACCGAAGCCAGAGGGTTCGCCAGCGGCAACATCTCAGGGCCGACGGAACCGACGACAGAGCTCCCGTCGCGTCGGACGCTGCCGAGGAGCTTCCAGCGCTTGCCTTCGGAAGCGGCACGCCGGACCTCGTCGAGGGAGATCCCCTTGATGCCCTTTCTCCGGATGTCTGCCACCTTGAGGGTGCCGCCCATGAACACGTTGGACAGGATCAGCACTTTGCCCATGGTGTCGAAGCCCTCGACGTCGCCCGTTGGGTCCGCCTCCGCGTATCCGAGCTCCTGGGCTTTCTTGAGCGCCTCCTCGTAAGAAACGCCCTTCTCCATCTGGGTGAGAATGAAATTCGTGGTTCCGTTCAAGATCCCGCGTATCTCCCGGATTTCGCACCCGGACAGGTTCCGCATGCCCAGCGATAGGAGAGGAGTCCCCGACATGACCGTGCCTTCGAACCGAAACTCGAGATTCCTGGTTTTGGCCAGCTCGGTCAATTCCGGGTAGTGCAGGGCCAGGGGCCCCTTGTTGGTCGTCACGACGTGCTTGCCCGTCTCGAACGCGGCCTTGATGTGGGACGTGGCGGGCTCCGCGGTTTCAAGATCGGTGTAGGTGGCCTCCACAACGACCGTCGCGTCGCATTCCCTGATGACCGTCAAGGCGTCGGTGCGGCTGCCTGCGGTCGGCTGGGCCTCGAACCTGTCGCTTCGGAGCGAGAGCAGAGCCTGGAGATCCAGTCCTCGCGGGTCGCGGATCGATCCCATTTTCAGATCCGTGACCGCGACGATATCGAATTCGAAGCCGTGTTCGAGCGCCAGCGCCTGCCTCTTCTCCGCGAGGATCGAGACGAGGCCCTGGCCGACGTTTCCAAACCCGACGATGGCGAGACGATGTTTCATTGGGTGTCTCCTCGAAGATCCAGGGAACCGGGGAACCGGGAGTCGGTCGGGCAGTGTACAGCCACTCCTCGGGGAGGTCCAGCTTCGCGGAATTGGGTGGATTGACCACCGGCTCGAGAGCCCCTATAGTGAGCACAAGCGGTCCTTCGACACCGGACCGCCCGGGGAGCTGATTGAAGGACAAGCCTTCCGGACGACAGACGGGCAAGAATCCAACGGTTTCCGGCATCCGTCCGAATCGCGAGCCGACGCGCGGCGCGGACCTTGAACCCATCGACGCGCTGAATCTCTCCAATCTCGGGGTCGATCTGTTCGAGAAGGGGCTGTTCCAGAAAGCGGCCGAGGCGTTCGACAAGGCCAGGCAGATCGTTCCGGATTTCCCGGGGTTCGCCGCCAATTTCGCCGGAGCGCTCATCGCCCAGAGCCGGCTCGACGAAGCGATCCAGACTCTCGAACACACACGACGTCGCAGGGAGGCTGACCCTTCTCTACTCGTCAATCTGGGAGTTGCATGGGGAGAGAAGGGCGAACAGGGCCAAGAGGTCCATCTGTACGAGACCGCGCTTGCCCTCGACCAAAGCCACCGAGAGGCTCGTCTCGATCTGGCTATCGCCTGCCTCGAATCCGCGCAGGCGGAGCGTGGGCTCCAGGAGGCGCAAAAGCTCGTCGTTCAAGAGCCGACGTGGTCCGAGGCTCATTTTGTCTTGGGCTATGCACTGGGACAAAGCAGACGATTCGAGGAGGAAATCGCGGAATACAGAAAGGTCCTGGAGCTCGATTTCGAGCATGGAAACGCCTTGAACAACCTCGGAGCCGTCCTTCGCCAAACCCGGCAGTTCGGCCAGGCAGCCGAGGCATTCTCCCGGCTCGCAGCACTTCGGGCCAAGGATCCTCAGCCGAGGGTCGATGAAGCGATCTGTCGCTGGCTCGCCGGGGAACATCCGGTTGCGATCTCGACGGTCGAGAAGGCGCTCGAGATCCAGCCCGGCTATCTCCCGGCCCTGACGACTCTTGGGCTTCTCCTGACCAACCTGGGTGAGAACGAAAAAGCCCGGGAATGCGCCACCCGCGCCATCTCGCTGTATCCGAAAGCGGCCGAGGCCCACGTGGTTCTCGGCCTGATCGAAGAACTCCAGAACAATCACGACCATGCGCTGGCTGCGTACGATCGATCGCTCGATCTGTCTCCGCGGTGGGTCGCGGTGATGCTTCATCGGGCCGGCGTCTTGACTCTCTTGGGACATCATCGCGAGGCGGCTGCCGGTTATCGTCAGGCGCTCGCGATCGACCCGGAACTCTCTCTTGCGCGCGTCGAGCTGGCAGAGTCGCTCATCATCGAGGGAGAGAAGGACGAGGCGCGGGCTCTGCTCCTCACTCTCAGTCAGAATTCCTGCGAGCCTTTCGTCCTCCGCAAGATGGGCAAGCTGCTGACGGAGCTCGATCTTCAGGACAGGGCGATCGAAGTGTTCGAGAGGCTCTTGGAGCTCGATCCCCGTGATGACGCGAGCGTCCAGGCGCTGGGCCAGATCCATGCGAAACGGCGGGAGTACGACCGGGCGGTCGCCTGCTTCGAGAAGGCGTTTCGCCTCAACCCGAACCACGCCAAGGCCAGTTACAACCTCGCCATGATCCACTACACGCGGGGCCACCACGAGCTCGCCCGCAAGGTCCTCGATCTGACCGTGAAGGTCGAGCCCACCAATGTCAGGGCCTGGAATCTCCTGGGCAAGTCCCACCTCAAGCTCGGGCAACCCAGACAGGCTCTCGAGGCTTTCGAGGAGGCACACCGGCTCAGGCCGGAGTCCACGTCCATCGTCGTGAAGCTCGTCAAAGTCGCAAGCGAGCTCGGCGATGGCGAGCGAGTGACCCGATACTACGCCCTCGCGAAGGCTCTCAAGAAGAAGCGAGACAGGATGAAATCCCTTCCCGTCGGAGGAAACGAGGACGAGGACGAACCAGCCTGACGCGCATCGTGGAGACGCAGTCCTGGATCGGGTTTAGGGCTTGACGAACCAGTGGACAAAAGCCACGGACACACAGGAAAAGAACGCGGCGACCAGGGCGGGAAATCTCTTGATCTGACAGCGGCTGCGCACGGCGTTGGCCCCGCCCATCCACAGGATCAAGAACGAGAGACCGGGCGACTGGTCGAGGAAGAGCAGGACATAGAAGATGGAGGTCGTGACCGTGGCCCCCAGGAGAGCCCCACCAGCACGCACCGATGGCGAAAGCCGCAACGGGATCAGGAAGGCGAGGAACCCCGCATAGGAACTGCCGAGCGAAAGGGAGATCCTGAAAAAGGGGGACTGGCCCCCGAAGATGGGCAGGGTTCTGGCTGGAACGAGCCGGGTGAAGCAAGCGGTGAGGACACAGACCACCAGCACTGCCGCGGCGATTTCGACGATCGTGAGATGACCTTCGGACTGGTCTTCAAAGTTGTTCATCTGTGTTGCCAAAGACTATTACCTCCTCGAGCGGTCCGGACACAAGAGAGACGACACGACAACAGCCCCGACGCACCGAATCCTGATCTCAAAGCGAAGAATCGCGCACCCGTCAAGGCTGGCACGGCCCCCTAAGACAATATAAGCTTTCTGTCGACATCTTTTGTAGGATGTTCCACATTGACCGGCCATCCTTGAACTATGCACCACATGATGCTTGTTCTTGTCGCGGTGAGCGTGGCCCTGTGTGGCTGCGGCAACGATAGCGTGCTCTCGACGGAGGCGGCGACAGCCACCGCGACCGCGGCCGGGTTGAAAATCGAGGATCTCTACGTGGGGAGCGGCGCGTATCCGCTGCAGGGGCAGACCGTGACGATCTCCTACACGGGAACGCTACTCGACGGCACCAAGTTCGACAGCACGATCGACCGCGGCCAGGATCTTCGTTTTCGGCTCGGAATGGGTGAAGTGATCCAAGGGCTCGACATCGGCGTGGCCTCGATGAAGGTCGGGACTCACCGAAAGCTCACCATTCCGCCGGAGCTCGCCTACGGCAGCAAAGGGTCTTCCCCCTCGATCCCCGCCAACGCCACTCTGGTCTTCGACCTGTGGCTCTCCCGCGTCGACTGACCGGTTGACTTGCCCGGTCGGGCCAGGGGGTTTATGCTGGTCATATGCGCGTATCGTCCGCGTTCCCGGGAAGGTGCCCCAAGACCATGAAGCATCCCGTCACCCGTTCACGGAGCGACCAGAAGACGCTTGGACCTGCGGGGCCTCGACGAAAGGCCATCGCCATTCCCATTGTCCTGCTTCTGGTATCCGTGGGATTGGTCATTGCGCTGGGAGTCTACAACTACTCCCGAGAATCGTACCGACGCGCTGCCAGGGGTGCGTACGGAACCATGTCCGAGGTCCTCGCTGAATCGGCCGCGGAGGAATGCTGGTTCATCGTCCAGAGGGACGCCAACAATCCGAGCGCTGTCACCCGGATCAACGGAGAGACGCTCTACAATCTCTTTCGTGGCAGCGTCAACTTCGAAGGGCCACTGCCGCTTCCGTTGCTGAGCTCTCAATACAAGAAGAAAGAGCTCGACGGTTATCTCGCGGAGCGATACCAGGACACCTCGTTCTCCAGCACGGTGAAGGTCCAGTTCGAGAACCCGTACAAGCCCGGCATCGTTCCCAACGTGGGGACGGACGGAGTGGTCGATGCTTTGGCTCCCCACGAGAGGATCGGCAGGCTCACGATCACGGGCATCGCCACGCCGACGGCCAGGCACGAGGGGTTGACGAACTACCGGAAGGTGGTGATCCATCGAGCCTTCCGCACGGTGAAGATCACTCCGCCGATGCCGTTCGACCGCTCGGGGCTCATCATCGTTTATCCCGAGTACATGACGAACACGAACGTCGTGGCCGGACTGCTGGACGACGCCGGTACCCTCTTCCAGACAGCACTCACCGGTTCCAAGTCGGACCTGGAGAACTCCCTGTTGGGTCCGATCAACGAAGTGATCACGAGGACGCGAGACCAGGTCAACGCGTTCATGGAGGCCTACAAGCGTGCGACCTCGCCGCCGTTCGGCGGCCACCTCGTCCCACCTCCCAAGTGGCTCCAGAACATCATCGACAAGCTGGGCGGCGTCGTGTCGAAGAGGACCCAGATCGATCTCGTGGGACAAAATGGGGTCAAGCCCTTTCTGCCGACCGATGCCGTGTTCGTCGCGCGCAACACGATTCCCGGCGGCAAGCTTGGAGACCTCGACGACTTCAACTACGAAAAAAAGATGCGTGACAAGCTCGGCCCCATCAAGGGGATCGCCGAGAAGATCCAGGTATTGATCGACATCGACACCCAGGTCATCCGGTTTCTCGCGCCGATCCACCAGGTCATCCCGTACGGAGCCTCTCTGGAGGCCCTCCGCGCAGCCGCGACCATCGCCTGTCTGACCTGCGGCCAGGCCGTCTACCAGGTATGCTCCGACGCGCACGAGAAGGTCCTCGACCCGATTCTCTCGATCGCGAACGGGGTCGGTCAAGCCCTGGCGTTGATCCAGAAGATCGTGCTCGAGATCCCGACGATGGGTCAGCAGGCGTTCGCCGGCTTCATCGGCCAAATCCAGAATCTCGCCACGGGCGTCATCGGACAGAAGATCCCATCCCAGCTCAACCTCGACAGCGCCGCCCTTCTGGGCCTTCCTGTGGAAAACCCTGCCGTGGCTTTGGCCTACGCGATGCCCCTCCCCAACTACACGCTCGGTTCCGACTTCAAGACAGTCTCGCGCACGAGCAACTTCGCAGCCACCGCTGGCGCAGCCGGAGAGAAGTTTCTCACCGAGCTCTTGAACTACGCCAAGGGACAGGCGATTCGGTTCATCCAACAGAAGGTGGCGGAACTCTTGGTCGAGGTCCCCGTGCTCTCCGCGAAGGTCAGTGCCGCGTGCGCGTCGACCGTCGGGGTGGGTTGTGCCGCGGCCCAGGCTGCGGCCACCGTTGTCATCACGACCATCACAAAGGTCGTGCAGCAGGAGCTCGACAAGCAGCTCAATCAGATCGGAACGATGAAGGGAGAGTCCGTGGCCTCGCTCGTCGGCGGGCTCATCGAGCAGCTCCCCTTCCTCCAACGAAACGAGATTCTGCAGGAGCTGAAGCTGGGGCAGCTTTGCACGCAGCTCATCAATGCGGCCATCAACAAGCAGGATCCCACCCAGGTCGTGGAACAGTGGCTCCTGCAACTCGAGGCCGCGTTCGTCGCCCGGCTCCAAGAGGCCACCAACAAGGAGATCGACCGATACGGGGGTGTGCTCAAGGGTTACGTCCTGCGTCACCGGTTCCGCAATCTGGTCGAGTTCACACCGGCGGTGGTCGGACGCACCCAGGGGCTCAACAAGGAGGCCGCGTCCGGGGCATCGGCTCTGGATGCCTGGAGATCGGCGTTCGACCGCGTCTACAAGGAGCGGTACTGGAAGGCGAAGGCCACCTGGACCCTCTCGAGCCAGAAGGATTGGGACGGGCTCGTCTTCCGGTACTTCGACGGTCTATACAAGAAGGAGCTCGACTCCTCGGGCCAAGGTTCGAGTCCGGGGGTCTGGGAGGAGACCTCGAGCTACAAACAGAACATCGACTACGGTCTCAACGGAGTCGTCTTCTACGGCGGGACCGAAGACCTCAAGATCGCGTTCCCCACGGCGTCCGGAAAGAAATTCGTGGGGAAGCTGATCCTCTACGCCCCCAACGCCAGTATCGTCGTCGAGCGGTGCGTGATGAACAAGGCCGATCAGGACACGCTCACCGTCATCTCCGGCAAGGACGTCTCGCTCCCCTCAGGAGAGGTCCAGATCTCGATCCACGCGGTGGGCAACGACTCGCGGGTACACCTTTCCGGCGATACGAAGCTGTTCGGATCGATCGTCCTCAAGCGATACCGGACCTCCGACCAGACCGATAACGGAGGGAAGAATGCTCTCTGCGGCGACCTGACGTACAACGAACGTTTGAACGGCGCGGGCAGTGGTCCGACCGGCGTCAAGACGAGCCACCTCTTCGTGACGCTCTCCCCATACGTGCTCTCCAAGGAGGTCCGACTCACTCCGTGAGAGGAGCCACAGGAGCGAAGAGACGCGGTCTGACGCTGGTCGAAGCCATGATCGCGATCCTCATCCTCGCGGTGTCGATCGTGCCCCTCATCGAACTGTTCACGGGCGGCCGCGAGCAGGCCCACATGTCCGAGCACAGGATCTACGCGGAACTTCTGTGCTCCCGGGCCATCGAGGAATGCGCCACCCGACCCTACGGTTTCCTCTACCGATGCGCGGGGAACCGTGGGGACTTCTTCCGCGCGGGATCGGACAAAGGGCTTCTCGACCAGGACAAGAAAGACGGCATGTTCTCCCAGTTCGAAGAGTACGAGCACAACGCGTGGAAGGGCCCGGCGCCGATCACGTCGGACCTCACCATCGAGCCGGTCGGGGATGGTCCCGGAGCCGGAATCATGGCGATCATGATCAAGGCCCGATGGGGGGACATCCGTGCGGTCGGTCTCAAGGATTCGAACTACTCCCTGCTGCGGCTTCGCACCAAGAGGGACTACGGACTCAGGACCGTCTATGACCCCCAAAACGAACTGTAGGCCAGGGTTCACGCTCCCGGAGATCATGATCGTCGTCGTTCTCGTGTCGCTCGTGGTGGGCTTTGTCTGGCAAACGTTCGACTTCGCCTCAAAGGCGGAAAGGGCCACAAACAAGAAGCTCCTGGCCGCCCGGGCCCTGCAATACGTGCAAAGCCGTATCAGACGAGACGTCAAATGGGCGCGAAAAGTCTCGATCAACGGAGAATCCGCCGACTCGGGAACGACTCTGGAGCTGTCCGACCTGGATGGCACCACGCGTCGCTACAGCTGGAATCCGGCCACAAGAATCCTCAGGATCCCGGAGTTGACCAACCCCACGACCCAGATCGAGTACAACCAGGCCCGGTTCCGAAGAGTCGTCTTCTACCAAACCAAGGCGGATGCGGAGGGCGTGCGTGCGATCCTCTCGCCCATTCCATTCGACGAGCGGGAGAAGACGACGGAACAGGAACAGCTCTGGGGAGCGGCCATGGTCGGGCAGGCCGAAGTGGACGCGGTCAGTACGAAGAATCGCTACCGGCTTTTCAACGAGCCGGCCTTTCCCAATCACTAGTCGATGGACCTCCTCAAATCCGCACAACGAGTCGCACCGAGACGGGTCGTGGCGGTCCGCCGATTCGACGGGCTTCCGAAGCGGTCGATTTCGACCGGACCGCTGAGAGCGTTACTTGGGATCCGACACTGGTTCGTGGGGTTTTGCGCCCTCGTCGTCGTGGCCCTGATCATCGTGCACTCGAACGGAACCGACTCTCCAAGCGAAGGCCCGGCCTCCCCCTCATCGACGACAGGAGAGGCCGTCGCCTCGATGGAAGCCTCGGCCAGCTCCGGAAAAGGTCTGGTCGCGGGAGCCGGCCAACGCCGTCTGGAACCGGACGTACAAACCGCTTCGGAAACGGTCCGGGCTCAGATCAAACGGCTCGTCCATACGGTCAGAAAAGACCCCTCGACAGTATCGAACGTGAGCGATCGGCTGGCTCTGTTCGAGAAATACTTCGACAGTCTCGTTCCCGAGGACCGCAGAGCACTGTTTGGCTGCAGCGATTTCCAGTCGCTCAAATCCGCGGTCTTCGCCCAGGGCGACCGTGCCCCCGAGGTTCTCGATCGCTACCTGATCCAACTCCAGCTCGTGTTGTTCTGACTGAAGAGACTGTCAGGGTCCGACCTGTTCGGAAGAACGAATCACAGGCGGCCGATTCCTTCCCGGAACGGAATCGGTTCGGCGACACCGGGTCCAAACCACGAACAGCGAAACCAAAAGGATCACAACCAGGATCGCTGCCCTGAGCGAGGTCCGTTGGGTCAAGAATCCGGTTCCCACGAGATGCCTTCCGAGATCGAGATAGACGGACGGGTCCTTCTCCGGAGGCGGGGCACACAGGACAACCGGAACCGGATGTTTGCGCGTCACGGTGTGCATCCCGCCGAGTGCCCCGTGAACGGTGCGGGGCTTCGGCGGCCCCAAGACCTCTTCCTCGTCCGCGTCCAGATCTCCACGAAATGGTATTTCAGACGGTAGCGGGTCGGTTGACGGACGGGAAGTGCCAAGGCCTTCCAGCGCCTTTCTGAGGAGCGCCAGCCGTGGCAAGTGGTTGATGTATCGAACCGACAGTGCCATCTGGAAAAACGCTTGTGCTGCAGCGTCGGGGCTCGATGTCGTGAGCTCCTTGAGAAGATCCACGCTGGCGAAGTGGCCCAGACGAAACAAGGCCACGATCGCGGTCTGACGGACCTTGACACTGTCCGATGCCGCGAGAGCCTGAAGCGGCTCGATGCAGGAAGGGTCGTTGAGAAGTTCCATCCCTCTCATGGCGCCCTGAGGGGCGATCGCCGCCCCCGACACCAGGAGAGGAAGATCCTCGGGAGTCCCCAGCGCGCCCAACGCCGTGAGCACATGCCCTCTCACGGAAGGAGCGAGGAGCCCATCGAGCTTGACGCGGAGAACAGCCGCGGCCTCGTTGGCGCGGACCGCGGGGAGCAGACGGATCAGATCCCCGACGATCCGCTCGCCGACGATCGGCTCTGTTTCCTCGTCGATCGCTCCAAGAAAAAGATCCAGAACCGATGATTCGTGTAGATGCCGTGCCAGGGCGCTGACAGCGATTTCCTTCAACTCCGTCCCCTGCGCCAGCTTGCAGATCTGCCCGAGGAACGTGGCGGAACTCTCGGATTGGAGGTAACGCAACGCATACGTCGCCGAGTACCATCTCGCGGCGGAACGCTCTTTGAACGCGTCCATGACTCGGTCGAATGCCCTGTTGGGATCCCAGACGACCAGAGCGAGAAGCCCGACCAAGCTGAGCCGATTGTGGTCGGAAAGGCTCGATTTGTAGGCTTCCTCAACGTAGGCAGGGCCTGTGACCCCTTTGCAGATCAAGGCCTCGAGGGCCTCGGCCCTTTCCGCCGGGGAGGACGACAACAACGACTGGGTCAGATACTCCAGCGGCTCGCTGCCAGGGGCGTGGCCGGCCGCTTGGATCGCGGTCACCCGGAGGATCTCCGGATCCCTGGGCGAGCAGAAGGTCCTGATGGCTTTCACGCTCGCACCGGAACTGACCCGCCCGATCGACTTGAGCAGATTCAGTCTCACGACGGGAGCATCCGAGGCGTCGAATCCCGCCAGCAACTCCTGGATTCCCGCAGCGCCGAACGACTCCAGCGCGATGGCCGCCTGCTCTCTGGAGTGAACGCTCTGCGATCGGCATAAACGTGTGACCAGCGGAATCACGGTAGGAAACGCAAGCTCCACCAACGAGGGCCCGAGCCAAGCAGCCGAAGCGTCGAGCCCCCTGGCCTGGACCCCGGAGAAGAGGGCGGCTGCTGCGTCCTGGCTCGAGAAACCGGTCAAGCCGATCGCGGCCGACCCTGGAAGGTCTCCGGAAACGAGCTCAGCCGTCAATTGGGGCAAAAATTGTTCTTGCTGCAACTGTCCGAGCGCGGTCAAGACCAGGCCTCGGGCCTCACCCTTCGTCTTCGTGAGCAGTCCTTGGCCGACCGGGCCCAGGATCTCTCCGGCCTTGGCCATGGTCTTGTGCGACGGCCCGCGCACCAGCCGGATAGTGACCTGACTGCGAGACTGCTTGACCGCTGTCCAGAGCCCCAGAGTCGCCTCGTGCGCGAGGTCGCCGGACGTGAGACGAAGCCTGAGAAGACGCTCGGAGAGCTTCAGCTCAGCCAAGAACCGGTTGGGGTCGACACCGACCGAGTCGTTGGGCGACCCAAGACACCTGAGGGTCTCCTCAGGTTCAGAGTGCAGCCGGGGGTTTACGAGCTCGCGTAGGAGAAACCGTCGGATCTCCGGGAGCTCGGCCGCCCGATAGGCGGCCAAAAGTGGGCGATAGAAGAGCATGCTCGACGACCAAGCTGGACGTGTCAACGACAGGATGCAGCACGACCCTCGTAATCGTCAACACCGACCTGGAACCGGCCCTGGAAATTCAACACCGACCCCTGATCATTTCAGGGCCTCGGCACCTCTGAAAACCCTGGAGGGTGACAGCTCGGCCAGGGACTCTTCGTCTCCGGGCAAGAGCTGGCCGGTGAGTAACCGGGAGATGAGAGCGCCGACGCCAGGCCCCAGCATGAACCCTTGGCCACACATGCCCTCGCAGTGGACATACCCCTTGAGCAGGTTCGATCGTCCGACGATCGGCGAGCCGTCCGGGGTCATCGGGTAGAGCCCCCTCCAGGTTCTTCTCACCTTCAGGTGGCTCAGTCGCGGCAACAGGTCGACCATCCGACGAGCCACCATCGGGAGAAACGTCGAGGTCTCACGACGGTCGGTCCCCACGAGCGGCGGATCCGGAGTGACACAGAAGATCACTTGCCCCTTGGTGAGCTGACAGAAGTAGCAGTTGCTCGAGCCTGGAACCCTCCTCAAATCCACCACCATGGGGCGAAGGAACGAGGCGGAAGCCTCGGTGACACCGGCCTCATGACAGTCCGGCAGCACCGGAGTGTCCAGCCCGCCTGCCTGAGCGAGAGCCCGGGCCCACGCACCGGCGGCGTTGACCATGGTGCCGGTCGCGTAGCCTCCCTTGTCGGTGCGCACTCCGACGACCTGCGATTTCCGACGAATGATTCCGGTGACCCGCTCGCCGAAACGGAAAGACACTCCCAGGTGCTTGGCGCGCCGGTAGAAGGCGAGACACGAGAGCAAAGGGGAAGCGGCTCCGTCCTCCGGCGAGTACGTACCTCCCAGCAGCCCTTCGGGGTTCAAACCGGGAAGGAGACCAAGCAGGGCGTCTCGCTCCAGCCAATCGATGTTGAGTCCGTGGCTCTTCTGAATCGTCAGGAGGCCCTTGAGAGTGCGCCCCTCCTCCTCGCGATAGACCACGAACGAGTACCCGCCCCGGACCCATTCGATGTCGTCTCCGTAGACCGTCCTCCAGGTCGAGAACGTCTTGAGCGAGTCCAGACAGATCCGGATTTTGGCCGGGGTGGAATGGGTCGCCCGGATGCCGCCGATGGCACACTTATTCGACCCCTGACCGGGACTCGCGAACTGGTCGATGACCAAGACCTTGAGCCCCTTTTCAGCGAGGTACATGGCGGCCGGCATGCCGACCGAACCTGCCCCCACGACGATCACGTCGAAGACCGCTGTGGTCATCTCCTAGACTCCTCCCTCAAGGGCGGCGACCGAGCGGGTTTTTGGCAGGTCCCGGGTTGGACCTTCCCCGGTGATGACTCCCGCGAACGCGCCGAGCGGAACCTCCATCAAGAGAGGTCTCTGCGTGAAATCAATCACCTCGGAGAGAGCCACCCCCTCCTCTCGGAAGATGCGCTTGATCAGACTGGGACAGGTCTTTCCCCCGCACGCGCCCATGCCAGCTCGCGTGGCGGCCTTGATCTCGTTCATGTCTCGGACCCCCGTGCGGATGAGGGCGCGAACCACGCCAGCAGTGACCCGCTCGCAGCGGCACACGATCTCATCGTCTTCCACCCGGGCGATCTTTTCATCCATGGATTCCGTGACCCAGGGCTGTTGGGCCCGGATCCCGGCCACGCGTTTGGCGATCTCCCGCGGAGCCCGGACTCGCACCAACAGAGCCCGGTCGGCGAACTTGACCTCTCGGATCTTCACGACCGGTACGTTTCCCAGAACCTCGCCCTCGGTGGAGAGAACGGTTACCGCGTCTCCTTCCCGGATCTTACCCGAGGAGAACTCGAAAGGTAGCGTCACGATCGGGTTCTCCGGATCCTCTCGGTAGTCGACGAGTGTCAGCGCGAGCCCGGGACAAATGGCCACGCACTGTTCACAGGCGACGCAATCCGCCTGGGAAAAAGTCGGCAATCCCAGGATGTCGTCCCCCTCGATGCGGATCGCGTGTCTGGGGCAGATCGATGTGCACGGGTTGCAGGGAATCTCCTGGGCGCAGTGGAACACCGGGAAGACCCCTTTCTCATCGTCCGGGATCTCTTCGGTGACCGTGGCGCCGGGGCGAGCCTTGAGGATCTCCGCGGTTTTGTGCCATTCGGGGGGGATCTCGCCCACGTCTCGTCCCAGGCGGCGAGCGATCTCGAGCCCCCGGATCCTCCCCGTGAACATGGCGGCCGAGGCTTCGGCGATCTCCTCGGCGTCGCCTGCAGCGTGGACCGGAAGGCCGAACTCCCTCGCCTTCTTGTAGAACTCGTCCACAGGATCGAGCCCCACAGCGACCAAGACCGTGTCGCATTCGAACGTCCGCTCGGTCTTGGGAACGGTTCTAAAGCAGGCGTCGAGGCGCGCGATCGTGACCGAAGAGACATCCTCCTGTCCGTTGGCGGACACGATCGTGTGGGAAGTGTAGATGGGTACCCCGAGCCGGACCAGTTTGTCCCTGTGGACTTTGTAGCCGCCGCAGTCGTCCATGGCTTCGCAGAGCCCCACGACCTGGATCCCGGCCTGGAGGGCGTGGTAGGCTGCGATCAGGCCCACGTTGCCGCCTCCCACGACGAAGAGCCTCGCCGTCGGCCGCACCAGGTCGCGATTCACGAGCGTCTGAAAGGCTCCGGCTCCGTAGACGCCCGGGAGGGTATTGCCCCGGAAGACCAACGACTTCTCCCTGGCGCCCGTGGCCACGAGAAGCACGTGGGGCTGGACGATGACGAGGTGGCCCTCCCTGAGGACGCCCACCTTGCGATCGCTGAACACGGACAGAGCCACCGAGTTGGTCCAGACGCGGATGTTCTCGAACTTCCGAACGTCCGTCTCGAGCTTGGCGGCGATGTCGATGCCCCGGGTGCCCGCGTGGCACGCATCGATCGATCCGAAGAACTTGTGGGTCTGCAAGACCAACTTGCCCCCCAGGCTCGCCTTGTCATCGACAATGATGACACCAACGCCAGACCGGCCGAGCTCGATGGCGGCCGCCAGACCGGCGGGTCCACCGCCAAGGATGAGGCACTCCACCTCGACAGTCTCGATGGCGTGGAACTGCAGAGGCCCGTCAGGCTCGGGAAGCACAGAGCTCCGATCGAGAGGATCCACCTTCATCCCCGGCTTGACGGCCACCATGCACGATTTGACGGAGAGCCCGTCGACAATGACGGCACACTGGGCACACTGACCGTTGGCGCAGAAGATCCCCTGAGGGGCACCGTCCTTGGAGTGGTGGCCGAAGACACGGATGCCGTTGGCGAAGAGCGCCGAGGCGATGGTCTCCCCCTCGCGCGCGGTCAGATCGCGGCCGCTCCAGGTAAACGTGAACTCCTTCCGGCTGGGGACGGGAAGAATCGGGTGACGATCGATCCGAAAGTCTGACATGGAAACGCTCCCGGATGGCGGGTGGGGGCAGTCCGGTTCCTCTCCGGTGCCCTTCACGACGCCTCCACATACGGTCGGCTCGGGGCAAGGTGGCAGGCCCCTCACAGGATGGACGAAGACCCCCTCTCGAGGCAACGGTTTTCAGGAAAAAACGCGGACACTCCGCGCGTCGGACGCCCGAGGACGGACAAGTCGTCGAGTGGCTGCTGACCCTGGACGGTACGGCCATCCAACGCGGCGCTCACACCCACATCAAGGGAGCTATCCAGATCAAGAAGAAGGCTTCTTCACTGTTCCTCTCTCTTCTTGATCAATACCCGAACCTCATCCACCAGTTCACTGGGTACATCGACAAACTGCCTCTTCTCGTCGACAAGGCCGACTCGGCCATCAATGAAGTCCATGAGTACACGAAGCCGACGAAAGAAGTCGAGACCGAGAAGACCGTCTGCGTGGAACTTCCTCCGAAGCGGCGAACAGGCAACTTCCAGATCCTTCAAGACCCGACCGAACGCCTTGACCTCCGGTGCGACCACTCGATAGCCCTTGTAGGTCCGGGATATTCCATCGAATCGGACATGCCCAATCGACCGAGACCGGTCAAGGCCAAGGGTAGAGGCTACCTCATCATCCAGAATGGTCATCTCTGATCCCGTGTCGAGGATGAAAACCAGGCCCTTGGCCATCGTCTCGGGTCCAAGAACAGAGGCTGATGCCCAGATGGATTCCGTCGATGGGTCAAACGGGCCGCCCCACTTCACGCGGCCTTCCTCTTGTTGGACTTCGAACGCCGAAGAGGGAGAAAGCCACACGAGTGTATCTGTCCCGTCCAGCGGATGGAGAAATCGCACTTCACGTCTTTGAGACGCTTGTGCATGCGATGGCGATCCTTGCCATGATCGAACACCTGTCCGCCCAAGAGGGTCGTGGTGGATTCGTCCATTTCCGGCTCGACCAGGATGACCCACTCGTCTGGATACTTTGACTTTATTTCGTCCCAGCTCAGCTTCTCGCTCATGTCGTCACGCTCCGGATGGGTCGGATCGTTTCTGGGACAAGTATACCACGGGGAGGAAGTCTTGGCTCTTGGGCTGTCCATGCTGTCCTGGCCTCTCCAGCCCCAGTGCTGCACACTGGCCAAGCATCAATCAGGAAGGAGCTGGACAGAAAATCAGGGCGATCTACTTCGAGAAGGTCTTACCGGCGAACGCGACAGCCACGTTTCGTGCTGTCGGGGAACGACATAAGGAAGCTGGTTGTTGCCTCCACGACTTTGCTCCTGCGTCGGGCGACCAGCATATTTCGGTGAGCGTCGTCAGGCGAGATTGGTCGTGAAGGGACCTGGATGTCCAATGCGAATCAGGAACTTTGTCGCCCTCGACACGGCCCTGTCGGCCCTGTAACCTCAAGATGCCCATGTCACACCGACAACGACGCGCGGATCCCCGTCGGTTCCTCGATCTCGGTCTTCGGACGAACCCGTTCGTCGAGATCCCTCCAAACGACCTCTCCGGAGGGCTTCCCCCGCCCTATCGCGCGGCCGATCTTCTCGATTCCCGCTGGAAGGCGATCCAGATCCTTGGACACTGCGGCTCGGGCAAGACCACCCATCTCGTCTACGTGGGCGCGCACCTCTCCGAGCGACTCTCCCCATGCCAGTGGCACCTCCTGACAAGCGACGGACAACGACCGGGACCCCACACCCAAAGACCGCTTTGCCGCCCGGGACAGGCCGATGGAGTCCTCGATCTCTCGCCCTGGACCTCGGCCCGCGCCCTGTTGATCGACGAGGCGCAGCGGCTGGACCGACGTGGCCGCAACGAGCTGGCGACCTGGTGCCGCGACGACCCGGAACGGCGCCTCGTCGTGGCGACACACGAGGACCTTCGGCCGTCTCTGGAACGGTGCGGTCCGATCCTCTCGGTCGAGCTCGGCCATCCGGACCTGGGCTACTACCAGAGCCTCTATGACGCCCGGATCGCGCGGGCCCGAAGAACGGCAGGGAGCGATTTCCCCATCGAGCCGGAGGCTCTCGACGCTGCTCTGCGGCACTCGTCATGGCGACCGAGGAGGTTCATCGTCCTGCTCTACTTCGTCTTCGAGAGCATCGACCGGCCCGGCCCGGTCACCTTGGACCGGATCGAGGTCGCGCTCGACGAGGCTTTAGATTTCCTTCGCCACGATCCGGAGTGACGGCAGCAACCCCCTGAGGTGACCGGACTCTGTTCCCGGCAGCGACGACCTGGTATCCTGACGACAGGAAGCAGACTGGCAGACTGCCAGAAAAGGCCCCTCTCGATTTCGTCGAGAGAGCTGAAAGGTGTCTGTTTCATGGATAGGACAAGACGGTTCGTCGGGGTCGTAACTCTCTTGGTGAGGGAACGGACTCCAGCCGCGTTGGGGATGGGAGCATTGGGGAAGGGCTCGCGGCGTCGAGGTCTCCATCATCTTCTGTTGGCACTGACCGTAGCGCTGCACCTTGTACCTCAGAGAACCTCACAGGCCAAACCCCCGGATGCGTCTGCCGGAGCCAGGATAGAGGAAATCGCGTCCATCTGTGCGCAGGATCCGGGAGGGCGAGGTATTGGCCCTCTGGCCCGCGACACACGCAAACACCTGTATCAGGCCGCTTCCTCCATTGCCGACCACCCTGCCCCAAAAGTGGCGATTCTGACGGGGTTCTTCATCCCACAGGCCAAGCCGCCGGCAGCGGAGACAGACGGTCCCGTCGGGTCATCGCATCTTGCAGCGGGCCTCATCAACGCAGGTATCGATACCGTGGTCGTCACCGACGAACCCTGTGCGGGCACGGTAAAGGCCGCTCTGAGAGCCGCCAGCATGGTCATCGGCAAGGACATCCCGCTGGAGGTTGTCGCCTTCTCCCGAGATAGAAGCCCTCAGGCGGTGGCGTTCACCATACGTTCTCTGGAAGACATCGCAGGCCGTCTGAGGTCCAGAGGCATCACCCACATAGTGGCCCTGGAGAGAGTGGCCAGGTCCCACGACGGGCGCCCCCACAACATGCGCGGAGACGACATCTCCGCCTTCACCGCCCCACTCGATGTGATATTCGACAGCCCGGGCGCTCCGTGGATGAACCGCCGCATCGGCGTCGGTGATGGCGGCAACGAAATCGGCATGGGCTTCTTCGAGCCGCGCAAGATCGAAAAAGCGATCCAAAAGGGAAAGGTCATCCCCGCCAAGACAGCGGCAGACAGTCTCCTGGTCTGCGGCACGTCCAACTGGGGCGGTCCTGCCCTGCTCCTGGCCGTGGCCATACTGAAACCACAGCTGCGTGCCCGCCTCACGGCGACGTTGACGCCGCGTGCGGACTTCGACATCCTCTACCGAACCGTTCACGAAGGACACGCCGTGGATGGCATCACACTTCAAAACAGGCTGTCCGTCGATGGGCTGCCATGGGCGGTCCACAAGACGGTCTTGGAGCAGATGCTCCGTGTGGCCGGAGGCTCTTGCGGAACGACCAGGTGACTCGTTTTGTGCTGCGACCGGAGTCAACGAGACGACAGCTCGTCCTCCGGAGTTGCGTACTGACCGGCGTTTGAGACTCGGCTGCGAGCTCTCCGGGTCGAACGCTCAGTCGTCGTCCTTGACTTCCTCGTCAAAGAAACGGCGGGGCCGTACGATGAACGGACGAGACTCGTACTGGTCCACTGCCCAGGGAATGTCGAGGTGGACCAACACCTCCCACGTCACTTTCACCACCTTGCCGTTCCAGGAGATCGGCCCCTCATCGGGCAAAGAGCACTCGAAGGGCAACCGCTCCGGCTGACCGGCCTCGAGCTGGGTAGCGGAGCATCCGGAGATCCTCTGATGGACGCGGTCCTCGTCACCCCGTCCGTGCGCCCGGAACCCGACCTGGATGTTGATGCCATTGAGCTTGAGCTGCTCCGTGGCTGTGACCTCGACCCATCCGGAGATCGAGTCTCCGACCTCCACCTCGAGAACGTCGTCGGTTTCGTTTCGGGGCGCTCCCTCGAACTCTATCCGCACTGTAGCCCGACTCATCACGACCTCTCCTCCAACTCCGGAAGGACATTCAGGACGAAGGTGTCGGAGAAATCGATCCCGTTCGCGATGTCCAGGTGAAGAGCAAGGGTCCACTCGAACTTGTTGTTCTTCGTCTCGAAGGAGCACATCGCGTCTTCGGGAATCGGGAAGGAGGTCTTATGGAGCTCCTCCTGCCTTGCCTCGACCGTGTGTCCCTCGGCAAGAACCACCGTCTGTTGGTGGAAGGTCTCGTGATAGGTGCGGGTCGAGGTGCCGATCTGCTCCTTCGCAGTCTCCTTGCCTTCGAGCTTGAGAGTGATCCGGTTCAGGTCGATCCTCATACGCGGGACGAATCGGAGCTCCACGGAGATCGTCTGGCCCAGCACGATCCGGTCACCCACGACCGTGAGCTCCACCTCCGGCACCTTCCATCTCCCGATTGTCTTGTAGATGGGATATCCCATGAGCCCGAGACCGACAGCATGAAAAGGGATGTAGAACAGAAGAATGAACGGGGTGGCCGGTTTCGCGGAGACCCAGACTCCTCCGGCCATCAGCGTCATGTGCACGAGAGTGAACGCTTCCCAGAAGGCCCCGAAAAGAAACATGCCCAGGACCGATATTTTCGTCCCGTGTGCCCCGTACGCACCTTTGACCTTCAAGGCGATCACACCTCCCGGCAGGATCGATCCGAGATCCTCCTGCGACAACTCTCATTATACGGCATGTGGGCTTCAATCGCCGACGGAGCGTGGGGGATCTGCCTTCACGAAGAGCCTCAGACCGAGGGCCGCAGCCGCGGCCAGGAAGGCGGAGAGAAGGAACGCGGCCCCACTGCCCCAAATCTCCCAGACCGTGCCGAAGAGAACGTTCGCGGGAAGGACAGCAAGCCCGACCGCCATGTGATACCAGCCAAAGGCGGCTCCTCGCAGGTTAGACTCGACCATGTCTGCCACCCAGGCCTTCTGCACCCCCTCGGTCAGACCGTAGTAAATCCCGTACAGCGCGACGATGATCCAGAGGCTCACGAGCGACGAGGTCAGGCCGACCAGACCGTAGAGAACCGCATAGAGAGCCCACCCCAAGATCACCAAGGGACGCCGTCCCCACCGGTCGGACAGCCAACCACCCGGCGTCGAGGCGAGAGCCTTCACGACGTGGAGCAGCGCCGACAGAAGGGGCACGAAAGCCACGCCCAGCCCAAGCTGACTGGCTTTTAGAAGGATGAACGAATCGGAGGAGTTGGCAAGAGTGAACAGAACGACGAGCCCCAGGTAACAGCGGAAGGACCGCCCCTGGGGCAGGCCCGACGGCATGGTACGGGCCTCTCTCGTCTTTTCACGAACCTCCTCGTGAACGCCCAGAGAAACGACGAGAACGGCCACGATGCCAGGAAAGATGGCCCAGAGGAACACCCCCCGCAGATCCTGGTGACCCCACTGGATGAGGACGAACGCGAGGACCGGACCGATGAGGGCTCCGACATGGTCCATAGCGCGATGGAAACCGAACGCGAGCCCTCTCTTCTCGGCCGGAGTGACCTCGGCGATGAGAGCGTCTCGCGGCGCCGAACGAAACCCCTTCCCTATCCTGTCGACGAACCGGATGGCGACGACGTGCCAGGCGGTCGTCACCAGGGCCATGAAGCCCCGGATCAGCGTTGACAGCAGGTAACCACCGACGGCCAGAGGCTTCCTTCTCCGGAATCGATCCGACAGAGCCCCGGCGTAGAGGTTGATCAGGCTGGCCATGGTTTCGGCGATCCCTTCGACCAGCCCCAAAAAGGTCGGCCCAGCCTGAAGCGTCTGAGTGAGAAAAATGGGCAGCAGCGGCCAGACCATGTCGCTGGAGATGTCGTTGAAGAGGCTGACCACGCCGAGGACGATGACCGTTCGATGGAGAGGCATTGAGGTCTCCGTGGTTGATCCAGGGACCGATGAGCAGCCCTTATGAGCAGCCCGTTACAGCTCGGAGTATATCGCCTCGTCACAGACCATAATCAAGGTCTCCCCGTGCCGGGCCAAGTGAATTGTCGGAAGACTGGCTTCAGAAAAGACCTGGCAGAAAAGGGCTCGAGTGATCACAGAATGTCTCGACCTCGCAGGCCTTGGTCTCCTTGGCGCTGGGTCAGGTCAAAACGCCATCTGGTAGTTTATCAGAAACAGATCGTTGGGGATCTGGGGACCTTCTTCCCGACGGCTCGTGTAATTCATCTGGAGCTCATGGTTCGTCCCATCGAACCAGTAGTTGAGCCCCAGCGTCAGGTCGCGTTCCTCGTTGATCCCGCTGTTGATCCACCCTGTGGTCGCGGCCGTGCAACCGGGGTTCAAGAACCCGTAGAGGATCCCACCGGGAGTGGTTGGCGTCTCACACTCCCCTGATCTGGAGGTATCCGGATCGACGATCTCGTAGCGCGCGAGGAGCTGCAGCTTTCCCTTGATGGCCTCGTAGCCACCCCAGAGGGCCCAACCACGGGCGGTCACGTCCTCCCAGCGATCGAACGTCTTGCCGTCACCCTTCAGAAAGATCCTCCAGTCGTTGGCGGTGAAGTACTCTCCCTTGAGCGTCCATCGATCAGGGGTGTAGGCGAAATCAAAGCCACTCCGATCCTTGCGTGCACGCGGGATCATCGTTCCGTTCGACCCTCTGTAGACGAAACCGCCGATCTGGAGATCCTTGGCCGGGAAGAGGGTGCTTCTGAGGGAACAATCCTTGGCCGAGTTGTTGTCGGTCGCGTTCTGGTTGGCACCGTTGTAGATGCTGGCGTGGATCTGGTACTTCCTCTGCTTGTTTCCCAGGATCACGGACAGTCCGGGATCCCTTTTGTCACCAAACACCCGGGACAACTGCCAGCGTTCGACGAAGTCGAGCTTCCCGGAGGAGTGGAACGATTCCTCACTCAGAAAGAGCTTCTCTTGCCCGAGCCGGAACTCCAGATTTTCCGACGGCTTGTAGTTGATCGAGAAGTCCTGCAGGATGTTCGTTCCGGAAAGGTTGGCGGTGGACAAACCCTTGGAAGGATCGATCATGACGTAGTAGTACGACTTGGCGGTGAGGCTGTTCTGGAACTTGAACTCTGCCCGACGCATCCGAAACGTGGGCTCACCCATGTTCGAGTTTCCCGTGACGTCGTACGCCCCGGGAGCCACCATCCACATCTGGCCGTAACCGAAAATCTTGAGCTTTCCCTTGCCTGACGCTTCGACCCCTTTGGTCTTCAGATCGGCGATCTCCTTCTCGTGGCGCCGGACCACCGTCACGTCGGGGACGACCGTCTTCTCGAGGCGGGCCTGACATACGGCGAGGTCCCTTTCTGGACGTTCGACCGCCGGTGGCTGTCGGGGAGTTCTCTGACCCAAGGCCGCCATCTCCGCGGCGAACTCGATCGAAAGCACTCCGAAATCCCGGAGCGATTCCACCGAGAGAACCCGTCCCCGCGCCCGAGCCTCGTTCATCCGGGTGAAGATCAAATCGACCAGAGACGCCATCTGTTGGCGTGTCACGACCTTGCGGAGGATCGAAGCCTCGGACTTGGAGAGCAACGCAAGCTGGGCGGCCCTCCGGAGCGCCTTGTAGGCCCAGTGGTCCGGTGGTACGACCGGTGACCCATCCGACGCAAGGCTCTGGCCTTGATCCGATCCAATCGTTGCCGCGGCCTCACAGCGGAGTGACTCCATCGACTCCGCTGCCTGACCGTTCGCACAGGGCAACGCGGACAGAATGACCCCCAGCAACCCAGCGATCCGATACGGCCCCATGGAAATGACCTCACTGTTCTTCGTCGCGTCACACGGTCTTGTGCCCCTGCAAAGAGAAACGAACCTACTTCATTCGGGCGTGCCGGATGTCTTCGCCCCGCACCACGAACACGACCATCTGGGCGATGTTCACGATGTGATCGGCCAGCCGTTCGATGTACTTGGCGAACAGAAGGGTCGTGAGCCCGCAGCGAATGCGCGTCGAATCGCGCTCCATCTCAACCGTGAGCTTGTGGAACACCTCGGCAAGCCACTCGTCGACCTGGTCATCGGCCGTCACCACGGCACCTGCCCGGGCAATGTCGTGTCTCACAAAGGCGTCGAGGACATCGCGCAGCATCTTCCGGGCGGCCTCGGCCATCCGGGGAAGATCGACGACGGCGTTCATGACCGGCTCATGACAGAGCCGGATCGCCTGCCGGGCGAGGTTCACCGCCAGATCTCCGATCCGCTCGAGATCGGTAACAATCTTCAACGATGCGGCCACGAACCGAAGGTCCGACCCAGCCGGCTGCCGGAGCGCGATGAGGCGCACGCAGAGCTCGTCCACCTCGAGTTCCAGTTTATTGACTTTCCGGTCGCCCTCGATCGCCATCTTTGCGCGGGATTCGTCCCGCGCCATCAGAGCCTCCATGGCCTGCGCGATGTGGGTCTCGACCAGTCCCCCCATTGCCAGGATCTTGTCCTTGAGAAGTCGCAACTCGTCGTCGAACGGCCTGTAAATGTGGTGGTGCTCTCCCATGGGTTCTTCTCCTCGCCGAGGGCTAACCGAACCTTCCGGAAACATAGTCCTCTGTCCTGGGATCGCGAGGACTCGTGAAAACCTGCTGAGTCGAGCCCATCTCGACCAGCTCTCCCAGAAGCATGAACCCGGTTTCGTGGGAGACGCGCGCGGCTTGTTGCATGTTGTGCGTCACGATGACGATCGTGTAACTGTTCACGAGCTCCTGCATGAGCTCCTCCACGCGCATGGTGGCGATCGGATCGAGAGCCGAACACGGTTCGTCCATCAGAAGAACCTCCGGCTCCACCGCGATCACCCGGGCAATGCAGAGCCTCTGCTGCTGCTCTCCAGCAAGAGCCGTCCCATCGTCGTCCAGACGATCCTTCAAGGTGTCCCAGAGACCGACGGCCCCAAGGCTTCTTTCCACGATCTCGTCGAGACGAGACCCGTTGGCCTGCGAATGGATCCTGGGTCCATACGCTACGTTCTCGTAGACCGAAAGAGGAAAAGGGTTCGGACGCTGGAACACCATCCCAACCCTCTTTCTCAAGCCGTCGATCTCCCCGGCCCGGGTGTCGAGAGGTTGCCCGTCGAGCTCCAAGACCCCCTCCACCCGACACCCGTCGATGAGATCGTTCATCCGGTTGAACGTCCGAAGAAGTGTCGACTTCCCGCATCCGGATGGGCCGATCAACGCCGTGATGCGCCTTTCCGGGATCGACATGGTCACGTCCTTCACGGCCCGGAAGTTCCCGTAGTAAACGTTCAGGTTCTCAGTACGTATTTTGACGGGCCACTCCATCAACCGAACCGCCCTTCGATGTAATCCGACGTTCGGGGGTCGGTCGGGTTGGTGAACACCCGGTCGGTGGGGCCGTCCTCGATCAGGTCTCCCAGTAGGAGAAACGCTGTCCGGTCGCTGACCCGCGCGGCCTGCTTGGTGTTGTTCGTGACGATGATCCAGGTAAAACGGGATCGCAACGAGTCCATCGCCTCTTCGATCTTGAGCGTCGAGATGGGATCGAGACCGGAACACGGTTCGTCCAGGAGAATGACCTCCGGTTGCAGCGCGATCGTCCGCGCGATACAGAGTCGTTGCTGCTGGCCGCCCGAAAGGGAGAGGGCGGACGAGTGAAGGCGGTCCTTGACCTCGTCCCAGAGCTGGGCCGCCTGGAGGCTCGTCTCGACGAGCTCGTCGAGCTCGTCCGATTTTCTGACGCCTGCCAACCTCGGACCAAAGACCAGATTTTCGTAGATCGACCGGGGAAGCGGTTGGGGGGTCGCGAAGACCATTCCCATCTTCCGTCGGATCACGGTCCGGTCCACGTCGGCTCCGAGTATGTCGACGCCATCCAGCATGATCTCACCCGTCACGGCCGCGCCATCCACCTCGATCGACAAGAGGTTCATCGCCCGGAGAAGCGACGTCTTCCCGCTTCCGGCCGGCCCGATGAACGCGTAAATGAAATGGGGTGGGATGGACAGTGTGATGTTGCGGACGACGGGATCTCGACCGTACCGGACCGACACGTCCCTCAGGTCGACTTTTGGGCCGAGAACAGACGGTGCGCTCACCGGTATCGCCTCATCAAACGGTTCATGATGACGTAGGCCGTAACGTTGATGATCAGGATCGCCAGCACCAGGACCGTGGCGGTCGTGTAGGCCTTCTGGTCGGAGATCCCTTCCCTGGCGAGCTGGTAGAAGTGGACCGACAGCGTTCGCACACCGTCGAAGAGCGAGGTCGGCGCCCTGTGGGACAGGCTCGACCCGGCCGTGAAGATGACCGCGGCGGTCTCGCTGATCGACCGTCCGACCCCCAGGATGATCCCTGTCAGGATCCCGGGAAGGGCGGACGGCAGGACGACCCGCACGACCGATTGCCACTTGCTGGCCCCCAGCGAGAGCGCCACCTCGCGATACGCCGTGGGAACCGAGCGGATCGCCTCCTCGGACGTCCGAATGATCGTTGGCAGGATCATGAAGGCCAGAGTGAGCCCTCCGGCGAGGATCGACCAGCCAAAGCCCAAGGCGATCACAAAGAGCACGAACCCGAACAGACCGAAGATGATCGACGGGACGCCGGCCAGACACTCTGCTCCGAACCGGATGAGCCGGGTGAGCCTCCCCTCGCGGGTGTATTCGGTCAGGTAGATCGCGGTGCCCAGGCCAAGGGGAGTGGCGATCACCACCCCGAGGGCCGTGACGATGAGGGTTCCGATGAGCATCGGGAACACGCCTCCGGCCCGTCCGCCGTCGGCGGGGGCCTGAGTCAGGTACTCCCACGTCAAGCCCGGAAGCCCTCTCTGGACCACGAAGACGATGATGAACAAAAGCATGGAGAGAGTGAAGGCCATGACGGTCCAGAGGATGACGTCGGCGATGGCTTGCTCCCGGCGCGGAGTAATGACTCTAAATGAGGCCATGTCGCTCAGCACGCCTCGGGATCCCTGATGGTCCGGGTCGTCTTCCCAAGATCCGCGGAGGTCGCCTGGGAGATGGGTGGTCGGATGACAGTCCTCCTCCTCTGCCAGCCACGGGCGAGGTTGGCCGTGGCGTTCAACGCCATGATGATCACGAAGAGCACGACCCCCGTGGCGAACAGGGCTGATCGATGGTCTCCGGCGGCATATCCCATCTCGAGCGCGATGTTGGCCGTGAGCGTCCGAACCGAATCGAGCGGTGAGTGGGGGATCTGGACCGAGTTGCCGGCGACCATGATGACCGCCATCGTCTCACCGACCGCGCGCCCCATCCCCAGGATGACCGCTGCGACGATGCCGGACCGGGCTGCCGGCAGGACGACCCGGCGGATCGTCTGCCACCGTGTCGCCCCCAAGGCGATCGACCCTTCCCGATACGATTTGGGAACGGCCTGGAGGGCGTCGATCGAGATGCCGATCACGGTCGGAAGAACCATGATTCCCAGGATGATCGAGCCGGCCAGAACCGAGGCACCAGCACCTCCCAAGTTCTGTCGGATCCAAGGGATGAGGACGACGATTCCAATGAACCCATAGACCACCGAGGGTATGCCGGCCAGGACTTCGATTGCCGGTTTGAGGATGGTCCTGGTGCGTATGGAAACCATCTCGGCCAAGACGATGGCGCAGGCAAGCCCGAGAGGGACCCCCAGCAGGAGAGCGCCGACCGTGACGGCGGCAGATCCGGCCACCATCGTGGCGATGCCGAACTGACCCTCCGCAGGCTGCCAGCTCGTTCCCAGGAAATTCCCGATTCCTACCCGGAAGAGCAGAGGACCTCCCTCGCGGAAGATGAACACCGTGATGAGAAGCAGAATCCCGATGCTGCTCAAGGCCAGGATGAGGAGCCCCCGCTCCACGAGCGCGTCCAGAGTTGCCGGTCGCATCCGGATCCCTCACTTCCTCCCCGGGAAGAGCCCTTCCTTGCGTGTCAGAGCTTGACCCTCAGGACCGGTCACGAAATCGATGAACTCGCGGGCCATGGGGGACGGCTCCCCTTTCACGAGGAACAGGAAGGGGCGGACCAGAGGGTATTTTCCGGCGTCGATACTGGCCTCGGAGCCCTCCACTCCGGCGAGTTTGAGCGGCTTGACGGACCGGTCGACCAGGCCCAAGGAGATGTAGCCGATGGCGGTCGGATCCTGGGAGACCATCTGGCGCACGGCCCCGGTGGAGTCCTGCACCAAGGCCGACGGGGCGATCTTCTTCTTGCCGTGCATCATGACAAGCTCCTCGAAGGCACCACGGGTGCCGGAACCCGCCTCGCGAGTGATCGTGGTGATCTTGGCCCCGATCCCACCGACGTCTTTCCACGTGGTCACGGTGCCCTCGTAGATCTTTTGGATCTGCTCGATCGTGAGGTCGCCGACAGGGTTCTGGGGATGGACGATGAGCGAGATCCCGTCTCGAGCCACGACAAGGGTCTTCAACTTCGCGGCCTCGTCGGGCTTCAGTTCCCGGGAACACATGCCGATCTGCGCGGCTCCGGAGTCAGCGGCCTGGACACCTGCGGTCGAGCCACCGCCCTGGACGTGGATCTCAAGATCGGGACGCCTGATGCGGTAAGCCTCGGCCCACTTTTCGGCAAACGGCTGGACCGACGTCGATCCCGCCAGGGTCAAACCGGACCTGACACCTCCCCCGCAGCCGTGAATGACAATCAGACACACCAATGTGATGCCCGCGACGCAACCGTTTTTCCCCATCCGATTCGCCTCCTCGTGTTTTTGCGGACACAGGGTAGCCGGTCCTCTGTGACGAATTGGTGACAAACCGGCAACGAGTCGGGAAACTCTCAATCGGCTGGTGCCGACGGGAGAGTCAGAGGCGAAGCGCCACTCACTACGACACCACGTGAGATGCGGTCAAAGGCTTTCCAGCGTCGAGGAGGAGAGAGGAAGCCGGATGGTGAACCGAGATCCTCGGCCCACCTCGCTGTCGACGAGAACCGTTCCGTTGGACGATTCCGCCAAGTGCTTCACGATCGACAACCCGAGACCGGTTCCTTCGTACTCGTCGGATCGCGACCGCCCGCCCCGGTAGAATCGTTCGAAGATGCGCGGCAGGTGGCAGCTCTCGATGCCGGGGCCCTCATCTTCCACGGAGAGATCGACGAACCGGCCGACCGCGCTGGCGTGGATCTTCACGCTGCCGCCCTGTCGTCCGTACTTGATGGCATTGTCCACGAGATTCAAGACCATCTGCTCGATTCCATCCGACTCACCAAGTGCAACCAATGTGTCCGGCACATCCACGGAGAGCTTGACCTCTCGAGTGGCACCGCTATCGGAAAGCGTCTCCACAACCCACTCGACCACATCCTTGAGGTTGACCGGCTTGCGTTCAATCTGGTCGACGGAACGAGCTTCGATCTTCGAAAGCCTCAACAGATCGGCGACGAGACGCCCCAGACGGCTGGCGTTGCGGTGGATCACCTCGACGAACGAACGGGCGCCGGTCGGCTCTGCGAGGCCCCCATCGAGGAGCGTCTCTGAGTAAGCCTGGATCGCAGTGATCGGTGTCCTGAGCTCGTGGGACACATTGCTCACGAAGTCACGCCGCATCGTCTCGAGGCGGCGCAACGGAGTGACGTCGTGGAGAACGGCGACGGCGCCGTCGGACAGAGGGCGAACGGTCAACAAGATGGCCCGCTTGGCCAGTCCAGCCATATCGAGCGTCGTCTCCGAGGGACGATGCTCGCCTGCAGCCGCTTCGATCCTTTCCCTGATGAGGGGAGGTCGGACAGCTTCGGTGAGAGTGAGGCCAACGAGCGACGGTTGGGTGTCGAGGATCCGGGCTGCCGACGAGTTGGCGATGACGACCTTGAGCCCCGGACCTACAACGATCACACCCTCGACCATGCCTTCCAGCATCGCCGACAGGCGATCTCGCTCGCATGTGAGCTCACCGATCCTGGCCGCGAGCTGACCCGCAAGCGAGCTGAGCGATCGGGCCAGCACCCCCAGTTCATCGGCCCACAAGAGGGGGAAACGGACGCCGGCCTCGCCTCGGGCGAGCCGGACGGCGGCCTCAGTCATGGTCCGCACGGGGCTCATGGTCTGATGGCCGACAAAAAACGCCAGAGGAACCGACATGGCAAGCGCAAGGAACGAGGCCCAGAGGAGTCGGAGCCGGAGGTTGCCCAGGGTCGACGAGACATCGGAGAGCGGCACGGCCACTCGTACGACTCGCCCGTCTTCGGATCGAGTAGCCACATACCGCATGTCCGCACGCAAAGTGCTCGAGTATCTCGTGGCACGGCCGACACCCTGCTGGCGAGCCTCGACCACTTCGGGTCGATCGCCGTGGTCTCCCATCTGGAGGAGGTCTTTTTTGCCCACGGCCGAATCAGCCAGAACCAGATTGTCCGATCCCAGGATTGTGATCCGGGCCTCCGCCCCGAGCAGGCCCCTGGCCACGACCTTCTCTGCCGACTCTCCATCGATCAGCCAACCGACAGCGACGTTCGCCTGAAACGCCATGCGCCGATCGAGCTGTTCCAGGAGGTCCGTGGACAAAACCCTGTTAAGACACAGATCGACAGCCCCAAGGACGGCGACGACCAAGACGGCGTAACTGAGAAGAAGCATGGTACGAAACGACATGGACGGCCCCCGACTCTCTAGGGTTCGCGAAGCCGGTAACCGACTCCTCGGACGGTCTCGATGATCTCACCATAGGTTCCCAGCTTCACACGAAGCCGCTTGACGTGTGTATCGACGGTCCGGGTCGTAACATCCGATGTCACGTTCCAGACCGACCCGAGAATCTGGACGCGGGAGAACGCCCTGCCCGGATTGGAGAGGAGGAGCTCCAGGAGCTTGAACTCCATGGGCGTGGCGTCGAGCTCTTCGTCATCCACGAGGACCCGATGTGCGACCTGGTCGACGGTGATTCCCTTCCACGCGAGGGGATGACCTGCCGCGAGGGGCAGAGTCCCAGGCCTGCTGGAGACCCGACGAGCGAGGGCCTTCACCCGTGCGATCAGCTCGCGGACAGAGAAGGGCTTCACGACGTAATCATCGGCTCCCATCTCCAGTCCCAGGACCCTGTCGATCTCCTCCCCCTTGGCGGTCAACATGAGAATGCCGGCCCCCGCGAGAGCGGGGTCGGAGCGAAGCCGCCTGCAGACTTCCGTCCCTGGGATATCGGGCAGCATGATGTCGAGGATGATCACGGTCGGGTGCGACAGCTCGGCTCGCGACAATCCGTCCAGACCGTTCGCTGCGCCGTGCGTGACGAATCCTTCCTGCCTCAACCTGAACACCAAGAGGTTCCGGATGTCGCTCGTGTCGTCGATGACAAGAACCGTCCCGAGGCTCTTTTCCTGGGATGGGGTATCGATCGTCCACCTCCTCCGCGCAATCCAAAAGGAGCGCTCCGAGATTCGGTCGGCGTCACAATACATCACTCTCAAGAGCAACTCCGATAAAATTAGTGTAAGATGCTCAATCATGCGACTGAGCGTGCCTGCCAACTTCGATCCGGATCTGGTTCCCCAACTCGCCCTGTTTCCCGTGGAGGACGTGTACGGAAAGCTTCCGTGGGACGTGGTCGGCGGGGGACGACCGAGCTACATGGGGACTCCGATCACAGAGCGGTCGCTCTCGACCTATGTGGGAAGACTCGCCCACCACGGCATCGATTTCAACTACCTCCTCAACGCCTCGTGCCTTGGAAATCGTGAATTCTCCCGGTCCTGGCAGAAGAAGACGACTCGCCTTCTCGAACGTCTGGAAGAGATGGGAGTCCACCGGTTGACGGTTTCGACGCCGTTCCTGCTCGAGCTGGTCAAACGGAGGTTCCCCTCTTTTAAGGTGAAGGTCGGCATCTACGCCCAGGTAGACAGTCCCCGTCGGGCGAGATTCTGGTCGGATCTCGGCGCTGACGCGATCACACTGGAAAGCTTCTCGATCAACCGTCACTTTGACCGGCTGGCCGCGATCCGAAACTCGGTGAGCTGTGATCTCCAGCTCATCGCAAACCACGTGTGCCTGCCGAACTGTGCCCTGCAGCCGTACCATCAAAACGGCTTCGCGCATGCATCGGACGGCTCCGACGGCCTGTTCATCGATTACTGCATCCTCAGATGCGCCCGCATCCGCTGCCAGGATCCGTCGAACTTCATCAAAGCTCAGTGGATTCGCCCCGAGGACCTCGGCCGTTACGAGAAGATGGGCTTCGATTCGTTCAAGCTGCTTGAGCGCGGCATCCCCTCCGTTGATCTGCTCCGGCGAGTGAAGGCCTATGGGGAGAGAAAACACAGCGGAAACCTCGCGGACCTCCTTCTCTCCTATGGTTTCCGGGAGGAACCGGCCAAACCGCGCTTCTGGGCTCTCCGACACTTCTTCAAGCCGTTCCAGGCAAGTCCGTTCAAGAGCCGTGCGCTCCTCGACCTCGCCCGCCACCAAGGAATGCTCTTCGCGAAAGAGACCAATCCGGTCACAATCGAGGCCTCAAAGATCCCGGAGGACTTCCTTTCGGGGTTCGAAAATCGCGACTGCTCCGCGTCGGATTGCCGGAGCTGCCGGTACTGTGAGGAGATCGCGTCTCGGGCGGTCCGTATCGACCCGGCGTTTTGTCGTGAGGCTCTCGCCCGACACTCCGACGTGGATGCGCTCTTGGTGGAGGGGGGTCTCTGGAATGTTTGACAGGCGGTGTGCGGATCCCGAACGGATGGATCGGTCCGATTTCGACATGGAGTCGGCTCGACGGAGTTTCCGATTCATCCGTTTCGTGAATCGGTGTTTCGGCGGCACGCGCATCGTCCGGGAATTCCTCGCGGAGCGGGCACTCCGCAAAGCCGGACAGCCGCTGCGGGTTCTGGATGTGGGCTCCGGAAACTGCGACATTCCCCTCGCCGTTTCACGCTGGGCGAGAGCTCACGGTCAGGACATTCGTTTCACGTGCGTCGAGGTCAGCCCGCACGCGGCCGCGCTCGCGCGTCCCGCTCTGACCGACGAGGCTGACCGGATCACTCTGATCGAGACCGACATTTTCGGATTCTCCACGAGCGAGCCGTTCGACGTTGCGGTCGGATCGATGTTCTTCCACCATTTCGACGACGAGTCGATCCTTCGGTTGATCCGCCACCTGCGATCGCTCGTCCGTGACTCCGTGATGATCAATGACCTGCTGCGTTCGCCGGTCGCCTATGCGGCCTGCGCTGCCTTGCTCGCCGTGGCATCGCCCGTGGTACGGTTTGACGCGCTGCTGTCCATCAGAAAGGGCTTCCTTCCGGGCGAGCTCTCGCACCTGCTGGGGCATCTGGAAGAGGCGTCGGTGTCGTGTCAACGCCGGGCGCTGTTCAGGATCCAGGCAACGGTTGACTTTGGGAGGTAACACAATGTCCGGCACGAGTTCGTCCGACCTGGGGAGCCATCCGTCGGAGGCTGCCGTTCCATCTCTGGAGCGGGTCGCGAAAAGAACTCCGCGCGAGCAAGCCCAACGGCTCCGCGCGCTGGCGACCGCCAACCCGCCCATGTACGTGACGAGCGAAGCGGCGTTCGCGTCGTACGATACGCTCTTTTCGCTGCCGCCCGCCCAGCGCGAGCTCTACCGAAAGCTCCTGGTCGAGGGACCCGTGCGCGGCCGCTTCGTTGGAATGGATCGCACCGACGATGCGGTTGAGACGAACCCGGACCGACTCCTCGAACGATTCCTCCGGTTCGGACGTGCGGCCGCGGCCAAAGCAGCTCGTGAAGCGTTGTGTCAGGCGAAATGCTCGCCCGAGGAAATTTCCGGGATCGTCGTCAACACGTGCACCGGATACCTCTGCCCCGGCCTATCCTCGTACCTCTCGGAGGATCTCGGACTTCGCACCTCGATCCGAGTGATGGATCTGATGGGCATGGGATGCGGGGCTGCGATACCGAACCTGGAGTGCTCCGCGGGAATGCTCACGCGCAATCACGCGGGGCCGGTGCTGAGCATTGCCGTCGAGATCTGCTCCGCGACGCTTTTCATGGACGACGATCCCGGATTGACGGTGAGCAACTGCATTTTCGGAGACGGAGCGTCCGCCGCGATCGTGGATGCGCCCGGAGCCGATCGAGCTGGGCTTTTGACGATCCTGGATTTCGAATCCGGGCTGTTTCCCGAGAACCGGGAACATCTGCGGTATCGGTCTCAGGATGGGAGGCTCCGTAACGTGCTGGGGAGGCGCGTCCCGGTGATCGGAGCCCGAGCGACCGCCGAGGTCGCGCGTCGCCTGCTGGAACGCCACGGCCTCTCCACCAAGGAGATCCGATGGTGGGCCGTTCACACCGGAGGCACCTCGGTCCTCGATCAACTCAGGGAGAGGCTCGAACTGGACCGCGACGACCTTCGGTTCTCCTACGAGGTGTTCGGCGAGTACGGAAACATGTCGTCTCCCAGCGTCATGTTCGTACTGCGAAAGATCCTCGACGAAGGATGCCCTCGGGCCGGCGAGCTGGGTTTGATGCTGTCGTTCGGCGCCGGGTTCACGGCGTTTGCTGCCCTGGTGGAGTTCTAGACTACAGCAGGCCCAGCGCCACGACCCTGTTGGGAGGGGCCTCGTCTAAGACTCCCCCGGACCGGCCGAAGAGAAGCACTTGACCCGTGGCTGTCAGCGAAAGCTCGGAGAACGGCGAGCCTCCACAGAGCCCCCATCTCTGGCCCGTGGCGAAGTCGAGGAAATAGACCCCTTCGCGTCCGCGAACAACGGCCAAATCACCCTTTGAGGCTCCTCCAAGGATCGGCTCGGGCATCCCCCAGTTCCTGAGGACCGCAAGATCGGGACCGAGATGCCATACCCGAGGGTTCAAGCCGCCAGTGGCCGCAAGGACGGAACCGTCCCGTGCGGGAACCAGCGCCGTGACCCGATCGGCGAAACCCTGACCCGAGATCTCCGTCCCGTCCTTGAGAGAGAGAGCACCGACCCGGTCGGGCCCTGCCAAAAACACTCGCTGGCCCGAGACGACCGGATTCAAGGCCACCGGAAGATTTCCGGACAAGACCTTCTCCCACCGTCTCTGTCCGCGCCAACGATCCCAGGCAAAGAGGGTCGAAATCAGATCTTTGTCGAAATCGTCACCGGAAGGCTTCCCATCCAGAGGGCATCCCACCTCGATCGGCGACCGTGAGATCCGGCTTCCTCGATCGGAATGGAGCACGAGAGCATCCCCCTCCAGATGGATTCCGGTCGGGCGGAAGGAGACAGGAATCACGGAGAGCAGCCGGCCGTCACACGCTTGGATCCTGTAGAGAACGTTCTTCGGTTCGCGACACGCGACGTAAAAGTCCTCGTCGCAAGTGCCGATCCAGCTTGACTGCTCCACGGGCAGGCGCCACCGCAATCGTCCTGAGGCGACCTCCAGACCCAAAATTTCTCGGTCCGAGGCGACCAGAACCACATCACCGACCGACGCTGGAGAAGAAGGGGTCTGTCCCGCTTTGACGGGATGAGTCCAGACCACGTCCCCCCGGGTCAAATCGATCGCGTAGAGATGCCCCGAGTCTTGGCAAAACGCCTTTCCTTCGTCGACGTGCGAGCCCGCCGGTACGGCCAATCCGGCGGCGGACAAAGGACCATCCCGTGTCCAGAGAGGCTTCACACCACGGCGACGGCCGAACGTCGCCTGGGAGAAAGAGGTCCCGTCCGGAAGATCGAAACACCGGCTCCGGATCCGGTACGGCACCCTTCCATCGGGGGGAAGCGCAGTGAAACGGCCGGTTTCACCCGGACCGGCGCCAAAGCCGGTGATCCGGTACACGTAGTTCTGTCCGGGGGCGAGCCCGGCCAGATCGACACGGAAGCCGCTCGATTCTTTGGTCACGGGTACCGAGCGATCCGCGTCGCGCATGCCGAACTGGAACGTGGGCTCGTAGGGCTGAAAATTGCGCCAACGGATGGTCGCACTTCCCGAAACGAGATCGAGCGAAAGATCATGTACGTAGGTGCTCGTGAGGCGCGGCTCGAAACGTTCGCCCGACAGCGGCCGAGTGATTCCGGTGAAGGACAACGACGGAGTCACCTCTGTCTGGAGATCCCGGACGAGCCACACTATCACTCCGAAGATCACACATGCCAGAGCCCCCAAAACAGAGGCTATCACCGTGGGGCTCGGTCCTGGCATCGATACCGGAACGGAGCGGCTCGTGACCGTGGATCCGGTCGGCCAAGCCGGGGGAACGACCGTTGGGTTTCCAGCGCAGGCGTAGTAGCCGCAACCGTTTCCGAGCGACCAGCATTCCGGATGGTGGCTCACGCCGCACCAACGACACACCACCCGCTCCGCGAAGACGCCTTGTCGGCAACGAGGACAAAACGGCACGCGAGGCGTCGCGTGTGCACGAGCAGTCCTCATCAGAGGCTTCCTCGCTTTTGGCCGAGCGGCCGAAGGCAGCACACCGTTCTGGGTCGTCCGACTCTGTCCCACAATCATCATCGGCCGAGCGGCCGTAGAAACCCAGAGGTCCCGATGCTCGGAGGGCCGTTGTCCTTGATCTCGTTGCCCGGGCCGGCTTATCCTTCAGGACCGGGGAGCGATCGGTCGCTCGAGAGGGCGAGGGACTAGAGGGTCTATGCGAAGGACGCGCTTCTGCCTGGCCGTGTGCGGACTCCTGGGCTGGGCGTCCGCCGCCGTCGCCTGGGGACCCTCCACGCACGTTGCCGTGGGTCAGGTCCTGCTCGACCGGGTCGGCTCCAAAAGCCCTGGCCCTCTCTCGTTTCTCCGTTCCCCATCGCTTCGAGACATCTTCCTGAGATCGTCGATCGCACCCGACATGACGCTCTCCATCCTGGCGGCCAAAAAGTCGGACAAAGCCTACGACAAACTCCTTCACAGCCAATCGATGGCCGTCCGGATGGTCACCGACGCCCTGGACAACGACGATCCGAGGCAGCTCGCGTTCGCCCTGGGTTGGACCGCCCACATCGAGGCGGATCGACTGATGTCCGGGCCGGGTCGGGTCGTCTACAAGGACCTCATCGGATTTTCTGGGCCGACCAAACGCCGCGTCGCAGCCATGCTCCCGGAGATGAACAAGCTCTGCATGGACGCGGTCGTGATCCGGGACATGGAGATACCGATGCAGAAGCCGTTCGTGGATCGACCGCTCCTGATCCGAGCGATCGGACGACAGACTGGGAAACACACGCGAACCGTCTCCTGGCCCGACGAGGCGATCGCCGGATTCCTCTCGTCGTTCGACTGGTCCTGCTCCACGCTCCACGGTCTGGCAACGGCCGTGGCGAACAATGAAAAGGCGTTTTCCGATCTGGCCGCGGAACTCTCGGAAGAAAGCGACGACGAGCCCTTCACCGGGTTCGACGAACTGGTGGACGAAGTCCTCGCCCACCTCGTTTCGCTGGTCCCTCGCTCTCACGGGGTCGACTCGACGGGCGAGACCGTGAGTCCCACGCCTTCGAAGAGCCGGTCCGACACCGTTGCCTCTCGCACCGCCCGGAAGGCCGGTCAGATCGCCTCACGCGGGCTCTCGTTTCTCTGGGACGGCAACTCCGTGACCGCCAAGATGCGTCAGGTCGCGATCGAGCAATCGCTTCGAGTCCTCAACTCGTTCGGGGGCGAAGACTCCCGAGCGCGGCGGGTATTGACCACGTTTGTCGCGGATCTCATCAATGACACCCGGACATGGAGTCAAGTCAAAATCCACGTTCGTCGGATCGCCGAGGCCCAGTGAAGACCGGCGCATGCGTTGTCCCGAGTGATCGCAGGAATCGAAGAGGTCCTGGCTTGCGACCCAACATCGAAAGAGTGATCTATCCATGATGACCATCTCCTTCCTGAGACTCCCTTCGTTCATTCTGAGCCTCTCCGTGATCTTGGCGATCGCGCCACCTCTCTTGGCGGGGGGGAAACCCTCGACCCCCCCGAGCTACTCCGCGTCCCTGCTCCAGGATCTCAAACGGCTTCACGCGGCAGGGCTGGAGACCGACTACGCCTACCGACAGGTGGCCCATCTCTGCAACAACATCGGCCCGCGGCTCACAGGGTCTCCCCAGTGCGAGGCGGCCGTGGCGTACGTGGCGGACCAGCTCCGGCGACTGGGGCTCAAGGTGAGTCAGGAGCCTCTTACGATCCCGCACTGGATCCGGGAGGAAGAGTCCGGACAGCTCGTCGAGTACCACGGCCGAGTGCCCGGCTCCACGCAAAGACTCGTGCTGACCGCCCTGGGCGGAAGCGTGTCCACGCCACCGGATGGGATCACGACCGAGGTGGTCATCGTGGAGAGCTTTGACCACCTGAAGTCGATGGACAAAGAAAGGATCCAGGGAAAGATCGTCCTTTTCAACGTCCCCTTTGATCGGCGGATGGCGCTCCAGGGCAAGGCAGGAGCGGCCTATGAGGAGGTCGTGGAGTACCGTTCCTCGGGTGCGAGCCAGGCCGCGGCCAAGGGAGCGGTTGCCTCATTGATCCGATCGATCGGCGGGAGTGAGTATCGATCGATCCACACCGGACTGGTCTGGTACGAGAAGGACATGCCCCGCATTCCGGCGGGCGCGCTCAGCGCCGAGGACTGCTCGCTCATCGCTCATCTCGCGGCCCAGGGTCCGGTGACGATGCGACTCGTCCTGAAGACCAAGACCTTCCCCGATGCGGCCAGCAGCAACGTGATCGCGGACCTGGTCGGCGCTGAGGAACCCCGGAAGGTGGTCCTCGTGTCAGGACATCTGGACTCTTGGGATCTCGCCACCGGCGCCCTGGATGACGCAGCCGGCATCGCGATGGCCATGGAGGTCTGCCATCTCGTCAAGACGCTTGGTCTACGACCCCGACGCACGATCCGGTTCGTGGCGTTCATGGGGGAGGAGAACAGCGCGGCCGGAGCCAAGGCGTATCTCAGAAACTACAAGGAGCAGCTCGCGGACCACGTTGCGGCCATTGAGGCTGACCTCGGAAACGGACATTCCGTGGGGTATGACGCCCACGTCTCTGAACGGGCGCTTCGTTTGCTGCTTCCGCTTCTGGACGTGACCGGACAAAGCGGCGCGAGCCTCCTGACCAGGGCGACCGAGCCGGTCGGCTCGGATGTCGCCCGGCTGGGACGAGCGGGAATCCCCACGATCGGCCTCCAGCAAGACGCTCGCGCCTATTTCGACTTTCACCATTCGCCGGCAGACACGTTCGACAAAGTGGATCCGACCGAGCTCAAGATGAACAGCGCGGCGTTGGCCGCTCTCGTGTACGCGATCGCCTCGATGCCGGAGACGTTGCCCCGCTGAGAAAACGAGCCCGTGCGCGGCAACACGGCAACACAGCCGCGCAAGCCAGGAGAAGTCACGGATTCACGAGCCGGACCGAGACGTGGCGGCACGTGGCGGCCGGATCTCCTCCGGCCCCGAGGACGAGCTGAAGAAACACGACGTTCTTCTTGCGGGGTTCGATCTCCCGCGGCGCGGTCAGAACGATTCTCGAGACCCGCGAAGACCCATCGGGGGAACACTCGAGCGGAACCGTGAGATAGCCGGTGGTCGCGCTCGCCTTTGACTTCCAACGAACCTCGACCGGAACGGCGCCATGTCCGGTCCACTCCAGCCGCAGGGCACAGGCCCTATCGCACGGGACACGGATGGGGGCGCTGACCCAGAACCCGGGACGGCCCTCTTCGGGCATCCAGAAGTCCGGACGGTGCAGAGCCGTCCATTCCAGAGCGAATCGGGGATTGCGGACGACATTCCCCTCCACGGGGTCTGTCCGCAGTCGCGCATCCAATCGGCACGTTCGTCCGGAACGAACATGGACCGACCCCACGACCATCGATTCCGAACCGGTCGCGAGGAACCCGACCGTGTATTGTCCAGCAGGAAGGTTCCGGAACGCATACAACCCCTGGCCGTCCGCCACGGTGGAAAACCCGGTCCCCTGCAGAACGATCTTGGCCGGAATCGAGGGATACCCCTGCAATGGGGATCGATCCACCCTCCCCTCGAGCCGTCCACCGTGGACACCAGGCGAAGACAGGCCCAGACGGAAGAGAGTATGGGCAACGTCGGCGGTCGCCCGGGCTGCCTCGAGGGCGCACTCCAGCTCGAGGGGTTGATCGATCCGAACGCGCTTGCTGGCAAGGCGCGGCCTCAATCGGATGGCGCGGGTTCTTGAGAAGGCGAAGAGCCCCTCGACCCGGCGCAGGAGCCCTTCCAAAGCCGCTTCGTCAGAGGTCCCCAAAAGACACGGCCGGTAGCCGGGTAGTCCGATCTGCCCGTCATCGACCCACGTCTCCATGCGTTTGTGGAGGGGAGGCACGAAACGGATCGAGTGGGGAGGAGCGCCCGCGTCTTCCACATAATGGAGGAGGCTACCGACCCAGCGGGCGGCGTTCTGGGGCGATTCGGTGCGGAGCGCCTGCAGAGCCCTCCAGAAGAACGGAATAAAGGTCGCGCGAACCGCGGGAATCACATGCATCACGTGGTTTGGCGAGCTGGGAAAGAGGAGATAGTCGTCCGGATAGTAGTCGGGCCGAACATCCTGTCGGAAATCGCCCATCTTGCAGTACTCGTGGGCCAGTCGGTTCCACTCGGGCCCCAGGGCGGTCCGAACACCCTCTCTGTCCGGAAGGGTCTCGAGGGCCGCGGCCGTGATCGCTGGGTGGGGACCCCAGGAACAAGCAGGATCTGCTTGAACGAGCAAGACGACAGACACCATGACGAGGACTCGCAGCCGACAGAGGAGTTTCTTGGTCTCGAGCTGTAAACGCGTCGATTGTCGCACGGGGGCCTCCCTCTTCGAATCACGAGGTGGATCTTGGCATCATACCATCGCGGTCCACCTGCGCACAGCTGGCCCCCGACTCTCGTCCTCCTTGTCGTCGTGAACGATCCAGGCTATAACCTTTTGCTCGAGGGGGGACATCCACAAGATCATGTGTCAGCGGAACAGGAAAGGATGGGTTTGCAGCATGAACATCAAGGGAAGCCAGACCGAAAAGAATCTCCTCAAGGTGTTCGCGGGCGAGTCCCAGGCTCGCAACCGTTACACCTACTTCTCCAGCCAGGCCCGCAATGAAGGGCTCGTCCAGATCTCCGCGATCTTCGCGGAGACGGCTGATCAGGAGAAAGAACACGCCAAGAGGTTCTTCAAGTTCCTCGAGGGCGGAGAACTGGAGATCACCGCCGCGTTTCCGGCCGGGAAGGTCGGTACGACGAGTGAGAACCTCCGTTCCGCGGCCGCTGGCGAGCACGAGGAATGGAGCTCTCTCTACCCTGAATTCGCGAAGATCGCTCGTAAAGAAGGGTTCGAGGCCGTAGCCAAGGTGTTCGAATTCATCTCCGTCTCTGAAAAACACCACGAGCAGAGATACCTTGGCCTTCTGAAGAATGTCGAGGAGGGCACGGTTTTCAAAAAGCACGAATCGACCCAATGGGTCTGCCGCAACTGCGGTTACGTGCACGAAGGATCCGAGGCGCCCGGGGCCTGCCCTGCGTGTGCTCACCCCCAGGCCTATTTCGAGGTGCTCGCGAACAATTGGTAAACCATCCGGATGCCGGACTCCACGACCGGTCCGGCGTCCCCATCCTTGCCATCGAAGAGGGACCGCGAATCGTCCGAGTCTTGGGCTCCTCGACCCAAACGGCCAGAGACGACTCTCCGACGAACCCTAACGTTTCGGCGGGAAGATCCCGATCCATGGAGCAGAAAGCGAGGTTTCTCCTTGCGCTTCGGCTCCATCCTCGCGGTCCTCTTCTTCGGACTGGCCTGCTCCGTGCTCGCCGGTTCTGTCTGCGAGCCGATCGACATCCTTTTCACCGAAGTCTCGATCTACAGCCTTCCCCACATCGTGGTGAATCACGGTTTCAAGGTGGCCGAGGGAGAGACGGTGATCTGCAACGCGCCCAACCCTCAGCTCGGGATTCGGTTCAAGACCGTCGACCACTCCCACGGGACGAACGTCGACGCCCGCATGGACATCCTGATCGAGGAAGACAAGAACTTCCCGTACCACGATCAGGAACAATGGGTTCCGATCCACGAATTCAACCGCGTCACGTCGAACGTCCAGGAGGACATTCGTCGATCCAAGGAGAAGCTGTTCTCGGCCGCGGGCGAAAAGGTCGGAGAGATCGCCCTTTCCTATGCGAACCCGGTCAAGCGTATCCGGGTCCACGCCCACGCGAAGCTCTTCAACCCGGTCACGTCGGTCCTGATCCGCAAGCCTCTCAGCACCGCCGAATCGGTGGAGTGTCGTACGTTCTTCCTGGCCATGCGTCCCCGGTGGGGTGGCTACTACCATCAGGGAACCTCGATGGTCCAGATCCTCCGGTCCTTGATCATCCTCAAGCACGACTTCCTCAGGTGGAGAGACTACATGGTTCGTCTGCGCATGGCGAACCGGAGTCTCAAGGACGCGAGAGAGTACTCGCCGGATGACCTGGCCCGAGTTTTGAAGGTGCCTTTAAAACCAAGGGACGACGTGGACGGTATCGTCTCCGACTTCCTGAATGACTCATCCCGGGCCTTGGGGCGTCCTCCGGAACGGCTCGATTCGCTCCGGAAGGATGTGCTCGGGGTGGAACGTCTTTCGTTCTCCTATCCGAGCATCCATTCGAGCCTGGGTGATCGAACGCTTGGTCTCGTTCGCGACGCCGGACCTTTGAGAAACATCATCGTCACGGGCGGACGGCTCATCGAGGAAGGATCCGTTGACGCCCACGTGGATAGAGTTCTCTCGAACATCGACCGACAACTCAAGGCGCTGATGTACCTCTGGGGCACGGCGGACCAGAGTGAGTTCAAATCGCTCTTGGCCGCGTGGGAACGCACGCTGAAGGCCGGTGTTACCGAGCTTGCGAGACTGGTTGACATGCTCGACGGGACGCTTGGAAGAAACAGCGCAACAGGTGGCTGGCGGCTCATCGACCACAGTCGACTCTACCGCGAGCTGTTCCCCAGGGAAGCGGCCTCCGATGCGGCAAAGGCCTGTCAGGTTCTGAGGGGAGTCTTCTCAGACCTCTTGTATCTGTCCTTGGAAGCGCGGTTCGCCACGGAGGTCCTCGATGCCGCGGCCGTGACGGTCCTGACCAAGGTAGCGGGCGATCAGGGTCTCGCGGGACTCATGCCCGAGCCGGATCTGGCCTTTCCTCGAGGACTCTGGATCGACGCCAGAAACACCACGCGCACCATCCGTCCGGGCGAGGTGGCTCAGTTCTCGGTCCAGATCGAGAACAGATCGGAAGCTGAGAGAGAGGTTCGGATCGAGGAACGCCCGGTGCCTCCGTCGGGATGGCACTCAAAGCTCAGCCAGGAGTCGGTCCGATTGAGGCCCGGAGAATCCGAAGTGGTTCACTTCACGCTGGGAGCGCCGTACTACGCCCACGTTCCGATCAACCACGTCTCCACGCTGGCCATCGGCTGGGCTGACGAACCCGGAGTCGTTCATCAACCCCAGTACTTGACCCGGCTGACGGTCGGCGGCAAGCTCGCACCCCTTCCAGGGCCCGTGGCCCGGCGTCCTGGAGAACAGGGGTTGGCCGCGACCGATTTTGGCGCCACCGTGGTTGGGGGACAGCCAGGAGCCCCTCCCGGGGATGGACTGCTCGTGTCGACCCGGCAGAAGGAGAGACTTTCCATCGAGCCGGGAAGCGTTGGCCGCTACTTCGTGACGGTCATTCACAGAGGCACGAGCTCTCGATCGGTTTCGATGAAACTCATGACGCCGGTTCCCCAACGATGGCTGGTGGACCTCAAGCCCGAAGAGGCTATCCTGGAGCCGGGCGTGCCGACCCGCTTCGCGATGCGCATCACGGCACCGGTGGACATCGTCCACGCGCGGACGGTCGAGCTCCTGTTGGGGATCGGTTACACCGACGAGTTCAATCGCGTCGACAAGCTCGCGTTCAGAACCGTCGCGGTCGAACTGGCCGTGGTCCGCCCACGACCACTCATCAACAGCGGGGAGATCAGGACCTACTACGCAAAGCGAGACGCTGCCACGACACTGATGGTGGAGCTCTCCAATCTTGGGTCCGTCGACGACACCTTCGATCTGTTCGTGGACGAGAAGCCCAAGGACTGGTACGTACACCTCGATCGAACCTACATAAGACTCCTTCACCACCGACAACCCGAGGCACTCCCGATCACGGTGAGACCGCCTCTGGGTGTGCTCACCGGGGAGTTCGAGAAGATCGCTCTCCGTGCGGTTTCGACGACCCACCCCGAGGTGTGTACGCGACAGATCCTCACGGTGGCGGCGCGGGCGGATCACAACTTCGCCCTCGAGCCGGTTCATAAACAATACCTGATCAGTCCAGGGACCAACGGAGTCCTCGAGTTCGTCGCCCGAAACGTCATGGATCGTGCCGAGAAGTTCGCATTCAAGGTCTCCCCGGAAACGGTCCATCCGGAGTGGGTCCACCTGGATGAACCGATCGCCGTGCTGCAGCCGGAGGAAGAGCGGCGGCTCAAGGTCCGGGTCGAACTTCCTCACGACGTGCCTCTCGACCGGCGTTTTCCGGTCGTGATCATGGCGTTGGACGAGCATGGAGGAGAGATCGTCTCCTGCCGGACCGACTTGGTGGTCAATCCGAATCACCGAGTGCGCATGGTCGCACTCAAGGATCGGGTCGTGAGGACCCGCACGCTCCTGATGGTTCCCCTGGAGATCACCAACCTGGGCAGCAAGGATGAATCGATCGGTCTCATCATCCAGGGAAAGAGGCGCTATTGGGCGAGGCTCTCCCACCGCAAAGTCTTCTTGAGACCGGGCGCGAAGTACGTCGTGACATTGACCGTGCGGGTTCCTGTGGAGATCCAGTACGGGCAGACAGCCGACCTCACCGTGTGTGCCACAAGCTTGAAGGACGGTGCGGCCCGGGACTTCGTGAGGGTGAACATCGATCCCCCACACATGATCCGAACGAATGCGAGTACGTCAGGGAGGGAAACACGATTTTAGCGGCCTGTCAGAGGGAGACCCCCTCCGTCTCCAGTCCGGACACAGTCCTTCCGATGTGGTGGAGGGTTCGACAACATCGATTCGTGGGAACTGACTCGAGAGTATCGCGACGGAGGCTCGTGATGGATTGTCTCGTGGGCGGAGGACCAAGCGAATCCAGGGAGAAATCCGCCGGGAAACGAGAGACGGTCTCCAGCGCGGGGAGGAAGCCATGAAGCGGCCTCTTTTCTTGTCATTGGTTCTCGTGTCGTGCGCACTGGCTCGTGAATCGGATCCGCGGCCAAGAGACTGGCCGACCCAGGGTTCGCTGGGGTTCTCGGTAACCGAACCGGCCCTGGCACGGACCGTCGGGGATTCGGATCAGTCCGAACGGGCGAGCAAGTATATCGAACGGGGTGACAAGTTCCTTGCCCGCTACCAGCCCGGACTGGCCGTGGACATGTACAAACTCGCTCTCATGTGTGATCCCGACAGCCAGGAGGCTTGGGAAAAGCATCGGGCGGCCATCGATCGGATGAAGGCGATCGATCGCTATCTGGACAAGGCGATCAGGCTGCGCAAGGAAGGCCGGTTCGATGAAGCGCAGGTTGCGGCCCGGTCAGCGCTTCGGCTCGATCCCAAGAACCGAGACGCCTGGAAGATCTACGAGGGGCTCGTCGAGAGGGATCCTGATGTGGTCGTGATCAACTCGGAACGAGATGCCTGGGACGCGTATCGCGAAGCCAAAGCTCTCTATGAGGGTGGACACATGGACTCGGCCCTCAAATATCTGGATCAGGTCTACAAGTTCACAGGCGACCCTCACCTGAAGTTCTACGCCAAGAGCTACATCCAGAAAGTCCAGCTCAAGCTCAAGGAACGATACCCCGGGATGGGGATCACGGTGACGGAGAAGTAGGGTGTCCCCCACCACCTTTGAAAACCGTGATGTCATGTGGTGGCGGCCGGACCCGAACCGGGTAATTGACGGGTACTTGACGGGCATTTGACGCGGGTGTCGCTCGCCTGGCCGAGAGGAACGACGAACCCGCTTGGACTCGGGCCAGTGCGGTACTTGATGGGTACTTGATCGGCACTCGTCCCGCTCACTCCTCCAGGTAATGGATCTGAGACGCGTACTTTTTGAAGATCGCAACGTTGTACTCGTCTCCGCCGTCGATATTTGCCGAGAGAAGGACCGGGGGCTCCACACCTCGGCGGAGGAACTCGGCCGCCGCCTCCACAGCGATGGCGTTGACAATGGCCGCTCCCGCGACCGTGGACGTCGGCCCCATCTTCTGAGGAAACCCCTGCATGGCAAGAGCGGCGTCGCCGTAGCAGCCGCAGTTGTCAATGACGAGGTCCACGATCTCCATCAAGCGCTGTCCTGAGCTGTGTCTGGACTTCGAGGCCCGCGAGTGCTCGACGTTCGTTATCGCTGCGACCGAGGCACCGATCCGTCGACTCTCGAGAGCCATATCGATCGGTACCGCGTTTCTCCCGGAGACTGAATGGATGAGGATCATGTCGTTCTTCTTCAGGTACGTGCGCGCCAGCTCTGAGCCGTACCCCTCCATCCGCTCCAGCCTTCCGGTGAGTGTGATCGGCCGTACGCCGCAAGTCAGACCCGGGGGCAGCAGAGGGTTCACAACGGCCAGTCCACCCGTGCGGTAGAACATCTCCTCGGCCAGGATGCCCGCGTGCGTGCAGCCGAAAACATAGACGCTGCCACCGGCCTGCACGGTATCGACGAGCATTCGTGCGGCCGCCGCGATCTTCTCCTGCTGGCTTTCACAGACCTTGTCCAGAATCTTCAAGACTATTCCGAAGTACTCCCTCGCACCCATTCTGTTTCCTCCTCCGGATGAGCTCCTCCTAGTCCGATCGGGAAGCGAGAACGTCTTGCAGGGCTCGGCCCGCCACCATCATCGCCATCTCGATCTGGCTTGCGAGCTCTGTCACACATCTCGGGTCGCTCACCCGCGAAACGTTGTAGATCTCCTGGACCACGCCGCTCACGAGAATCGGAATGCTGAGCACGCACGGGATGACGAGAGTGTCAGACTTGGAGCCGGTTGCCCGCGTGCCAGCAGTGACCTCGGGAACAACAGAGTGCCCCGCCCGGGCGGTCAACCCGAGGACGTGGCGGTCTCCGGGGCGAAAGCTGAGATCTCTGACAGCCGGATTCACGGGGCCTAATGCACGATCGAGACGGAAGACTCCCTCGTCCTGAACGAACGAGAAGAGCTGGTACTCGACCACGCCAAACCCCTCGAGAAGGACTCGATCCATGACCTTCCGGTACTCGGTGAGCGTCGTCACTCCCAAGAGACGGGGGATGAGGCAGCCGGCACGTCCGGCCTGAACCTGCCAGCGTTCCTTCTCGAGACGCGCCTCGAGCATAGAGGACTGCACCTTTCCCATGATGAGTACGGCCACGCCGGACACCAGGGCACCGATCACGGCAGCCACGTGCAAATGGATCTTGAAGAACGTTCCCGCGTACCATTCCGGGAGCACATCCTGACCGAAACCACCGATCGACAACACGGCCAGGACGCCACCCACGGGGATCACGAACGACTTCAGCACGATCGCGGCGTGCGTGAACCGTGTCAGACCGAGCGAGGCGACGAAAAGACCAAAAACTCTCGACCAGGGCAGCAGGGCGATCATGATCGACAAGACCGCAGCCGAAAAAGCATAGGCAGAGTCTTCGTCCAGCCTGACAAGGCGGACCAACCCGAGCCCCGGTGGAGTGAGAACGACCAGAGCCCCGGCGTATGCGACGAGAAGCCTCTGAACCATCGCGGAGAGTCCCGACACGGACAAGAGACTCGACACGACCGTTGACAGATCGTAGTCCGGCAGATGCTCCTTGCGGCATGCGTCGCAGAGCCCACGGGCATCGGAGGTGAGAGCGAATCGTTCACGAAGGACCGCTCGATGACTCGGCTCCAAATCGCTCAGTCGAATCCCCTCCGCGGGCTGCAGGAGCCTGCGACACACCAGACAGAGGGTCTTCTCGAGATCGAGAGGCTCCGTGAACTTTAAAAGCCGCTTCCAGACTCTCCGCTCAGGACGAAACGGACGAAACGTCCGGGCCACCGTGTCGACGGCCGCCACCATGTTCGGGAAGACCTCGCCATAGGGGTTGCGGCAGAAGAGCACGAGTCCGGGCCCGAGATCCTTCAACTCGATGTTGACCCTAACAGGGCCATGGGGGGTGATTCTGGTCAGTGACACGTCGGAAAGAACCCGCCCCTCGCTGGCCAGCACGATGTGCGAGATGACTCCCATGTCATCCACACAGAGATCGAAGCAAGTGCTCCCCGACTCCAGGGTCTTTGTCCCGATCAGTTGCAGAACCGGCCGGTCAGTCAACAGACCCACGGGGCCAAGGGCCGTGGATTCCTCACCCAGCACGTCTGGCCACCGATCGAGCCCGTCTGTGTCCTCGGATTCCGTGGACGCCGCGGCCGGGTGGTCTGTCGACGTCGAGGATTCATGGAGTAACCGAGCAGGTTCCTCGGCCGAACCTCCCGAAGCCTCGCCGCATTGATGCGAGGGTCCCGGGGAGACGGTTGCTCGGATCTCCTCGATCGGCAAGTTCGGATCCACCGCGCCCGGAGGGCTCGACGACGGCCGTGATGGAATGGGCACAGCCTCGGCGTCGACATCCGCGGATCCGGCCCCCGAGCACTCTCTGGGGAGCGTGTCCTTTGCGGCAGGGCTTTGGAGCGAGAGGGCAAAGTCCACGGGGTTGACCGCGGCCAGGGATGGCAGATCGATTTCGCACTCGTACGCTTCGAGAGATTCGCCCCTGGAATCACGAAACCCCAGCCGTACCTTGCTTGCGTCTGCGGGCACCCAGAGCCTCGAGACCGCAAGCCTCTCCGTGGCGGAAGATGTGAAGAAGAGGCGGGCCTCTTCCGTGAACGATGGGCCTGAGAAAACGATGGAGGACGATCGACCATCGTCGTCCACCAAAAGGTCCAAGGCCACGAACCGTTCCTCTCTCCATGCACCGATCAGCTGCACCGACTCGCGGAACCGGAACGCGCCCTTTGGCCCCCAGGATCGAAGGCCGGAGCCCGTCCCCGAAGACAGTCGCGAGATGGGGGTCACCGTGGATGGAGCGAACCGAACGGCGAAGGACAGACCTTTTATGGGAGTTCGGTCGGAGTCGAGAATCTCGATGATCATCCCCGGCTCGCCGACTCTCACCGTCGACGTTGTGCACACGAACCGACCGCCTGGAGCGGTCGCCGGCGCCAGGGCACAGAGCTGTCCGACGGCTCCATCCGGGCTCAAGAAGGCGGCCGCGGCCTCACTCTCGATATCGACAGCCAGCTCCACGTTGAAGGTATCACGGCTTACCTCGGAGAGACAGACCAAGACGGCAGCAGACAGGACTCCGCGTCCCGGACTGCCGAACTGGAAGACGAGCTCTCCGGTCTCCATGGTCCTACCTCACCGCGGTCTCTGAGCCGCCACTCGATCGCACCCGCGCAAACTCATTGAGGAGCTCCTGGGTGTCGCAGTTGTGGAACTCCCAACTGGCCTCATCCAGACTACGGTCGCCCGAGACGACCTCAGCTAGAAACCGACCGGACAGGCACCGCTGACACACGTACCCCGTGACTCGGTATCTATGCTTGGCACTGACTCCGCCATGTCCCCGACTGGCGATCTTGTCCAGGATAGTGCTCTTAGCCTTCTGCTGCTGGCTGACCATGGTGATGAAGTCGTACCTCAGGAACAGTTTGAGAGGCTCCTGATCCTCCTCGAGAGAGAACTCCCCGATCGGGTACGTCTGGAGTACCAACCCGCAGTCCGGGCAGCGGCGCCCGGAGATCCCCAAAAGCCATTCACCCAGAAGAACCAACTTCAGCCACGCGCTACGAATGAACCGCCGGAGCAGGATCCATGGAACAATACCCAGGATCACGGCGAGCAACACGTTCTTGAGTGAGAGCAATGAGTGGGATGAGAGCTCCAACACAGGGGTCGGGTTCGTCTTCCGACTGACCTCCCTCAAATCGAACAGATCGCTCCAGATACGGCTGAGGAGCAACCGACAGGGGGTTCCGTTCGACGGGGAGACAGGGATCTGCTTGGGGAGAATGAGGGCCGCGGGAATCGGACCCTCTCCGGGGGTCTTGAGCTCGATCAACGAAGCGCACGCCTCACCAGCCGAAGGAGGGGGTGACAGTGTGCAGATCTCGAGTTGGGAGGTCTTCTCCCTCGATCGCACGTGGAGCGACATGAACCGCGAGAGAGACCTGTCCTCCACCGGAAGCGACTCGAGGATCGTGACGAACACGTAGTCCCGGGGGCCGGTTTTGAGTGTGGGTTTGGAGGTGGCAGCAGCCACGGTTTGAGTGGCGGTTCTGGCCGCATCGGGCCGGACCGAGCCAGTCCGGGCCTCAGGCTGCGCTGCCGAAGAAGCTTGTACGTCCTTGACAGGCCCGGAATCGACCGAAAATGCTGGCTGCAACAGCTCTCGAGCCCTCACCAACGAGTCAAGGCGTGACTCACCACGGGCTGGCTGAGCGACGAGGATCGTCCTCGAGGCGGCGAGTGAGGCGGTCTCGCCTTCCAGGGTCGCCCCACCCAGACCTTCGTACGTACGGGTCGTTCCCTGGCTTCGCTCGCGACTTTCGAAAAGCATGGCGCCACGAGTCAGTCTGATGCGACTCTTCGAGCGGGATCGGCTCTCCAAAGCTGAGGCTTCCAGAGAGACGATCGAACCAGGGGCCAGAGTCACGAGCCATTCAGGATGGAGAAAGAACCTCACAAAGACACGCGGGCCGGTCCAGACGAGATTGCGGGTCGACCTTGCCCCAAGAGGCGAGCAATCAAGGTAGAAACCGGCACCGGAAAGACCCTCTCCGGGAACTGAGATGACGAACCTCTGGCGCGGTGAAGGCAGATTGACCGTGGTCAGAGCCGTGATCGCCTCGGGAATGGACACCACGCAGGCCGATGCGGCCAGCCGCGAGACAGCCACTCCCGTGGTAGCGGAGACGGGTCGCCGTTCCGGATCCGGGGATGGCGGGACCGTTCCGGGAAGATCGATCAGATCAGGGTCCCGTGCGGTCCCGAGAAGGCTCTTGAGCCGATCCAGATGGCCGGATTCCTCCGGAGCCGGGAGGCTCCCGGATGGAGTCACTCGATCAGTCACCGTTAAGAGATTTTCTGCCGTCAGTCCGATCGAGACACCGGCCGCAGACGTGATCTGACCGGAGAGAGAGGCTCCACCCTCTTCGTTGCGGACAGCGGATCTCCAGAAGAAGAACTCCCCGGAGGGGACCGAAATCCTGTCCGTAGATCCTTCGATTCCGGGAGGTGTGCCTGATGAGGCGGCCGGCGCGGAGAATATCATCGCCCCATTTTCGAGCTTCAGGCAAGCCGTCTCAGGAGAAGGGGGGGCCTTGACCACGAGGGTCGTTCCTGGCGCGAGAAGAGTCTGTCCGATCCGATGGGGAAGCGAAAACCGGACGTATCGATGAGCGGACGACACCCTGAGAGCCGCGGTCGTGACCTTCGCGTTTTCGATCGACTCGGCATTCAGCCAGCCGCATACTGAAAGCCACAACAGAACTGAAAGCCCTACGGCGAAGGGCCGTCGACGCAAGACTGGCTCGAAGGAACGGAGTGCCGTGTCGGGTCTCCGGAGGATGTGATCCCGCGGTCGCATCGAGCCCCCTCGCGTGTAAGAAAACGCTTCTTCCGGCCGGAGTGGCCAGAGTACTTGATGGATGACCGGGCTGTCAACGAGACGAAAGGACCCAAATCCTTCACCTCATTCTGTCAAACCCAATGAGCATGAGCATTTCGAGGACAAAGACTTTCACTTCCCTGGACCCCAGATGTGCCCCGGATGCAAGGAA
>Ga0074195_1000852_pt1 | contig 51118 bp, 70 predicted proteins | sample EPASupsiteHSE623_FD_64525 | JGI IMG/M metagenome (GOLD analysis project Ga0074195, IMG submission 64525) | Bioremediated contaminated groundwater from EPA Superfund site, New Mexico - Sample HSE6-23 | ecosystem: Environmental > Aquatic > Deep subsurface > Groundwater > Contaminated ...
AAGTCTATCTCCATCTAAGTCACCATCATTATCGCCAAGTCTATCTCCATCCTTGTCACCATCTTTATCACCTAGCTTATCTCCTAGTTTATCTCCGTCTCAATCAGGGAATGAACATATATTGCTAGAGGATAATTGGAGTATTTTATTGGAAGATGGTTCTTATCTTATCTTAGAAAGTGGTATTGGCGGATCTGTTTCTTCATCATCTTCACCATCAGTCAGTCCTTCATTTTCTCCTAGCTTGTCGTCTAGTTTAAGCCCATCTTTAAGTCCTAGCTTATCACCTAGCTTATCACCTAGCTTATCACTCTCACTAAGTCCATCATTGTCGCCGAGTATCAGTCCATCTGTATCGCCAAGTATTAGTCCTAGTCTAAGTCCTTCTCTTTCGCCTTCAATGTCTATTCTTAAGCCAACAGTAAGGATAGAAAAATTAAAGGCTAGATGCATAGTTGGTAAAGCAATATTACCAAGATTAATGACAGCTACTACAAGCCCTAAATGTATTATAGAGAAAGCAATAAAACCGAGGGTAAAGATTAATGTTTTAAAGCCTAAGATACAAAGAGGGATATAGCTTGCGGAATTTGATAAAAAAGCTAAAAGTTAAGTTAATTATTAAATTATAACGATGGCAGACAGTAAAATAAGTAATCATACTGAACTAGCTGCTCGACCAGCATCAGGAGACTTATTAGAAATAGTAGATGTTTCTGATACTTCAATGGCAGCGACAGGAACAAACAAGAAAATACAGTTCACAAATTTAGCTACCTTAAAATCAAAGTTGATTTCTTTTACTAGAGATATGACTGCTGCTAGTGGCAATGTGGCTTATACAGGAGTTGGATTTACTCCTACTGCTATTATTTTTATTGTCTGTATATCTGGAACACATACTTTTAGCATAGGAGTTGTTGATTCGAGTAGAGGTGGTGGCGCACAGTCACAATATTCTCCAGATACTTTTGGTCCAGCCAGTGTTCCAATAGATGCTAGTGTTAGTGGTGGAACTAATCAATATGCCGTAGTCGCTTCTTATGATGCAGATGGGTTCACTCTTACGTGGACAAAACAAAACAGTCCAACAGGAACAGCGACAATTAAAGCTCTGTGTTTTGCATAAGAAAGAAATATAAAGGGGTTTATCAACTAAAAATTAGCAATGGAAAAGGTTTTAGATTTTTTTGTGGGGATAATCATGAATTGGAAGTTATCTAGTATAAGTGTTTTTATTACAACTATCTTAGGATATTCTTGCGGACTAAATAATCTAGAACTCTTAGGAATTATTATGATGCTAATTTTAATTGATACTTTTTCTGGCGTGATAGCTGCTTACAAAGAGAAAAAGGAAATAACTAGTCAGAAATTAAGTAATATTGTCACTAAAACAGTTCTTTATTTTCTTTTTTTATCAGCTATTCATCAAGCAGGAAGAGGAATAATGATAATTACAGGAGTAGATACTGTTGGTATTGTTGATTTAGCAGCAGCAGGTATTTGTTTTGGGATAGAGTTAAAATCTAACATGGAAAATTTTGGAAAATTAGGATTTAAAATTCCTAAGGAAATAGATGCTTTTATTAACAGTCATTTAAAGAAATAATATTTAAAGAATTTTATGAAAATTTTAAGTCAGCGTAATCCAGTATGGGCGGGAGATAATATCGGAAAAACTACTTACAAAATAGGAAGAGTAGGATGTACTATTACTTGTCTTTCTATGTTATCTGATTATTATGGTTGTTTTAAAACTCCAGCCTGGATGGCAGATAATTTAAAATTTACTAAGGATGCATTGCTTATTTGGCAGTCAATAAATAATAAGCTTTGTTTTAATTTTACTTGGAGAGGATATAGCCCAGATTATGCAAAAATAAATGCGGCAATCAAAGATCCTAAAACAGCTGTAATTTTGCAAGTAGAACATTATCATTGGGTGGTAGCTCTTTCAAGAATTCCATTTACTAATATTTATAGAATAGCAGATCCTTGGACAGGAACTAAAAGATTATCTACTGCTTATAAATATATTTCTGGGTTTGCAACTTTTAAAGCAAAATAATGATTCCATTACTATTCCCTATTAATGACTTAATTGAAAGTGCTATTTCTTCATCTTTAAATGATTCTTTTTCTGAAGGATCTAGTACTATTGATGTTTATAGTATCTCTGATTTTGAAGCTAATAAAATTCTTATTATAGGGGAATTAGGTGATGAAGGAACAGAATTAATTAAAACTCATCCTTCTACTGATCCATCAGGAAATACCATTACTTTAGCTACTACTTTAGCTAAAAGTCATTCTAAGGATACTAAGGTATATATAGTAGATTATGATCAGATAGAGTTTTCTCATGCTGCAACAGAAACAGGAAGTAAAACAGTGCGTTCTACTCAAACGATTAATCCAGAAATGAAGAATAATCGGTATAATGATGCTACCGATTCTACTGGGTATATTTTTACCAGATACAAAAACTCTATTGATTCTACCTTTTCTGATTATTCTGATGCTTACTTAATTACTGGATTAGCTGCTAATACAGTAGGATATGCAATAGAAGAAGCAATGGAAGACCATGAATATACTTCAAAATTAACTCATGAGAGACTGATTCGTATTACAAATAGTGCTTTACGTTATATCAGGGGAAAACTTAAGAAATGGAGTACTTATCAAGAGTTTGATTATATAGTTGATCAAACAGAGAGGGGAAAACATATTTACTCTATGCCAACTACTGCTTATGACAGGAATTCCAATAAATCTATTCTCTCTGTCAGGATTGGAGAGGATAATTATTTAAAATACATGGATAAGAGAGAGTTAGTAACAGCTCTAGAAGATTCCATACATACCACTGTAGCTACTGAACCAGTCATTGGTCAATCTACTTTGGTTCTAGCTAACGGATATGATTTACCAGAAAGCGGAACAGTTAATGTCTATTATAATAATACTCAATATGAAATTACTTATACAGGAATTACTCGTGCTACTGGTATTCTTACTGGTGTTCCCTCGTCTGGTGATGGAAGTATTACAGTTAATTTCCCAGTAGATACGAATGTCTGGTACGGAGAAAATGAAGGAGAACCGACCCATTATACGGTTTATGATGGTAATTTAGCAATGTATCCAATGCCAGATTCCACTTATCAAAACAAGAATATATTTATGGATTTCTATACGGATATTGTGGAAGTAGATAGCGATGCAGACACTTTAAGCATAGAGAGATACGACATGATAGTTAATTATTTGAGATGGGAAGTTAGAAATATTTTAGAAAGAGATGGTAAAAAAGACTTTACTGATGGAGATTGGATGATGTTCAAAGATAAATTAGCTGATGCAATTAAGAAAGAAACATCGGGGCAAAAATATAAAATGCGACCTAAAATAAATAGAATTTCAGATAGTAGGGGGAAAAATTTACCATTTGATCGAAGATAAATGAAATATTTAAAAGCTCTTACTTTTAGAAACTGGTCTAAGGGAACTTGGCGGGGAGTGCAGTCTAATTCTGTTCCTGCTAATTCAGTACGCTTGGCTTTAAATATGGATTCAGATGCAGAATTAGGATCATTAAAAATAAGACCTGGAATAATTCAATTAGGTAGGCAACTATCCAATAATTATCCTTGTTTAGGATTGCATTACTTTTCCGATTCAGTGGGTACAAACCATAAGATTTTTGCTGCTTTTTCTGATGGAAATAACGTAGATATTTATGATGTAATAGCTGGAACTAAGAGCTTAGAAGATGATAAAGGATCTCCTTCTTCTTCTACCTCTACTTCAGCTAGCGTTTCATTGTCTCCTTCTAAATCTCCTAGTGTCTCTCCTAGTATTTCATTAAGCCCTTCTAAGAGTCCTTCACTTTCTCCTAGCTTATCTTCCTCATTATCGCCATCACTATCTCCATCAGTTAGTCCTAGCTTATCAGTTTCGGTGTCTTTATCTCCTAGTGTAAGTCCTAGCGTTTCTCCTAGTGTTTCCACTTCTCCCTCTCCTAGTTCTTCAGGATCACATTCTCCTTCACCTTCATCGAGTAAAAGTCCATCCTTATCACCAAGTGTTTCACCTAGTGCTTCTACTAGTCTTTCACCGAGTTTGTCACCTTCATTATCACCTAGTTTATCTCCATCTGTTAGCCCTTCACCTATATATTCAGTTGCTCCGAAAACAAGATTTTTAACATATTTAGATAGTTGTTTAAGATTGAATGGAAGTAATTCAGCTAAAGCTTTTAATGGTTCTAGCTGGGATTCAACGGGAGGAGCATTTGACTTAGCTAATATGCCTAGTGGAGTTAAATTTGCCATAGAGTGGAAAGATAGGGTTTATGCAGCAGGTGATAGTTCTAGTCCTGATAAACTATATTATTCAGGAATAGCCAATTCTACTACTAGAACTGTTTCTTGGACATCAGGTAATGGATATATAATGATGGAACAAGAAGATGGCGGAGGAGGAATTACTGCTTTAGCTAAATGCCCTGGATATATCTTGATCTTTAAGAGAAGATCTCTAAAGCGTTGGGATGGATCTAGTACTTACCCAGACGATATGGTAAGACAAGGAACTCCTTCTCAAGAATGTATCTGTTATTCTAGGGGAATGGTAGCTTTCTTAAATGAAAATGGTATTTGGGCTACAGTTGGAGGAATGCCTAAACTTTTATCAGATAAAAGAGTAGATGATTTTATTAGTGCTATTACTGATTTCACTAAAGTTCATTCGGGAGCTACAGAAAGAAATATTTATTTTGCGATTGGTGATGTGACAGTAGATGAAATTACTTATAATAATGTTCTATTAAAATATAATATTGATTATCAAACATGGGATATTCGTTCTTATGCAGCAGAAATTAGAGCTATTTCCAACTATGTAGATGCTAATGGAAAGGCTTGTTTAATTGGTGGAGATAACGACGGAAATATCTTCCAATTAGATTCAGGGACAACCGATATGGGAACTCCTATATTTTGGACAGTGGAAACTCATAATTTTGAGTTTGGTTCCAGAGCTTATAGAAAAAGAGTAGGAGAAAGAATAATCCATACAGAAGGAATAAATGAAGGAACTATCTTTTCCAGAGTAAATAGCAAGAGTGAAAAATCTTGGAACCCTGTCGGGAATATAACAGGGGATATTTCCAGAATAAGGGGAACCAAAGATGAAGGAAACTGGTTTAATTATAAAATTGCAGGATCTTCAGAAAAAGGGGATGCGAAGTTTTTAGGATTAGAGTTTCCTGATAAATCAATCGAAGTCTTAGAAAATATCAATGCCTAATGAAATTCTCCCAAATTTAAATGCGCTAACTTTATTTCCTCAACAAGACTGGCTTTACCAAACACCTCAAGCTGCCAGCGTCTTTTTTGATGGTGTAAGTCCTTCCAATGTCACAAGTGGAGAATTAAATGCTTCTGTACAAATAAATAGTATTGCTTCAGGTAGTCTTTTGAATATTCAAGGATGGACTTCTACCTTGACTTTTTCGGCGACAGATCATAATACAATAGCTTGGTCAGCAGGAGCAATCACCTTGTCTGATGGTACTGTTTTTAATATTGATGCAGGAAACACAGGAGATATTTCAGCTATAAATTATATTTATTTTGATAAGGCGGTATCAGAGACAGTTTTGCAAAAAACTACTACAGCAGCCAATGCGGTAGGATCTAACAAGATTTTAGTAGGAGTGGCTCAAAATAATGCTGATACAGGGAAAAAAGCAGTTTATCAGATCTTTGGAGGAAAAGGAGGAAGCAGTCAAATAGTAACAGCTGATAACATTGCAGCTAATGCGGTAACAGCTAATGAGATTGCAACTAATACTATTACTGCTAATCAGATAGATACAGGAGCTATAACAGCTGATGAGATAGCAGCAGATGCAGTGACAGCTACAAAAATAGATGTTGCCACTCTTTCTGCTATATCAGCAAATATAGGAACTATTACAGCAGGAACATTACAAGGAGTATTATTTCAAAGTACTACTGGAAATAATAGAGTAGAAATGACAACAGGAGATCTGATAGCTTTCTATTATTCTAATATTAATGTTGGTCAAATTGATAGTTGGGGAGTAGGTGCAGATGGAGGAATAGAGATAGGATCAAACGATCCATTACATTTAAGTGCAGAAGGTGGAGATCCGTTTGTTGTAAGAGGGGATAGATTAGTACCTTATGATGATGGAACAAAATTAATAGGAGAATCACCTCTCTTGGAATATGGATCTTTTAGTGCCATGAATGCTTATACTTATTATGATAATTGTCTTTGGCTAGATGAAGAAGATGATATTGCTATTCTTAGACAATGCCAACCTAGGAGAGATAAAAAAGGAAATTATATCTTAGATGAAAAATCAGGAAAACCTAGAATGGATAATACGTCTTTACCTGAATGGATGAATGGAAAGAGTAAAATGTTAGATGATATTGAAAAACTAAAAGGAGATTATCAAAAAAGGCTAGATAAGTTGGAAGGTATGATAGCAATGAAAGGATTTAAAAAGAAAGAAAAAGACAAGATAGAAAAAGATAAAGAGAAGTTACTAGCGAAAATAGACAAAGTAAACAATTATACAGAAGAAGATATTGATGATGCAACTCAACGTAATTTAGGTCATTTTTTAGACTTAGTTGCTGGAGCAGTAAGACAACTTGCTGACAGATTGGATATTTTAGAAGCTAAATTAAATGAAAATGGGTAATGCAAAAAGTAAATCTTGGCAAAAATTTAATGCTCGATTACGAGAGAAGAAGATTGAGAAGTCAGCTAAAAAAGGTAAGACGGCTGATGCTGTCAATAAATTGGAAAAAAAATGGGGAAGCAATATTGTGGGAAAAGACATGCGAAAATTATCCAAAGAATATGATAAGAAGTTATCAAAGGAGAAGAGTTATAAGAAAAAGTCGTCTAAGAATAATTCCAGAGAGAGATTAATTATAAAAAAATTAGAAAAAGCTAAGGATACAAAATCAGTAGCGAATAAACTTAAAAATAAATATGGAACTAAAGTACTAGAGAAAGCCCTATCTAAATTAAGTAAAAATCTTTCTTCTAAAAGTAAAAAAGGAAATTCTATTCCTAATATAATCAAGAAAGTAGCAGATCAAAGAGGATTAGGAAAATACGCTAATGACTTGGTAAAAATTGTTTCAGCAGAAAGTAATTTTGATCCTAATGCTAAAAATCCTACCAGTTCTGCAATTGGAATATTTCAATTAATTAAGGCTCATGGAAGTGAAGAAGATAGAAAAGATCCAGAAAAAGCTACTAATATTGCTTTAGATTTAGTAGAAAGAAGATTAAAAAGAGGGCAAGATCCTTTTGCTGATTGGAATGCTTCTCGTAATGTTTGGGGGAAAATGTCAGATGAAGAAATTGCTGAAAGAACAGGATTTGGTAAAGGTGGAGGAGGAGATGATTTAAGCAGCGAGGGAGCCACTTATGCCACTAATTATCCAGGAGTAGTCTATGACGCTCCTAGTGATCCTAGTGGAGCTGCTTCTCCTACAGGATCATATAGTTCTCCTACTGTTGCATATAAATCTTCTAGTGGACAATACTATTCTGTTTCCACTTCTACTGGAGAAAAAACTAAGGTTAGTAAAGCAGAAGCGAAAAAACTTGAGAAAATCGATGAAAAAGAATATAAGGAGATTAAGTCATTAACTAGCAAATCAATGTCCAAAGCATTAAATAGGGATCAGTTAGCCGCTTTAAAACAATTAAGACCAGATGTAGCCAATCATCCTCATTATGGGAAGAATGCGGATACGCTTTTGGAATGGTGGAAAAAAAATGGATCTAAGGAATCAGGTTTGTTAGATAAAGTTAATCAATATGTGTCTAATACTGGAGGGAGTGTAGGAGGATTATCTTCAGCTTCTTATGCGTTAGCCAATGATCCTAATTATAATTCTCTACCTGATGATTTAAAGAAAGTAGCCGCTTATTTTGAGAACGTAGGAATGGCTTCTAATACTGAACAAGGGACAAGGCTTATTAATGCTTTGAAACAAGCAGGTGACCAATCTGATCCATATTTCAAACAGTTATTCAGAATTGCTGAAGATACTATGATTAGAACTTCTGATAGTTATAAAGCTAGTTTTGGAACTGATGAAGAAAGATTGACTAAAAGAATGACAGAAATTCAAGAAGATCTGGCTAAGAATAAAGACTATCTTACTTTAGAAATGCAATCTGATCTAAATAGGGTTGCCATGCAATATAAAATAAACGTAGAGCAAACTCAAGGTACAATGGCTAATGCTGGATTAACTGATTCTTCTATTAAACAACAAGCGGAAGCTCGTTTAGCTGAATCTAACAAGGATCTAGTGGAAAGTACTCAAAGGCAATATTCTAAGAAGATAGCTGACCTCGAAACTGAATCTCAAAGAGGTTCTACTGAAGCTAAAAGGCAACTTGATGAATTAAAGAGAACTTATGGAGAAAATATTACTAGAATTGGAAGAGAAATGGAAACTACTTGGGGAACAACTGGTATGCCAGGTTTAGCTGGGTATGCTCCTCTAGGAAATGTTACAGGAGAAATGTATGAGAATAAGATTCAAGACGTTATGCAAAGAGCGGGGACTCTCTTAGGAGAATCCAATATGAATTCACTTAATCTAAATCTATAAAATGGCTAAGAAAAAATCGTCTAAAAAAGGAAGCTCTGATCTTTCAGGTACTTTAAATCCTATTCAGGGAATGCAATCTTTGCCTCAAATGGTAGATACAGGTAATCCTTTACAAGATGTTAATACTAACTTAGGAACTTTAAAAGAAGGTTATCATCCAGGAACCTTACCATTATTTCAGCAAGTGATGGCAGGGATAGCAGAGAGAACCTATGCCAATAGGCAAAGCAGTGAAATGGGAACTATTTCAGGGATTATGGATCCTTCTAAAGTAAGCGGAGGGACCTTCTCCAATGTTTTAGGTTGGTTAGAAAAGAACAGAGGGGTAGATATATCCCGTACTTATCAATCATCTATGAATGCTTATACCTCTTCCCAAGAAACTTTAAGTAAAGAAATACAGTTTTTAGAAAATATGCGTCAAGATATGGAAACTGATATCCGTAAGTTTAAGACTGATTTAATTACAAATTTTCCTGGTGTTTATGAAGGTCTTAGCGAAAAAGAAAAGAAAGATATTGATTTTGGTAATACTCCTAAGTCCCTTTATCAAAAAATGGATAGCTGGGCTAAAGATGTCTATGATAGAAAACTTAGATGGGAAGAAGAAGATAGAAGTATGGATAGGGCTATGCAGGAAGTGGATAAACAATTAAAATTAGCTCAAACAGATGATATTAAAACAGACATAGCAGAAAAGAAAAACATTTCTCTTGATTTTATAGAAGATTTTAGTGGATTTAAACAAGATCTTATTAAGTTAAGAGACAAAGGAAACTATACTGCTCTTTATAATACAGTTGATGATTATAATGAAGTTGTGACTAGGTTAGAAGCAGAGTATGGAAAAAGACTTAGTAAAGAGACATTAGAATCTGCCAAAGATAGCCTTATGTTAAGTCTTTCTCCTGAAGATAGAGCAAGTATTAATAGAACTACTGGAGAAGAAACTTTTGAATCCAAAATGAATTATGACCAACAAAAAAGAGAATTAGAAGCTCAAAGAATAGTTGATCTTTATTCTCAGTATGGTGATTTACAAACAGTTTCTAATCTAGAAGAAAAAAATAAATTTCCGAAAGGAACTGCTAAAAAATATCAAAATGCGTTAGAAGATCTTTATAAAATTAATTAATGGGAAGAATAAATCACGAACAACTAGTTTCTGGTATTAAAAAGAACCGCACTATGCAGGTTAATGATAGCTATGATCCTAATAAAGTAAATTCTATTGACAATGAGGCAGAAAAAGAAAGAAAAAAAGAAAAAATAGAAAAATTATTATTTGGAAAACAAGAAAAAATAAATAATCAATATTTTGATTGGAAAAAAATAAATAATGATGAAAAAAAAGAGAAAATTAAAACTTTACTTTTTGGTGAGCAAAATATTCAAAAAAAATATGAAGGATACGGCAAAAAACTAGCTGAATATAGTACAAAAGCTCGTGAAGTTAGTAAAAGTATAGATCTTACTTCTTTATTTGGAAGAGCAATTACACCAGAAAAAACAGAAAAAGCTTGGGATACAGGAATAGGATCTAATGAATCATTGGCAGGGAGCATGATGCGTTGGGTAGGATCAGAAACAGGAAGTGAAACTTTAAAAGGACTAGGTAAAGGATATCAAGAAGGAACCAAAGAAGAAATGAAAAAGAGAGGTCTAGAACCAACTGGGACGGAAGGACTTTGGGAAAAAGCCGTAATGTCAGCTCCAACTTCATTGGGTGGATTTGGAGTGGCTGCTGCAGTAGGTTTAGCTACTAAAAGTAGATTAGCTGCTATTGCTTCTCAAGCTATTTATACAGGAATGATGGAAGGTGGATCAGCTTATCAAGAAGCTTTAGATAAAGGAGCCAATGAAGAGCAAGCAAAGACTACAGCTAGATTAACTGGAGTAATTAATTCTTTTATTGAAACTGCTCCAGGCTTAAGATGGGCTAGCAAGATTTTGCCTGATCCAGTTTTAAATTTAGCAGAAAAAGAAATTAAGAAGGGAGTATTAAGCATAGTCTCTAAATTCGGAATAGAAAGATTAAAAGACGCATCTGTTGAAGGTTCAACTGAAATGTTACAAGAACTTGTAGGAAACATGTCGGCTAAATATACTTATGATCCTACTAAAGATTGGAAAGAAAACATTGCTGATTCAGGAGAAGTAGGGGCTTTTATGGGATTAGTTACAGGAGGTATAGCTAGTGGAATAGGAGCAATGCAAACTCAACAAGAAAAGCAATCTCCTCAAGTTCCTCAAACTACTCCAGTTACACCAGTATCTAGTGAAGAATTTACCAAACAATCAGGAGAAATGATTACTGGTCTTAGTAAAAGCATAGAAGAGCCTGGAATACAAGAAACACAAACTAACTTTTCTCAAAAAACATATGACCAAACTGGAAATATTAACAGAGTTAAGGAAGAAGAGGGAAGAATACCTATTCCTAATGAAACAAGCCAAGAAGTTAAACCTGTTGAAAAAGAAGCCTTTAAGGAAGTTATCAAACCTAAAGAAACTATAAAAGAGCCAATTAAGTTTGATAAAGAAACTCCAGAAATTGTTAAAAAGCAATTAGAAGACAAGATTACTGTTAATAGAGATCAAATTCAAGAAAAATATAATTCAGATGAAATGGCCAATGCTGCTTATGATGTAGTAACCGAACTGGAAGATTCAAAAGATAAACCTAGTTGGGTTCCAGAAGATGCTTTTTCTAAAGAATTGATCGAAGAAGTATCTGACATTGTTTCTGATGATGCCAGGATTGATAATTATTTTGGCTCTCATTTTAATCTAAAAAACGATAAATTGGATATAGAGAAAGTTAGAAAGCTAGTCAATGCTACTTTAGATGAAATGGAGAAAAGATCGGGAGTAGAGACTACTGCTCCTCTAAGGGAAGAAATTATTAAAAATCAAGATGATATAGTTAAATATATGGCAGCCAAGATGGAAAAGCCTTTAAGTATCGCTAGTAAACCTAAAGAACCAAAGAGGATCGTTAAATTAAAAGATACTACAAAGTATTTAAAACAAGAAACTCGTGATTTAATGAAATTTGCTAAGGAAGAATCAGAAGTAGCCTATAAGACTGGTTACCATGAAGCTAGAAATAAAATATCCAACCAATTCAGAAAGAAGATAAAAGATATTACTCAAATAAAGAAGGATATTACCGAATATGCTAAAGATCACTTACCTACCTACAAAAGAGGATCAATGCTAACTAAAGTAGCCAATGCCAAGACCCAAAAAGATCTGACCAAAGCTTTTACTAAAATAGATGAAATTGCTACGGAAACTAAAAAAAGAGAAACTAAGGGAAAAATAGAAAGACTGGTTAAAAGAACTGGAAAGGCTAAGAATATATCTTTAGAATATAGAAAAAAGATTAGTAGTTTAATGGAAGCTTTTGATTTAACAACTAGAAGAAAAGACACACTTAATAAATTAAAGGATACTAAAGAATGGTTGTCTAGAGAAGTAAAAGCTGGTAAAGATGTGTTTCTTCCTAAGAGAATATTTGATTCTTTAAGAATCCTAGAAACTAGAGGATATAAGAATCTAACCGTAGCAGATCTAGAAGTTATTTATAATAACATTAAAGAAATAAGAGATTCAGGAGTTACCAAAGAAAAGAATCGTCAGCAACTATCTGAATTTAGAAAAGGTAACTGGAAAAATAAACTGGTAGAAGATACCCATCCAATTGAAACTCCTGAAAAATACGAAAAAGGAATTGGAAAACCATTGACTACAACAGAAAGAATTAAAAATATTGGAATTAATTTTAATGTTTTAAAAAAGAAATGGAGTTTATTAATTACTCCAATGGACGTAGTTACAGATAAATTAGATGGTAATGCGGGAGGTACTAAGGCTAACTCTATGATGAAAAGAACTTTAGACCATAAGTTTTCTAATTTTTTGCAATTTGTTTGGAAATTTAAAGATTTATTAGAGGGATTACAAACCAAACTGAATTTAGATGAAAACAACATGGAAAGAATTATGGTGTATGCGGCTAGAGAGCAAAAACATGGAATAGAAAAATTAATGGCTACTGATAAAACCTTAACTGAAGAAAAGATAAATAATTGGACTCTTTCTAAAGAAGAAATGCAGTATTACGAAGCTACTAGAAAGATATTTGATCAGTTGCATCCTGTTCTAGCTAAATTTATGAAGGATACTTATAACCAAGAAATTGGAAAGATCAAAAACTATACTCCTTTTATGATGGACTGGAACGCTCTAGATGAAATAGAAATATATGATAGATTTCACCCTGATATAAACCAAAAAGACTTTACTGTTAGAACTAAGAATGTTAAGAAAGGAATGACAGAAGAAAGAAAGGGAGGAAAACAAAAGATTATTATGAATTATGGAGATGTTACTAGGCGTTATATTGAAGGAGTAGGATACTTAATCCATATGGGGGAAGATATCAAGATGTTTTCAGAAATTATTAATAGTCCTGAATATCAAGCAAAATCCGGAAATCTAGGAGGATTAATAATGAAAGAATGGATAGAATTATTGGCCAAAAAGGGAGGAGTCAATGGAGATAGACAATTAGCTTGGCTAGATACTTGGAGAAAGAATGTAGGAGCGGCTGTCCTTGGATTTAAACTCTCTTCGGCTTTAATTCAACTTACTGCTTTATTTGACGGAGCTGCATTAATTGGTAATTATGCATTTAGAGGAGCTAATAATATTCTTAAATCAAAAGAATGGAGAGTCTTTTTAAATAATAATTTTGCAGAATTAAGAGAAAGAGGAGCAGACGATCCAGCTTTCTTAGAATTAGCAGATAACAAAAAATTAGCTCAAGTTCAGCAAGCTGGATATTGGATACTCAAAAAACTGGATGCTATTATTGCTTATTCTATTACAGCAGGAGCTTATGAAAAATACTGTGTAGAAAAAAATATTCCTATTGATTTCTCTAAACCTAATCAAGAAGGTATTGATTATGCAACTCGTATATTAAGAAGGACTCAATCCAGTTCTCTATTTAAAGATTTGCCTCTTGCCTTGTCCAAGGGAGCTTTAACGGGTAATTTATCTTTAGATAAAGCTATCTTCCAATTTCAGAGCTTTATGTTAAATAGATGGAGTTTAATTCACCATGATATTTATGAACTAGAATTGAAAAAGGGAAATTACTCCAAAGGGATGAAAGCTGTTATGTTTCTTTCTTTAGCAGAACTATCTGCTTTAGGATTAAGACAGTTCTCTAAAGGAGCTGTTAATATGCTTACTGGAGGAGAAGACGATGAAGATGATCAGGGATGGTTAGAGCAAGTAGCTTATCAAGCTTTAAATAACATTCCTTTTGTTTCAAATACTATTAGTATAGCTGTGTACGAAAGAACTGCTATACCTTCCATAGATGCTGTTTTAGCCACTTTTAAAGATACTTATACAGTCTTGAAAGGAAAGAAAGAAGAGACTAAAATAAAAGCTGGAATTAGAACAGCCACTGATATAGGGAAAGTAAGAGGAATACCAGGATCTGTCCAAGTAGGAGATATTGTGGAGAAAGCCTTATTTGAATAATTATTTAAAATAAATTAAATGGGGAGACCAAATTGGGACAAATTAGCAGCTCTAGGTAAATTTCCCAAAGGAAATGTTGCTTTAATGCAAGGAAGAATTAATGCATTAGAAAGAGAAAACCAAGAGTTAAAAGAAAAACTTGAAGAACTTCTTGAAGAACTTGAAGAAATTGAAGAAATTGAGAAATTAGATCCAGATAATCCAAAGAATTTAAAGGAACCAAAAAAAGAGTTATCTAATGCTCCTAAATCTAATATTAATCATCTTAGAAAAGTTTTAGAAGATCCAAATTTTAAATTTGAAACAGTAGATTCAATAAATAAAATTTAAAATTATCTGCCTATGGTTAATGTTTTTTAAACATTTAACCCTTAATTAACTCTCATTCGTAACAATACAAATTTAGCTTTATTCGGAGTTATTTTTAATGTTATTTTAGTCGTTTCTCTTATAATTTATTTTATTATTACAGGTATTTATGTTGTTTATGGATCGGAAGATATTACCAAGAAGTATTATCGAAATAAGACAGAAATATTAATTCAATAATTTTAATCATGAAAAAGTCCAAAAGTTCTCAAGGAAAAATGGGAAAACCAGGGAAGAAAGGTGATTGCAAGATGAAAAAATATGGAAAAATGGGTGGTAAAAAAATGCGTTAGAAATATAATCCTACCCCGTATTTATCTTTCAATATAGTCTCAATTATTCTTTTTTTGAGATAAAGTTTTTTATGTTCTCTAACACACATCTTTATGCAATGATTTTGAAACACATAAATTATTTCTCCTGTGACTTCTTGATATTTTTCTCTTAAATCTCTTTCTGAAAGATTACCAAATTCTTCTAATACTTTAATTACTCTTTTTAAACTTTTTTTTCTGTTTTTAGTTCGATAAGTTTGTACCCTGCTCATTTTTATTGTTACTTGTAAAATATTTTCCGTTAATGGATTTTTCTCTATCTCTTAGTTCTCCTAATTTTCCAGCATTAAACATAGAACTACGACCAAAATACCCTGTAACTCTAGTCAGTATATATGCTGAATTACCTCCACAATTAGGACATTCCACATTTCCTTTATTATCCATTTCTAATTCTGTTTTCATATTATTAATTTAATAATTATTTTTAGAAGGAGGATTTTTAGAGAGATCCTCCTAACTCTGTTACTTCCTGATGATTGTTGCATCAGTAAATTGGCAGGTTCTTTTGACTGGACAGTTCTTGCAAAGAACTTCGCAAGGTAAATCTTCCATATAATTGTCTGGAACACAACCCACAACCTTATTCTCCTTTTCTATTAAAGTCATTTTTTCTCTCCCTTACATTTAGTTATGCAATATGCACAGTTCCGTATGCTTATTTTCTCCCGTATGATCGGGCAGAATACAAGCGTTTCCGCTGTTTGCTTCGTTGCCATTTCTTTTTTCTCTTGATCGTGCATCTGTATTCCTTCCTTCTCTGTTGCTTGGTCATAAGTGTCTCCTAGAAGCCCTCGCTTCGCTTTGTTTACAACTTGTTTACAACTGTAGAAGCCAGAGCTTCGCTCTAGAAGCCAACGCTTCGCTTTAATGTCTTGTTCCTTCCTCTTCCTGCATGGCGATTAGATGGACTTCTACACCCTTTTGCCAGATCTCCACCATAGCGTCTGATTCGGTAACTGATTGGAAACTGTTGCAGTCCAACCATAGCCTGATTGCTTCAAACTGTTCTATGGCTGTACCGATAAGGTCAAGCGTCACTCTCTTTGTTCTTTGGGATGACATCTTGCTCCCTCGTTTCTATCTTCAACCCCCTGTGATCGCAAATGGCTTTGGTATAACAGTCGGTACAAACAAACTCGTTTCCGTCTTTTACGCAACCTACTATTAGTCGCGCGCCCTCTTTCAGTCTTTTGCTTACCAGAATCATTTCTTTCTCCTTTCTGCATGATGAGTATTCTGATTGTGCTGCTAAAGCTATTTTATCTCCTCTGGAGTCTTGCATTTTTATTCCTTTCTCGTGCTTTTTTAAGGCAATCAAGACAAATTCCTGTAGTTTCTTCTGCTTCAAGAGGTGGACACTTGCCGTTCTTACAATCCTTGCAATCACGAGTAATATCGTTTTGCCAGCAACCAATTCTTATTCGGCAATCTACGCAAACTCGGTTCATTTTCTGCCTCCTTCTGGTTTGGTAAGGTACATAAGACAAAAAGACACCCCTCAAAAGTGTCTTTCGTTTCTTATATATCTTCCAAATTGTATATTATTTTAGGAATCATATTCTCTTTTTTTATTTGTCAAAAATATATTTCATATTTTTTTTATTATTTCGTGAACTATGTCGTCGTGTCTTTCTCTTAGCTCTCTTAGTTCTTCTTCTTTGCAGGCGATTTCTTCTCTTATATCTATTAATGATTCTATTCTGTCGTTTTGCTGTTCTATTTCCCAAGAAGCGTGGTCGGTAACTTCTTTCATTTGTTTTTATTTAAGTTTTTAAAATATTGATACCTGGCTTTATTTTGCTTTTTCATTAATTCTTTCTGTTTCTCTTTCCATTCTTTTGCAGTGATAGAGAGTATTTTAGGCTTTTTCTTTCTTTTCTTGTAATGCTTAACAACTTTTAACGGTTTTTCTATAAAATTAGGATCGTACTTTTTTATTTCTTCCAGTAAGGATATTCTGATCAGATTAAAATCCAGGGGGGATCTAATAGGAGATTGTGCCATTAAGTCTAGTCTGTCTCGTCTTTTCCTTGGAATGTTGTTTTCATACCACTTATTAGCCTCTGTTGGGCTTTTGTGCCAGACGCAGATATGATGATTATAGCAAAAAGTTATAACATTATCCAATATCCAGCGCATTTTCTTGTAATGCCCTTTGGGTTTGATATGTGAAGGGGCAAGGGTATTATGTTGTGTCTTTCTTTCTGATAAGCACCATAGGCATTGGAAGCCGTCACGAGCAAAGCAGGCTTCTCTTAGTAGGTAGTCAAGGTGTTTTATTTCTTCGGGTGTCATTTTATGTCTATTGGATCAAAGATGATTACAAGAATAAAAGGGAATAGAACAGGATAGAGGCTATATCCGGTATACCTTTCGAGTATTTTATCAAGGGAAACAATAAAAATATATACAAGAAGAAGAGTGGCTAGTCTGTAGGGGTTTATTTCTATTTTCATTAGTCTATATTTCTCTTATTGATTATATCTAGCATTTCTTGAGCTTCTTTTTCCGTGTTAAAGACGTTGCCTTGTTTCCAGTCAAAGGTGTCGTTATAGTTATTATTATCAGACCATTCGCAACTAATAATTTCTCCATTAATATCAATAAAAAAATACTTTTCTCCTTTCTTTGGTTTTTCTACTGGGCGAAACCATTCTTCGTTGCCATTAAAATTTCGCTTGTATCCTCTACCATCAATCACTCTCCAATCGCTATCCATATTGCCAATTCCTTTGTAAATCAGTCCGAAATCAAAGTTCTGTAAGTCATCTCGCCAACATCGGTAATACTGGGGTTCTTTGGATTCTGGTGGATCAATCTGAATAGTATTCGGTTCTCTTTCTATAATTTCAAAGCCAAATATTGGCTTAGTAACATGTCCTATTAATTTTCCTTCTCCGTTATAAACTCGATCTCCGTTTTTTAGTTCTACTTCTTCTAGTTTTTTTAGAGTGGTCATAGATTTGTTAATTAATCTTTACTTAATAATTCGAGTGTCCATTCTCTAATCTCTTTTACACAATGATTTTTTTCCTCAAATTGCCACCACTTGCATATAGCTAGGCGTTTAGCATATTCTATTATCTTGTTTTCACAATCTTTTTTAGAAAGAGTAGAGGATGTGGTATATGCTACAAGTCCCTCTATCTCCACATAACTTTTTAATATTTCTTCAGGGATCATTCTAGTATTTTGGAATTTTGAAACATAATCATTTTTCATTTGTTCACTTAATTCTTCCCATTTTAATAGTCTCATTTATTAATATTTAAAACTTAATCTCTGCCCTTGTAGTAATCCCTTTAACAGCCCACATAACTGATTCTTCAAGAGATGTTTTGGCTAGAGAAATATATCTACCTTCTGGAGAGGGAGTTCTTTGAATAGCTCCTTCCACTAAGTCATAAAGCTCTTGAGCCTTTATCTTAATGTCGTCAACTCTCATTCTTTCTTCTTCTGTCAGTTCTCTGTACTCTGGTCTGAATACATTACTCATTGTTATTTAAATTACTTATTAAATTGGTTTAATGTCTTTCAGTCTCTTTTCTACTTCTTCCTTATCATAGGTAAATTCTCCTATTTTGATTGTTTCTTTCTCTTGCTTATCTACTTGTATTCCTGTAATTTCAAAAAATACGGATTTATCAAAATTAGGTAGATTAAGGAACTTTTGACGGTTTTCTTCACTTGTTTCTTTCCAGAAAATAGCCCACGCTTCTTTATAAGTATAGGTTTTTAGGTATCCTTTTCTGACATAGAATTCAGGATCGGCTTTCTTTTCTTCTTCGGTCATTTCGTCTTCGGGAATCCACTTCGTGAGATAAAATTCATTAAAATTGGGGTGGTCTATCTCTTCCCATTTTTTAGTTGTCGGTTTATTGAACATTCTAACTGTTCCTTCTTCCGAATTAAAGATACCACTCTCTCTATTGGTTGAATTACAATCACCGCTATTCCAATCACCGCTATTCCAATCACCGCTATTACAATCACCGCTATTCCTATAACCGCTATTACAATCACCGCTATTCCTATAACCGCTATTCCAATCACCGCTATTACAATCACCGCTATTCCTATAACCGCTATTCCAATCACCCGTGTTCTCTTCTCCTGTATTATTTTTGTTGTCTTTAGACATTTTTATTAAAATTATTGATTAGTATTAATCTGTTTGATTGCTTGTAGTATTAATCTTCGGGCAGGCAGGGTAAGGATTTGAACCTTAATCTTTAACTACTCAATGATTAGTTTTTCGCCACGCTCTACCAATTGAGCTACTCCTGCGATTGAAATAAGTTATCAACTTATCTCTCTCCACTGCCCGAAGATTAATACTAACGCTTATATCTTGGATAATATCTCCACGCTTTCGGTTTGAATTTCCACACCCATAAAAATCTTAGGAGTTCTTTGAGATAGTTTTTCACTTCTTTCGTTTATTGAGATTATTGATTAAATCCGCCCTTATAACATATGCCATATGTATTTTTTCTCTATTTATTAGTTCTGATTGACCTTGTAAGGACTTTCCGATTTCTTTATAATCATCAATGTTTTTGTCTACTATCTTTATCGCTTTATCTAAAGCGGAGTTATGGGCGGAGGTGAGGGATTTTTTGATTTCTTTTTCAAGCTCTCCACCCTCTAAACTACACCAAAAATGAGGAAAATATCCATTTGCTTTCAATCTTTTTCTCCACCATTTTTTATTTAGAACTCTAAATTTCTCTGACAACTCCTTCATCTTTTCTTCTTCTAGTGTGTTAGGCATTGGGGTTGGTTAAAATTTTAATTATTTCTTTTAGAATTTTATCGCTTGGAAATCTATTACCCCTTTCAATGTCTGACATATAAGCACCAGATACTCCGATTTCTTTAGCGAATTTGTTAAGCGACATTTCCTTTCTCTCCCTGACTGTGCGGACTTCCTCACCAATTATTATCTTTAGCTTCAGCTCGTTTTTTTTCAAAAGAGATATTTTAACGGAAAGCAAGGCGTATTGCTGAACTAAATTTATCAATCTTCCCTTTCTTTCTTCTTTCTTTTTCATTGTTAGTTATTTAGTTGATTAAATCTGGTATTCTTTCCTCTTTTATAGTTTTCAGATTATCTTCATAATGTTTCTTCGCTTTCTCTTCTGCTTTTTTTCTCGCCTCTTCCGCGTTTTTAAATAAATCTTGCTCGGAATAGTGATAGTTTCCAATCTCATATTTCTTAAAGTTTTTACCGCCGAAATTTATTTTTCTTATCTCCCCTTTTTCAACCTTGTAATAATCGTTCATAAGTCCTATCTTGCTCACAAAATAAACTTCCTCGCCTATGTCGTATTTTGTTGTGAAAGTTTTCATTGTTAGTTATAAATTATTTATCTTATTAAGCTCTTTACTTCTTAACCTTTTATTACTGCTAGGGGGGTTAGTTCTATGAGTATCTCTACTAAATCGCTCTGGTTTTCCATTACTTCCGAAATATCCTTGTAAGCACTTGGGGCTTCGTCTAAATCTCTTTGGTTGCGTATTCCGTGGATTACACCCAAGTCGTTTAGTTTCTTAACTTCTTCTTCTAGGTTAAGCGTTTTAATCGCTTGTCCCCGTCCCATTTTTCTACCTGCCCCGTGAGAGCAGGACATAAAACTTTCAGGGTTACCCAGCCCTTTCACAATATAACTCTTACTTCCTTGGCTTCCTGGGATTATCCCAATTTCATCTTTGTATGCCCGTGTCGCTCCCTTACGGTGGACTAAAACATTCTGCCCAAAGTGGTTTTCCATAGTGGCGTAGTTGTGGGCTATATTTATCATCGGTTCAAAAATAATCGTGTCAGGGAGAGAGGATTTGAACCTCTGACCTGACGGTTCCAAACCGCCCGCTCTACCAGACTGAGCCACTCCCTGAAAAATATTTTGAATATTATCCATCATCAGCTTTCGGTTTGCCAAAGCGAAATCAACGGCATACTGCATTTCTCGCATATATGCCTGCCCCTCTTCGCTGTCAAAAGGTAAAAACGCCAGCTCCCATTTTTTAGGAACGCTTGAAAACCATTTGTCATTCAGACTTATCGCTAACTTATTGTAATAGGTTGCGATTTTTAATCCGAAGTTTCTGCTCCCAGAGTGAATCATTATCCAGATATGACCGTCATTTCCTTTTTGGATTTCAATAAAGTGGTTGCCCCCGCCTAAAGTGCCGATCTGTTTTAATGCTGATTGGTATTCCTGCTCAACTATCGGTCTGGTGTCCTGCGTTTGGTATGGCATCAAACTTTCGTCCTGTTTTTCCTTGTGGTGGCCAAATCCTACTGGCACAGCTTTCCTAATCTCGCCCATAATGTTTTTAAGCGTTTCGGTGTCTATCCCGGCCAGAGAGGTTTTAACCGCACACATTCCACAGCCAATATCCACTCCTACTGCGTTAGGTACGACATACCCTTTTGTTGCCATTACCCCGCCGATAGGCATACCATAGCCGACATGGGAATCGGGCATAATCGCTATGTGCTTGAAAACGAAAGGCAGTTTTGAAAGGTTGAAGGCCTGCTGTTTCGCTTCTTCTTCGATGTCGTCCAACCAAAATTTTACTGGCACGCCGTCTTGTTGTTCTACTTTGTTCATTTTAATAAATTAAATCTTGTTTTTCCGAATCGAACTCAAACAATATTTTATCTCCGTCGTAAGCCTTTATTTTCAGTTCGTCTGAGTAATATCCGTTTTGCTCGTTATAGCAGTTAATTAATATCCCCACCCTCCTATCGTTTTCTTTTTCAGCGAAGATTATAAACCCCATCCCTTTTACTTTTTTAAACTCCAGTTTGGAAATTTCTTCCAGTTCTTCCAGTTGTTTTCTGTAGTTTTCCAATACTGAAAAATCCGCATAGACATGTTCGCAACAATCCTGGTCGTGAATATCCTCTATTTTTATTCCGTATAACTCAATATAATCATCGCTAATTATCAGACTGAATTTTCTTGGCTTATCAAATTTAATATTTTTCATTATACGATAGATTAAGTGGATTATATGGTGGATTATACGATAGATTAAGTGGATTAAGTGGATTATATGGTGGATTGTATGGCATAGTGGGTGGTGGGTTATAAGGTTGCTGATGACAACAGGGGAATACTGGATAAATTGGGCGTTGTTCCAAGAGTCTTATTCGTTTTTCCAACTCTTTTATTTTAGCTTTAAGGTTTTTTTCTAATACAGTTTCTTCTTTCTTTTTCATTGGTTAGTTATTTAGGGGTTAATTAATATTAAATTTCCTTGAATCTTGGGGAGGATAATATTCTATCAATTTTTGTGCATCTAAATCATCTTTAATCCATATAGCAAAGTTTTTTTGGCAATAATAGCATTTATACCTAGTAGCTGAAAATTCTCCAGTAAAGTTATCCATTTGTTCAAGAGAATACTTTTTACATTTAGGACATTTATTGTTAGAATATTCTAGCCCACTAAACGTATTATCTTTTCCCATAGTTTTTGTTTAATTTAGGGGTTAATTAGGTCTTAACTTTTCAAATGTTTTTTCTGTCAGTTCTCTGCTCGCTTCGAGCGTTTCGTGGCAGTTCTGGCACGCCATTATCACCTCGTTGAATGTCCAGAGCAGTTCGGATCGCTTCTTGTACCATAACCTCTTTCTGCGGTGGGCTGGTGCTAGATACAGGGCGTGGGTGCAACCTTTGAACCTCACCTCGCAGGAGTGGATGCCGTTTTCTATCATCTCTTCCATCAGGTCTTTTACAGTAGGGATTTTCATAGCGTTTTTTCTCTTAATCTTGTAACAGCCGTGTTTTTCAGGTGATATACGTTTAATAATGATTGAATGCCCTGGAATTTTTTCTGTTTCTTGAAAGAAAAGTGTATGTTTTTCACCTATCTTTAGGTTGTGAATTGCGGTAATAAAATCTATGTCTTCCGCCAGTTCTTTCTCCAGCTCTTTTATTTTCTTGGACTGGGAGAGGTAGTTTTTTTCGTTGTGTCTACTAAATCTTTCTGCTCTTTCTTTTTCTGCGTAACATTCCTTCCACTTTTTATCAATCCAATTAAAATCTAGATTTAGTAAATGAATCATTTTTTTATCTTCATCTCTTGCTTCTACAAGCCACCAGCTTATTCCTATTGCTATTAGTGTGATGATGTAGAGCATTGTTTAGGATTCAATTTTTAACGTGTTGTACTCTTTCATCTCTAATTGAAAGCTCCACGCTTGAGCTTCGTCAGCTTTGTCCATTTCAAATGGAACGAATTTTGTATACACCCTTCCAGTAGAGGGACAACTGTACTTTAGAAGTTTGAGTGGTTTTTCTAATATTCCTTCGATTAAATAAAGTTCATTTCCTCTTTCAGATGTATCAATCATTTTTGCGTCTAGTTCTTTAAGAAGTTTTTCAGCTCCTAGAATTTTCAGGGCAACGTATCGTTGTTCGATATTCTCTATTTTTAATACTTCTAAGGCGGTTATTTCTCCACTTGTTACTTTTTTCCAAAGAGCTTCCTCAAAAAATACTCCATGCAACCAATACTGTTTATAGCTGTCTTTCCAATTTATTGCTGGGTACTCTGTACTATGTAACCTGTTTTCGCTGTCTCTATAAATATTTTCTGGGAGAGTTGCAACAATACAGTATTTATCTAATTGCACCATATCATATACTCCTGCCTCTAGAAGTTTTTTAAAATTTGCGAATCCTTCGTGTTTATGTATTCCTATTCTTCCAAAAAAATCATGATAAGATACCCAACCATAATCCCAAATATTCCCGTAAGACGCAAAAGAGAAATATTCTAATTTTTGATTCCCTACTTGATTCTCTACTTGATTCCTTACTTGATTCCTTACTTGATTCCATACTTGATTCCCTACTTGATTCTCTACTTGATTCTCTACTTGATTCCATACTTGATTCCCTACTTGATTCTCTACTTGATTCCATACTTGATTCCTTACTTGATTCCTTACTTGATTCCCTACTTGATTCCATACTTGATTCCTTACTTGATTCTCTACTTGATTCTCTACTTGATTCTCTACTTGATTCTCTACTTGATTCTCTACTTGATTCCCTACTTGATTCCCTTGCTTACATAACAACATATTAGCTGCATATTGCACCCCTAGAGGACTGTCTAATATAATTACAAATTCAGGTTTCTTAAGATTAGAAAATTCATATAACCAGTTTACTTTTTCAATAATCTTTTTTTTATTGACCTTTCTCTTTTTAAAAATCCTATCCAGCCACTCATTACGAACTGCGTACATTAGAATTTCTTGTTTGGGTGTTAATTTACTTAGTTTTTTCATTTTTTTAGTTTAATCTCTTACTTGACGAATAACATCTTGAAAAGGATCGAATTCTCTTTCATGCTCTACGAAATATATTCCTGGTTCTATTGTGATTGTTTTATGTTCTTCATGTGTTAATTTCGCTCCAGAAGTACCAAAAAACATTCTTCCTTCTGGGTCAGTAAAGAGGTCTACTTGGCATTCTGGTTCAGCGACTAGAAGATGTCGGTGTCCTGACTCACCATGGGCAAGTACCTGATGGTCCAGTTTGGTTAATTGTTCTGGGAGTTTTTCAATCCTTTTAAGGAGGAGGTCTCCATGGCGTATAAAGTTTTGCATTTTTAGAAATTAATTATTTTATGTCTATTAGTCATTTAAGTTTCTTAAAACGTAAGACGATGATTGTAAAAACAGATTTTAAAAAATATTTCATTTCTTTAGTTTATAGTTATCAATAATATTCTTTACTCCTTGGGGGTGGTTTAATCAGGCAAGTAACTTTTCTTTAAAAATTCATTATCTCTTTCTCGAACTAAACATTCTTCTATCTTTCTCCATTCTCTGGAAAGAAAAATCCACTTCCATATATCTCCTTTGTCATCTATTCCATAAAGATTATGAGAATATCCTTTTTCTTGTGTATTTTGATTAATAAAGGAATAACCGCCTGTAACAATTTGTAATATTTTAGGTTTCATGAGTTTCATGTTTATTTTTAATAATCTGGGTGTGATTGCCTAATTTTAGCTATTCTGATATGTTCATCTATTCTTTTTCTAGTTGATTTCAACTCAAGATATTTCTTGTAATCAATAACTTCTGTTCTCAAAATTCCTGCTTTAACTGCCGATTCTCCTTCTTTGATCATTTCTCTTTCTCTTTCTGCCATCTTAAAATCCATTTCATCTATTTGGTTATCAATATCTTCAGCAAGAATATTTAATTTAGCTGCACTGTCTAACCATTGAGCATTACTAATCGGTTTTATTTTTTCTGTTGATTCTTTAAACCAAAATAAAATAGAATCTATTGTAACTGGTTCTTTTTGCTCTTTTTGCATATAAATAAATTAAAATGGTATGTCCTCAACTTTAATTTCTTCTTCTGGATTATCTTCTATTCCTTCAAAAGGGTCTTCAGCTAATTCGCTTTTCTCTGGCAAAGAAGCCACTTCATTTGTTCCTGTAGTTAATTGTGGTTTTCCTTGCTTGAAACTTTCAAGCAATCCTATTGCTCTTTGGACAGTTTGTGCGTTATTTTCAATATCTTTCACTTTCTTAAACTTACACTCAAAAGATCCATCAGTATTTTCTTCAATATAAAGTTCTGTAATCTGTTTTAAAAAGCTTTTTTCTTGCTTAGTCATTGAGCTGGAATAGTCTATCCAATTACCACGAGACAATCCAGTTAATTCTATCTTTACAATATCTTCTCCTTGATCTAAATAGACAACAGTAATATAAGAAAAATTATTTTTCTTGTTTCCAGCAGGATCCATTGAAACAAACCTAGAGTTATTTTTAATTTCTTTATAGGTTGCTTGAAATACTACCTTACTACCTTTACAAATACTAACTATTTCACTAGTATCCAAAGGATTAAATTCAGGTGTCCACCATGCTTCATCAGGATTGTTTGAATCATACTTACTCATTAAACGAGCTTTGGAAGCTAATATTACTCCTTCTAAAGATTTACCTAGTTTCTTTCTTTCAAAATCTCCAGCTTCATTCTTAGTTTTAATTACAAATTCTCCTGTAGCATTCTTACCCATTTTGTTGTCTCCATTGTCTATACGAATTGCAGGAGTTCTATCTTGTAAAGATAAGCTTAAACCTAATTGTTGTTCGATTGGTAATTCCATTTTTTTAAATTTATTTAATTTAGTTAATTGTTATCCAGTCTTTTGCTTCTAAGTCTTCTCTTCTTAAAATCCATTGATGCAAACCTTCTAGTTGAATACAAAGGATATCGTCTTTTTCTATGTATCCATACATTTTTTCCTCATCCCATTCTTTTCGAGTTATTTTTTTTCCTTTTAGCATTGATTCTAATGCTTCTGAAAAGGTCATTAATTTTTCCTTTTCTCCTTTTATTTCCTCTTTTGGAAGAGGACTTTGTGGTTGTTCCATCATTTATAGTTTAAATTTAGTTAATTCTTGTTTAACAAGATCTTGATTAATTTTAACTGCATATTCATCTGCATATTCGTAAATACTAGGCTTGTAACCAGGGTAAAGAAAATCAAAAGTTTTCTTAATATTGTAGAATTCTTCTAAATTACTCTTTAAATCTTTCAATTGAACCATTTTAAATCCACATTTATTAATTCCTAATTGAACTAAATAAGCATCTGTTTTCCAATCTAACCCTTGACATTCTCCTAATGCTCCCCAATAAGAAGCAAGTTGCAAATCATATTCTTTATATAATCCCTTACCTGTTTTCCAGTCTATAATAACTAATTGCTTATCTGGATTATGAATATATCCTAAAAAATCCAGTGTTCCTGCATATTGATATTCGTCTGACCAAACAATCATTTCGGTTTTAATGGGAATCGGATTAAACTTTTGACACCAATTCATAAATCCTCGCAAGGCATAATCTTCTTTCTTATTAAATGGCTCTCTAAGGTATTTAATTAAGATATTATCTGTTAAACCAGTATTGTCTATATCTTCATCTGTAAACCCCGTAGGAAGCAAATTTGAGCCTTGTAGCATAAGATCTATTGCATGGTGTACTTTTGTTCCTGATAATCCTGCTCCTTCCATAACTTTTGTAGCCTCTTCCTTGCTATTATTTTGTAAGAACATCTTTAACCCAGGTTCTAATGGATAGGCTTTGTGTAAAATGGTAGTGGAAGAAGGGTATTCTTTTTCTCCTACCTGATAGAAGTGACCATTGTTACTATCCAATCGGTGTAATTTCATCTTCTTTTTTTGTTATTTTATTATAAAATTCTCTTAAATCAGATCCTTTAACGTAATATCGAGAAGCTGCTCCTTTACCAATCCTTATACCTTTAATTTTTTTACTCTTTATATATCTAATCAAAGTATACCTGGAATGAAAGGGAAAAACATCTAAATCCAGAATTTCTTTTAAATTGTATAATCTATCATCTAGGTTTTTGGACATCATTTTAATTTAATTATTTTTAATATATACTAAATTTATACCCTGTCAAACATTTGCAAACCTTGACAATATAAAATATATAAAATATATAAAAAACATAATGATTAATATTATTAAAATGAATGAGAATGTATTATCTAAGCTGATTTATGACTGTGAATGCGAAGAAGATTTTTTAGTATCCTGCCAACAAAATGGGCTGGTCACCTCAGAAGAAAATATTAAGCTTTTATTAAAAGTTTATAATTCTTACTGGGAATGGTATGATCAAGAAGAAAATAAAGGAACTGGAAACTAATGAAAACATTAATAACTACAATTTTAATTTTTTTTGCATTAGTTATTGCAAAACAAAGTGAAGCTTCTAGTTACGAAGCAAATACTTCTATGGCTTCTTGTAAGAAATACAAATCTTATAGTAAATATGAGAAATGTTCTATAAAATGCACTTTCAAAGAATCTTATAATACTTGTAAGAGCAAATGTAAGAAAAGATATAAAAAGATACTTAAATACAAGAAAAAATATCATAAATGCTATCCTCTAAATAGAGAGAATATTATATTATCTTTACGTAACAAATACCATCTTAATCCTTACGAAGAGTTAATTAATACTAAATAATACTAAATAAAAAAAGATAATAGATAAATATGGAGAAAAAAAATAGAAAGAATAGTATTATTTCTTCTCAAAATTCTCAAAATATTAATTTTGTAATAGATCAATTTAAATCAGTTAATCCCTCATGGGAAAGATTATTCTGCAATAAAACTCAACGAGGATCCTGTGAAAGGCTAATCAAGAAATACGGGCAAGACAAAGTAATCAGGATGATTAAAGCTGCTTCAAATTGTCTAGGAAAGGAGTTTGCTCCAATTATTACAACTCCTTACGAATTAGAAATGAAACTAGCTAAATTGATTATATTTTACCAGAATCTTCCTAAAAAAATTGAAAAAGAATTAATCCCTTATTTTTGGGGAAACAGAATGAATAAAGAGAAAACCAGTGTATTAATTGATGGAGAATGGAAGAAATTCGCAGGTAAACAAGAAGATATTGAATGGAAAGACAAAGACGGAAATCTTCTAGGAACAGGATTTTTGCCACCTACCCTACAATAATAAAAAAATCAGGAAATGTTTTCCCGACCTTGTTTTATTGAAATTTTATTAGTATTGTTGATTCGTATTCATATAAAAAGGATTCCAAACGGTGTAGAAGCCTAACGCTTCGCTTGAGTGCCTAAGGAGTCCTTTTTTTAATAACTATTACAAATACAAAAAAGCAACTTCCCCGTGTATACGAAAGTTGCTTTAATGTTGATCTAGAGGTTTTAAGTTGCTCTAGTGATTGTTAAAGGAGTTTTATTCTTGAATATTCCCACCCTCAGCAAGAAAATAATAATCGTTAGAAACTAATGTTTCCTTGATTGCTTCCTCGCTTGTCTCTCCAACATATTCTTTTTCTAAATCCCGATAAATTGAATCGCATAATTCCAACCTTTCATTTTCTATTATTTCTAGGAGAGACTCAAGTTGTTTGCTGACTGCCTTTGGTAAGTCAATTAAGAGATTATAATCTGTTCTAGCGGTGTATTTATGACTATAACCGCTATCTATTCTCTCTATCGCAATTTCTGGCTCTTCGTTTCCTTCAACAAATTTAGCCAATCTTTTCATTTTTAGGTCGTGTTCTTCAATATATTTAGGAATGTCAACCCCTGCGGTGAATACTGCCCCGTCTCCCTGACTCCAAAAACCAGAAAAGTGAATTTCAGGATCAAAATAACCTAATTTCTCTAAATCTTCCTTCCAGTCGTCAATAATCCCCTCGTACCAATAATCATTGTCAACATTAATGTTATAATTCTTTTCAATCGTTATCGCTTGTGCTTCTTTGCTTAGTTCCTCGAATTTATAAAGCTTGATTATTTTGGTTTTCATTTTCTTCCACCCCCTTCCAATATCTTGTTTTCTAAATACTTCTCGACAGCCCTTAGATTGCGGTGTAATGCTCGATAGTCTTCATCTGGTAAATCTTGAATCATGAGGCGTAAGGTGGTCAAAAGCTTGCGGTATAATAGATTATTCATGTTCTTTCATGTTATTTGTTGAGGTTAGTTAGTTTATAAATTCCCGCTTTGATTTTCTTTTCTGTTTCTTTCCTGTCTTCGCCTAAAAACTTATTTCTGTATTTCCCCGTGGTTGTTGAATAATTCCAATATTTTTCATCAAGTCTGACATCCTCTCTGTCTGACCACGATATTATCTCAACAATAGTGTGGTCATAAGATTGGAAAAGCTCTCTTTTAATAAAATTGCCATTTGCACCACTTCCCTTCTCGTAAATTATAAACTGGTTAGGAACACCCCAATGATTTGTTACTTTCATTTCCTTTTAAATAAATTGTTAATGTACACGGTAGAGCTAACGAATAGCTTTATAATTTCCCTCTCCTACCCTCACGCAGAAAGGGAAACTAAAAACTATATAATTCTTAGATATTCTGCTTTATATTTTTTAGAGATGTATTTGATCAAATAATTATAGACATAATCAGGCATATAACTAGACTCAAAATAAAAGTATTTGTTTCTATCATTTAAAATTATTCCCCTCATTTTGTCTTTATCTAGCCAATTAATTACTCTAAATGCTATTTTATTGTTTTTCTGTTCTAAGTCTTTCCATACTTTTCTTAATATGTTTTTTTCCATTTTATGCTATTAAACTAATTAGCATGATTAATCCAATCACCGCACAAGTAGAAACATAGAACAACCAGAAGAACATTTTTGCTTCGCTCATTTATTTTTTTTATGTTATTATTAAGAACTAAGGAAAGAAAAAGGGCTTTGTTATGCTGCTAGTTATGTGTATCAGCTTTGCCGCCCTTAATCTTATTACACTCATATTATAATCTTATTAATTGTCTTGTCAAGGTTTGCTAGGGTACAGTATATTAAGATAGACTGACATTATATTATACGCCTCTTAGTTTTTATTTAAGGTAATAGTAACGTACCACTTATAAAATAAAGTCCCCTTTAAACGCAATTATGAGTGTCGCATAAGTTGCAAAGTAACATAAATAGGGGATATTTAAGAAATTAGCTAAATTATTATAATCTTATAGATCTTGCAAAATATTCAAAAATGGTTATAGTTTGATTATTAATGTAATTAATATAGAGAATGGGTAAAATATTATGCGACACTTTAAAAAAGAAAAAAAAACATATCCCTACTCATGAAGAATCTGCTAGAGGAGGAAAAAAAAGAATGGGAAAAGACAAATTAAATACAATCATAGTTGCGCAAGAAGTTGCAAACCAAATAAAAAAGGGAGAATTAGTTAATATGTCGGCAGCAATGCTGAAAACTGGCTACAGCAAGATAACATGTAAGTCGAATGCTAAGATAATAAGAGAAAGACCATTGTTTAAGCAAACTTTGGAATGTTTAATTGAGAATGTGAAGGACAAAAGGGCGCTTGCACTGGCTGGAATTACATTTGATAAAGTGAAAAAAGCTAGTTCTATTGACAATGCAAGAACATTTGATATACTCAATAAAAATGCACAGCTTCTTGAAAATAAGCCAACAGACATAACAGTAGGAATAGGCGCATTATTAGTAAAGATAGAGCAGGAAAACAAGGATAAAAATAACCTTTAATAAGTGTTTTATTCGTTCAATTGAGGCGCGACGCTATGCGTTGATAAGCCGAAAACCCATAAAACGCTTATAGAGTGTTATAAAATCAGATTAATACTGGCTAATTAGGCTTAGAAGGGCATAGCCCTGAACGCTGAAACACCATTAATTAATCCTCTGAACTTGACCTAGGCTATGTTGAATAGTCTTTTTTGCGTTGTATGTAATAAGGTATATATACCTTTGATGTAAACTAGACTTTACTCAATAATCAAAAACAAATAATATTCTTAATTATATGTAGGCTTTAATGCTATATACATGGCTTAGTGACGCATAAGGTACATTATGCGACTGTTATATATATTCTATTGATTATGCATGTAGAAAGCAATACGGGGGGATACAAACCCCGCCTGTTCCACTATGGCCCTAGGCAGGCAGGCAGGCGAAGTGCATTTTTCCGTACACCCACTCCCTTCCTATAAATCTGTATAATAATCCCCTCCTATCATTTCAAATATAACTCTCCCCTCCCATAGAAAACATATAAAACATCCCTCCCTACAAAATGTTATCCTAATTAGGATCCCTATTCCTAGAAGAGACTCCTTTTTCTTTGGGACTCCTTTACTTATAAGGATTCCTTATGTGATATAAATTTTTTATTTTTTCTTATTTTACAGTGTCGCATAATATTTAATGACATTGCGATAACCATTGCGAAAATCAAAGATAAATAAAGAATAGAAGCATAACTTTTAAGGGGAAAAATGGAATATGATTCTAAGCTACTAGACAAAAGCTGGAGGATGAAAAACTTTTATTATATTTCTGATAAAGAAGGAAAGAAAGTCCTCTTTGAGAGAAACGAAGCCCAAAATGACTTTAACCAAAAGAAACATTCCAGGAATATTATTCTTAAAAGTAGACAATTAGGATTTACAACAGACGAATCTATTGATATGTTTGATGATTGCTTATTTACCAGGAATTTCTCTGGACTATTGATTTCTTATGACAAAGAATCGGCTCTAGACATCTTTACTAATAAAATTGATTACGCATGGAGATCATTTCCTAACGATCTAAGAGTGCTTTATAAGGTGGATGCAGAAAGGAAGAATATGCTTAGATTCGACTTCCAAGATGGTACGTTTTCTAATATATCAGTCAGAACTTCTGGTAGATCTGCTACTCATAACAGAGTTCATATTTCAGAGTTTGCCAAGATATGTAAGACCAGGCCCGATAAAGCCAATGAAATTATGACAGGTACTATTCCTGCTGTTCCTATGGGGGGAAGGTTGGACATAGAGAGTACGGCCGAGGGAGCAAAAGGAGAGTTTTATGATATGTTTTGGGATGCTTGGAACAGACAGGGGGATAAAAACGATTATGAATTAAGCCCCACGGAATACAAGGCGTTTTTCTATAATTGGACTTGGGATAAAAAAGAAATTTCCCAAATAGTCAGTAAGAACCAAAATCTTCCGAGAGATTTTTTAGCTTATCAGAAGGATTATAATTTAAGTGATATTGAAATTACTTATTATTATTATAAGTTTCAAGCTCTTAATAAGAATTGGGATCGCTTGCATCAGGAATACCCTACTACTCCCAAAGAAGCATTTGAATCTTCTTTGCAAGGAAGCTATTATTTTGATTATATTTCTGAAATGAGGGCTGGAGGAAGGATCTTATCTATTCCCATTGAGAGAGGTTTGCCTGTCCATACTTATTGGGATCTGGGGATGAATGATACAACTGTTATTTTATTCTTCCAGGTAGTGAGAAATGAATGGAGATTAATTGACTATTACGAGAACTCTGGTAAAGGATTAGAGCATTATATTAAAGTTTTACAAGATAAGGGATATATTTATGCTTCTCATACCGCTCCTCATGATATTAGAGTAAGAGAATTAAGTACAGGAGAATCCCGCTGGGAAGCTGCTAGAAAACTAGGTATTAGTTTTAAGATAGCTCCTAAATTACCTATTAATGACGGAATAGATGCTGTTAGAAGGAAATTCAATCTTTTATGGGTTGATAAGGATAGATGTGACACATGGATAAAGCATATATCTAACTATAGGAAAGAATGGAATGAAAGAATTGGTATTTGGGAAAACAAACCATTTCACGATGACTCTTCTCACGCCGCAGATGCAACCAGAATATGGGCAATTACTTCAGGTACTCAACCTTTAGATAATTTCACTAAGGAGAGAAAAAAAAGATTCAAAAGAGAGAAGAAAAAACGCAATACTGGATATAGTTTTAGGATGAGTGGATATTAGAATTAATATAATTTGACAAGTTTTAAATAATGTTTTATTTTAATAATGCTTTTGTTTTCATTTCACATGTTGGCATTCCTTCCTTCTCGATCAAAGCTACTCTTACGCATTCTGCTCTGACCTTGAGAAGGAAGGAGCGGAGCAGAAGCCGTAAAGGTAGCTTTTTTTTATTCATATGGAACAAATATCTAATTCTCGCAAGCAGTTTATTCTATTTTTGGCAGGATTGGCAATAGGATTATTTATATTGAATAATTTATCTAGTTTGACGCATCAATTTGCGTCTTTTTTTAATTTTTAGAGTTTTTTAGGATTAATTGGATCTCTTAGGTTCGTTAAATAGCCTAAGTGGACAGGTTCGATTCCTGTTTAATCCACCTTTGGCTCTGGGTACGGTGGTACCTCCCCCCTTACATCAGAGTGTTTGCACTGGGCTTCAAGAGTTTTTCAAAAAATTTCTCTTTTTTTAAAAAATTTTTTGCTCTTTACTAATACGATACTATACAGTAGGAACATTAAGAAACCACTAAACAATCTTAATCTCACATAACCTGCATAGTATGATGAAGCTTAGAGAAACGAATAGTGGGGGGGGGTTTTTGTATACTATAGTAATCACAGGGGTTGTAAACATGCATAAAAACAATAAAAAAAGGGTTAAAAAATTTGATTTTTCTGAAAATAAGTTTGTAAGAGTAACTTATGAAGCATATAAGATTCTTAAGAAGGAGAAATATAAGCAAGGAAAATCTATGGCTGAAATAGTTAATAATTTAGTAATTTATAAATATGGGGAAAAGAAGAAAGATAATAGTTAATAAATTTATTTTAGAAATGAAAAAACAGCCCAAAAATGCTAATTATATTGATGTTGATGGTGGATTAGCTAATTATATGAGGCCACTGGGTCAAGCTTATGCCAAAGTAGTAATAAATAATCAAAGAGAGGAACTTTCAATAGATATGCGAGACAATACTAACAATGAAGCGGAATTGTTTGCTATTCTTTTTGGTATTACCGAGTGCGTAAAAAACAAAAAAAATATTATTTGCTCTGATTCACAATGGGCTATTGGAGCGACAACTAAGGATTGGAAGATAAAAGACAGAAGATTGAAGTTGTTATCTTCTATGATAGGTGCATTACTTAAAAATTATGGCATAGTTGTAGAATGGAAGCCGAGAGAGAAGAACCTGGCTACTTAATCCTAGTTGCTTAATCTTTAGTTAAAATAATGCAGATCAAAAAGGGAAAACCCAAAAAAGAAATAAAATTAAAAGAAGAAAATATCCATCCAATAGAAAAAAAAGGAAGAGTATTCATAGAAAAAAATAGTCCTCTTCAAATGAAAAAAGTCAAGGAGTGGATTATTTATTTATGGAGGGACGGAGATAAGTATTTTGCAGCAGCTAAAATTGGTGGAAATGTTTATGGTCAAGGGTGGGAAATAGAAAAAGATTTAATTAATAAAGAAAGTGAAGCTAGACGTTTCTGGCAAGCTAGAAAGAATGCTATTGTTCCAGTAGAAAATACTCTTAATGTGCTAGAAATGTATGGTTCTAAAGTAACAGACAGCCAGGGTAACATAGAATGGGATTGTGTTCAGCATCAAGAAAGACTTCATTCATGGTTTGGAGCCTTGCGAAAACCAAGAAAGTTTCCTATTGTTGAAATAACTTCAAAAGAAGCATTTCAATTTAAATTGATTTAGATGCAAACATATGAGCCTAAGGGGAGAGAGAAAGAACAGCTGGAGCATGTTTATAAGTCTCTGGCTTCCATGGAAACAGAAAGAAACAAGAGATGGAGGCAATTCAACGATAGAACATTAAAAGAATACATTGACGACTGTGAAAAGCGAGTAAACTGCTATGTTCCTCCTAGAGAGGACAAAGAAGATTGGCAAGCCAATTTCTTTCATCCTGTTACTAGGAACAAACTTAAAGCTATTATTGCTGCTGTTTCTTTAGGAATACCTAATACGGAAATAAAAGCTCAAAACCAAGAAGGATCTTTAGACTTCAAGAGAGCTGAAATAATGAAACATCTGGTTCGTTATAGTTACTCTCAAGGTAATCCTGAAGAGGATAATTTCTTTGCTTGTTGGGAGAATGTTTCTAAGGGAACTTGCATGGATTATGAAGGTCATGCTGTTACTAGGTACAAGAGAAAAGAAATTAATAGTGTTGATCTAGTGACAGGAGATGTAGAGTGGGAAGAAAAGGAAGTTTACGTGGAAGATGAATGTGTGTCTTTTTTGATTCCCTTGGAGAATATTTATGTAGCTGACTTCTATATCAGAGACGTTCAAAAACAGCCCTATTTGTCTTGGGTTGACTATATGCATGTGGATACCTTCAAAAATGAATTTGGAGGCTATAAAAACGCAAAATTTGTGCGAGGTTGGACAGAAAAAGATAAAGAAGAATATAAAAGTAATGTTCAAACCAAAGAAGATAACCTGATCTCTGAAAGCGAAGTTACTTTTTATACCGAGTCTTGGAAACAAAGAGTTCAGGATAAGGACTTCATTGAACTAGTTAGATTCTATTGTAAAGAGCTTGATGAATATATCATTGTGGCTAACGGAGTAATGCTTCTTGATTCTGGTTTGTTATGGGGAAAAAACAAAAAGCGTTATCCTTTTGCCAAGACTATCTTTGAGCCATTTCAAAGTAATTTTTTCTATGGTAAAGCTTTGCCTGATACCATGATGGGTGAACAGGATGTGATCAATTCTCTTTATAATATGGCTGTAGATAAGACTTATAGGTCTTTAGTACCTCCAATGTTAATTGGGGATTCCAATAAAGATGCTTTTGATTTAGAGGATGAAGAAGTATCCATGGATACTAAGATTTATGTTTCTGATATAGCTCAAGTGAAACCGATGGAAATTTCTGGAATATCTTCCGCTGATATTCGTATGATGGATATAGTTTCTAGAGGTCTTGATTTAACCAGCGTTGATTCTAATCAACAAGGAGTAGCAGGAAGAGGAGTAACGGCCAGAGAAATTGTTATTAGTAATGAAAATGCTAAGAAGTTAAAGGGAATACTTTATCTCTTTATGTCTGCTTTGTGGGTTCAGAAGGTAAGACTAAGAATACTTAATATCTTGACTTATTATACTCTTCCTCATGTGGAAAAGATTGTAGGAGAGGATGGAAAGGAGACTACTATTGATAAATATAGGAAATTCATTGTGGAGAACGCAGAGCTTTCTACTGGTAAAATGGGAACTATAGGGATGCAAATGGTAGGATCAAGAGAAGAATTGCCTGTAGCTCAAGAATTAGATGTGGAAGAGGAAGTTTATCGTATGCAGGGAAAGAAATATGAAGCTTTAGCAATGACTAAGGATTATTTAGATGGTTGGGAATATGATGTTGTGGTCACTACTGATAGTCTTTATAGAGAAGAGGATTCTCTTACCCAGGCTCTTTTGACTGAAAAGATTAAGCTTATGGGTATTATGTTTCCGATGTTATTTCAACAGAATCAGCAAAAACTTTTTAGAGATGTGGTTAAGGCTTATAAAGATGATCCAGATTCTTATGACTTGGCAGCCCAAGCTCCTCCAGCCTTAGAACCGCCTGGTGGTGGTACTGAAGGTACTCCAGCTTCTAATGGTAATATGATGCAAGGTCAAGGAGCAATGCCATTACCTAACGTAGGAACAAGATAGTAATGTAGTTGCGGAATTTCAATAAATATCAATAATCAAATTCAATGGGGATGTTTAAAAAAATGCTTTGGAATCTATTCGGAGAGAAACTAATTTTAGCCAAAGACATTGATCACAAAGAAATTAGTAAATGGTTGATGGATTCTTATGGGAGAAGAGGATTGAAAGGATATTATACGCTAAGGAAAAAAGCGATTGAAACGCAGATGGGATTGGGTTTAAAAAGAAGAGATTATTGGGAAATGGTAGGGAGAATTAAAGAGCTAAAAACTTTAACTAGAAGAATAGATGAAGAAGCAAAAAGACGTAAGAAAAAAGAAGTTTAAATACCCTTTCGTCTGGTTGAGCTGGCCCCCCCTTACCAGTTTCAACCAGATAAAAAGGTTATTTAATTAGCATAGCCAGTGAACCGCTGGTTTAACAAGGTTTTAAAACTATGCCTCCAATTGAAAAAGAAGATGATGGTGTTATTAAAGACATCATCCCAAAAGAAGGGGAAGATCCTTCAAAAAAAGATGGTTCTGAAGTAGAAAAAACTAAAGAACCAGAGAAGTCAGAGAAAGTTGACCCGTCTGAATTCTCTAAGCCAGAGGAATCAGAAGAAAAAGAAACTCAAGAAGAAAAAGAAGAAGAAGCGATAGACTGGGAAGCTAAGGCAAAAAAACTTGAGGAAGAAAGGGACAACTATAAAAAGGCTTTGCTTTCTACTAAGTCAAAAGAACTCCGTTTATCTAAAGATGAAGATAAGAAAGAAGAGGAAAACAGTAAATGGGATGAAGAATCCAAGGAGTTTCAAAAGGAAACTCTCTCTAAATCGGAACAAATTGTAAGAAGACAGCTGGAAAAAATGAATGAACGAGGAGCAATTAGGAGATTTTTAAAAAGATACCCCGAAGTCGCTCAAGATAACTTGAAATGGAATGATATTGCTTCTGCTTACAAACCAACTAGAGGAAAGGATACTTCGGAAGATATACTGGAAGACCTTGAAGATTCTTATCTTGTTTTAAGAAGAAAAGACGGAAGTTTGAAAAGAGAATTAGAAGAAGCAAGGAAAAAAGGGGAGCATGATGGAGCTGTAAAAGCAAAATCTGCTCAAATGGCTTCAGTCAGCGGAGCTGGGAATCACTCTGTTTCTAAATCTGATTCTAAGAAAGAACTTACTTCTAATGCCAAAAAAATGGCAGAAAGAATGAGAACCCCTTTAGATAAGCTGGAAAAAGAGGACGATTCTACTACCGCAGTAATTCGTATGTAAGTTAAAAGAATGATTAAGGAATATTCAGGTAATTTCCACATGGAACACTACAAGAAAGTAGCTTCCACTGCTTTTGCAGAGAATGATTTAGTTTACCTTGACGCTAATGGATATTTAACTCCTGCTGTTGATAGTGCTAATATCGTTCCTTTGGGAATAATTAAGAAAACCATAGCTGCTACTGATAGTGACTATGCTTCTAACACCGTAGTTCCTGTTTTAGTTGGAGATAAAGATGCCACTTGGCTTTGTGATGTTTCTACTGGAAGTGCCGCTCAAACAGATGTTGGAGAGTGGATTGACATTGATGATGCCAATTCAGTAGATGTTGCCGCTTCCACTTATGATATTTTCTTTGTAGTAAATGTCATTTCTACTACACAGGTAGAGGCTAAATTAGCAGTCAAGAGTGGTGCAGCCGCTTAGTTTTAATTAGGGGATAAGGGGATGTAATTCGTTAATTAAAGAGAATGATTAGTACAACTCAATGGAACGATCTAGTTAAAAATGCCAAAGTCCAATGGAGAGAAGGATATGGTTCGGTTCTAGTGCGCGCTCGTTCCTTATATGATATTTATGGTGTGAACGAAGAAACTTCAGAACATTCACAAATTGATAAGCCAGGATTTGCTAAGAGAAAGAATCAAGGATCTAAATACAAAATTGGTTCTCCAAAGCAAGGTTATTCTTTAACTCTTTCTCAAACGAGAATAGGGTTGATGGATGAAGTAACTTGGGAGATGAGAAAGTTTGATAAGTATCGCCAGATCATGAAAATGGTTCGTGGCTTGGGAGAATCCACTGCTCAAAGAATGGAATTAGACGCTACTCACCAATTAACTTTTGGGATGAGTGCGGCTAGTTATACGAACATGGATGGTGAGACAATTTCTACTACGACTGGAGATGGACAGAATTTGTTTGACACAGACCATACTATAACTGGTGGAAGTGGAACTTACTCTAATCTTATTACTACTCAATTTGGAAGAGCAGGATTAGAAGCAGCAGAAGCTAAGATTCCTACTTGGGTAAATAACAATGGTCAAAAGATTGTAACTAAGATGGATACTATTTTCTCAACTGATGAGCCTTCTTTGGTTAATGCAATTAAAGAGTTCTTAGGTTCAGAGAAAGCTCCTGATGTAGCTGACAATGCAATGAATGTTTACAAGAATAGGTACACTCATTTGGAACTTCCTTATCTTGCAACAGATAATTTGGGTGCTAGAAATACTGCTATTGTTAATTATTGGGGTCTTTGGAATAAGAGTCATACTGATGCGATTATGGAAGTATCAGAGTATCCTACTTTCAGGGCTGCTCAACCAGATACTAATTCGGAAGATTTTGAGACAGATGGATGGAAGTTTAAGAGTTCAGCTTGTTACGATTTAGGAATTTTGGATTATAAGTGTGGTATTGGTTCTACAGGTGCAGTAGCTGGTTAGACAATCAGCAGGGGAGGATGACAATTTGTCTCCTCCCTTCAGTAAGGGGCTAATAAATTTAAATCTTCCTTATGGTTAGAGAAACGAAATTCAAAAAAGGACTAAAAGGAAAAGGAGTGACTCATGATTCAACTTCTCATACAGCTACTTCTGATGGTACTGGAACAGGAACAATATTAGGAGAAACAAGCATGGTAGAAGTTACTTCTAGTAATGCCGACTACATTGTCGTTCTTCCTTCTGCAGTAGTTGGAAGAAGGATTACCATAGTGCATGATGATTCTGTTGACTGTGAATTAAGAACTTCTGATCCGACGAATATTGCTTTAAACAATGTTACAGGAGCTGGAAAAGAATTAGTACTTACAGCAGGAGAATGGGGAATCGCTCAATGTATTGTAGGAGGAGCAAGCGGAAAGTGGACATATACTAAATTTAGTAATGTTGGTGCTTCTGCTGGTGGTGGTACTCCAGATTAGTTCTGACTCTGCTCTTTTTAGAGGGCAGGGATGATAACTAATAATTTCAAATAATGGGACATCCAAACTGGAAAAGATTAGCTGAATTAGGTCAGCTTCCTGATTGGAAAAAAAAGGAACTTGGTTTAAGTGGGGAAGTTAATCCTGAAGCTGTTCCTGTAGCAGAAGCTCTTATTAACAAGGAAAGAAAAAGGGGGAAATATCCGATTAACAAGTTTAAGAAGCATAAATCCTAAACAATGGAATACTTAAAGAAGTACATCAATCCTATTGATGAAAATTACATTCTTGAGGGGGAAGATCTTGATAATAAAATCTATACTATTACTAGGAATATTGATGTTACTAGGAATATTACTGTAACGATTGATGATAAGTCTCCTTCTCCTAGTTCTTCGGCTTCACCGAGTCTAAGTCCTTCTTTAAGTCCGTCGTTATCACCTTCTTTAAGTCCTAGTCTATCCCCTAGTCTATCCCCATCACTATCTCCATCATTATCACCTAGTATCAGTCCTTCGGCTTCATCTAGTCTTAGCCCATCATTATCTCCATCATTAAGTCCTTCGGTGTCTCCTTCAGATAATGTCAGTGCTTCTCCGACTACGAGTAATTCTTTAAGTCCATCAGCCTCTCCAAGTACTTCTCCATCGGTAAGTACTTCTCCGTCAGTAAGTTTATCTCCGTCACTTAGCCCGTCAGTCAGTCCATCTGTATCTTTGTCGCCTAGTTTATCTCCTAGTTTAAGTCCTAGTTTATCTCCTAGTGTTTCACCTTCGGTATCTCTTAGCCCAAGTCTAAGCCCATCAGTCAGTCCATCAGTGAGCTTGAGTCCCTCTTTGAGTCCTAGTTTATCTCCTAGTTTGTCACCCTCACTAAGTCCATCACTGTCACCTAGTATAAGTCCATCTACGTCACCTTCTACTAGTTTATCTCCTTCGGTGTCTCCGTCTTCTTGGGATGTAACAGGAGGAACAGTAACAGTTACAGGAATAGATATAGATGGATCTACAATTACAGAAGAGTTTGATTTATCTACCGCTCAATCTTTTACTGGGTCTGAAGAGTTCTCTAGTATAACTTCGGTTGAAGTATCAGGATTAACAGGAACATACGCAGGAGATTCTCTTAAAGTAGGAATTGGAGGTAATGTCCAAGTTAAGAAGGGAGCGGGAGTATTTGCTGGAGTAACGATAGGAGAAACTGCTGCTGGATCTATTAAACTTATAGATGGTATTTCTGGAAGTACTGTCAATATTGGAGAACTAAAAGCTTCAATATCTGAAGGTGATTACTTTAATTCTTTCTCAATGCAATTTGCTCAAGGATTAAGAGTAATATTAGCTGCTGCTAGTAAAATGACTGTCGCTTATCGTTAAATATTAAGGGGAAAATAATGCAAAATCCTAGATTGTCAGTTGTTATTCCAAGCTGGAAAGATCCATATTTGGTCAAACATATTAATTCTCTCTTGGATAATGCTCTAGGAACCATTGAAATATTAGTGGTTTTGGATGGATATTGGCGTGGTGATTTACCTGATGATCCAAGAGTAAGAATAGTTCATCTAGGAAAAAACAGAGGAATGAGAGGGGCAATTAATGCTGGTGTTTCTATTGCTAGAGGAGAGTTCATTATGCGCACCGATGAACATTGTTGCTTTGCTAAAGGGTATGACAAGATAATGACTAATTCTTGCCAACCTAATTGGATAATGACAGCTAAGAGATTTTTTCTTGATCCTAAGAAATGGGAAGTTATGGATATTGAACCAGTTGTTCATGAAAAATTAGTAATTCAAGGAGGAAAGAAGTTTTCTGGTATTAGATGGAGAGAACAAGATGAAAAAATGAAAGATGAACCTATTAGTGAAACCATGGCCATGCAAGGTAGTATGTGGTTAATGCCTAAAAAATGGTGGGAAAGTGTAATTGGAGAGTTACAAACAGAAGGATATGGACCATTGATTCAGGATTCTCATGAGATGGTATTTAAGACTTGGAAAGCAGGAGGAAAATTAATGGTGAATAAAAATACTTGGTTTGCTCATAAGCATAGAAGATTTTCAAGAAGTCATAATAATGGAACTACAGAAAATCCTGCTAACTGTGATGCTGGATACAAATATTCTCTTGATATATGGAAAGACTATTATCTTAATGAAATAAAGCCAAAATGGAAGATTTAACAGTCATTTTCTTAACAGTTAATAAAGTGCCTGAAGAATGGGCTAAATACCATAGAGAGGTATTGGAAAAAGCAATAGATGATACTCCGATTATTACTATCTCTAAAAAACCTCTCGATTGGGGGGTTAATTTAATTCAAGAAGAAGAACCTAGTGTAGCTAATGTGTATAAGCAAGTATTAAGAGGAGCGAAACTGGCTACTACTCCATACATTGCTATAGCTGAAGATGATACTCTTTATCATAAATCTCACTTTGAGTTTAGGCCTCCAATGGATACTTACGCTTATGATGGTCATAGGTGGGGAATATTTACTTGGGGAAAAAGATCTTTCTATTATTGGAAAGATAGGTTTTCTAATGCTGCTATGATTGCTCCTAGAGAATTAGTGATTGAAGCATTAGAAGAAAGATTTAGGAAGTATCCTGATAATAATATAGGAGAGCTGGGAAAAGAAAAGGGAACTACTATCAATAGGTATAAGTCTATGAATTACTGGCCAGAAGTAGGAATGGTTTTTTTTAGCCATGTGAATGCCTTAGATGGTACAGAACAAAGAAAGACCAAAAGACCAGGAGTAGTACAAGCTTATGATATTCCATATTGGGGAAAAGCAGAAGAATTAAGAAGTAATTGGAAATGATGAAATTATTACATGTAGGTTGTGCCAATCGTTACTATGAAGGATTTATAAACAGTGATATGAGATCTTCCTGGAAAAGAAAACCTCATAAGTTGGATATTGTTATGAATTTAGGTGATCCTTGGCCTTATGAAGATGAAAGTATAGATGGTATTGTCGGGATGCATGTGTTCCAGCAACTAACATGGAGAGAGTTATTGGTAGCGTTTAGAGAAGCTTATAGAGTGCTTAAAAAAGGAGGAGTGCTAAGGATGGGTTGCCCTATGGTGGAAATAGAGGATAGAAGTTTGGATTACCTTTTAGGTTGGAATAACATTAATCTTTTTAGTAATGACCTGTTAAAAAAAGTTTTAACTAGAATTGGATTTTCTAAAATAAGGGAAAGAGGTTATAGAAAATCTTATTTGCCAGAATTGGCTAAAATAGATAATCGTCCAAACAGAGGAACTAAATATTATGATGTAATTAAGTGAAAATAAACTTTGAGAGTTCTACTAATTGTAATGCCCGTTGTACTTTCTGCCCTCGTTATGAGATGACTAGACTAATGGGGGAAATGAGTGATGATCTTTTTCATAAGATTATAAAAGATGGAAAAGAAATGGGAATTAGGCGTTTCTCTCCTTTTATGAATGGAGAGCCTTTTGTTTTTTCTAGAATATGGGAATGGCTGGATTATATGCAAAAAGAAAGAGTATCAGTTTCTCTTTTTACTAATGCTGAATATTTAGATGTAGATAGATTAATTAAATACAAGAATATTGAGTATGTGAATTGTAGTTTGAATGCTGTTACCAAGGAAACTTATGATAAAGTTATGCGAGGTCCAGATTTTGAAGCTTGTAAAAGAAATGCTGAAAATCTTATGAAAAATGCTCCATTTCGTACCAGAGTGTCTTTTGTAAAATGTGATGATAATATTCATGAATTAGAAGAATTCAAAAAAATATTCCCTAAGAATAAGGTTTGTGGGTTCGCAAATTGGACAGGAGATCGTCAAGCTAAAGTAGCTAGAAAAGGCAAAAAAGTACCTTGCTGGGTTCTTTTGAATCAAATATTTATTTTATGGGATGGAAGAGTTGTGCCATGCTGTATGGACTATAATGGGAAACAAATATTAGGGGATGTTAATAAAAATTCAATAAAGGAAATTTGGGATAGTTATGCTTGGATGAGGGAAAAACACCAAAATTATGAATTTGATATACCAGTATGTAGTAAGTGTAATTATAATGTTAAAAATAAGCTATGAAAACAGCGTGTTTAGATCTAGATGATTTTAGTGTGATTAATAGTCGGTTGGATCTTTTATTCCAATTAAGAGATTATTTTCAAGATTTTAGAATTTCTTTGTTCACTGTGCCAGTTGAAATTGGTATAGACAGAGACTGGGGTATTTCTCTTATAGAGAATGAATTATTAGCAACAATTAAAAAGAATATTGATTGGATGCAGATAATTCCGCATGGATTGACTCATAATGGATCTGAAATGAGAGACATGAATTATGATACATTTAAAATGGCTATGAATGAAACCAAGATTATTTTTGATAGAAAGGGTTTGCCTTTTGAAAAAGGGTTTAAGGCTCCTCATTGGCGTTGGAATAAAGAAGTAGTAAGGGCTTTAGATGATGAAGGATGGTGGGGAGCGGTTGATCCTAGACAGCCAAATATGTCAAAGCCTAAGAGGTATTACGAATATTCTCATTCTATTGATAACATTGACTATTCTTGCGATGTTTTAAAATTACACGGGCATATTTTTGGAACTAGGAATGATTTAGGAAAATGTATGGAAAATATCTTAAAATTACCTAAAGATACTAATTGGAAATTTGTAACTGATTTTATAACCAATGACTAAAGCTTACGAAACTTATCAACGCCTAGAAGGAGAACCTGAAACAGAAAGAGATAAACAAGAAATGGGAAGTGATTTTTGGAATGAGGGTAAATGGAACAATTATGTTAAGCCGTTTTTGACTGAAGACACTAAGGAAAAAGTCTTAATAGATATGGGTTGCAATGCTGGATTGTATTTAAAATTAGCAGAAGACATGGGGTTTAGATCAATTGGAGTGGATTCTAATAAGGGAGCAGTAGAAAGGGGAAGAGCTTGGCGAGATAAGCAAGGAGGAAAGTATGAGATTATTAATGCCAATATGCGAGAGGTTGAATGCATAGACAACTTGCCGATAGCTGATTTTACATTGTTTATAAATTCTAGTTACTATATGACTGTTAATGAGTTTTTAGATTATCTCAACAAGCTACAATTAAAAACTCGTTATTGTATTATTGTAACAGCCGAAAAGAGACATATGAATAGGTGCTGGGCTTCGGCTGATGTTACTGATATTAGAAACTACTTTAAAACTTGGGAAGAAACAGGATTTATTGATGAATTACCACTTAAAGGTTCTAATCCTCGTAGATTATGGGGATTATGCTTTAAAAGTCCTTATGTAGAAAGAGAAGATATAGATAAGTTAGATTCCAGTAACCATGTGCAAGATCAGTTTTATACTGAATTAGATAAGGGTGTTCCTTACAAAGAAACCAGGTATTACAGGATATTAAAGCCTTATCGCAAAAACTGGTCAGAAGATAAACTTAACAAGTGGATAGAAGAAAGAATCAGGGTTTATGAAGATTTAAAAAATAATGGTCAAAAAATACCTATTATTGTAGATAAAGATAATAGGATATTGGATGGGAATCATAGGTACTCCATGATGAAAAGTTTAAATTTTAAATCAATTTTTACAAGGAAAGTATGAGTGATGCTACTATTCTTTATTATTCCTCTAATAGAGAGGATTCTTCCTTTGAAAAGAAAATTCAAGAAACAATCTTGGAAAATTCAGGAGGATTACCAATAGTCAGTGTAACGCAAAAGCCAATTAAATTTGGTCACAATATTTGTGTCGGTGATAGGGGAGCTAGTGGATTTAATATGATTAGACAAATATTGTTAGGGTGCGAAGCAACAGATAGTAGATATATTATATCATCAGAGTCAGATTGTTTATACCCGCCAGATTATTTTCAATTTAGGCCAGAAAGGGATGATGTTTGTTATCGTAATACTAATACATATATTATAGGAAACAGAAGAGACTATTATTGGAAGAAGAATGAAGGTGGAACTTGGTCTCAAGTGATTAATAGAGAGTTATATATTAAACGTCTAAAGCATCTATTAGAAGGTGAGCCAATGTGGGATGCTGATAGAAAGAACTTTCCTAAAGAAAAAGGAATGAGTTTCTTTGAAAGTTTTGAAAGTTTTACCACAGAAAATCCTTGCATTTCTTTTAAGGCTCCAGGAGGAATGAGACATTATTCTCATTCTGAAAGAATACCAATTTATAATTTACCATATTGGGGTAACTCTAAATCTTTAAGAAAAAAGTACCTATGCAACTAGAAGAAGGCATTAAATTAAAAGGGAGACCAGTAGAAATACCAGATTGTTCTAGAAATGATTTGCCATCATTTTTAAACAGATTGGGTTTTAAGGAAGGAGTAGAGATAGGAGTTTGCCAAGGGATATTCACTGAAAAACTTTGTCAGGCAGGGTTGAAAGTCCATGGTATTGATCCGTATTTGTCCTATGAAGACTATAATACTCAATACAGAAGGCATGGCCCTACTCAAGAGTCGCAAGATGAACTGTATGAAAAGACTAAAAATATATTATCTTCTTATGATTGCAATTTAATAAGAAAGACTTCTATGGAAGCAGTCAAAGACTTTCAAGATGAGAGCCTGGATTTTGTGTATATAGATGGTCATCATGGTTTTAAATATATTGCTGAAGATCTTTGGGAATGGTCAAAAAAGGTAAAGAAAGGTGGAATAGTTTCAGGACATGATTATATAAATTTAAGATCAGGTTTTTACGATCCTTATACTTGCCATGTAGGGTTTGTATTAGATGCTTTTACTAAGGCTGGAAGAATTAATAATTGGTATGTCTTAGGCAGAAAGAATTATGTGGAAGGAGAGATGAGAGACAAGTTCAGATCATGGTTTTGGATTAAAGAATAAAAATGACTAAAGAATGTATTTATTATACGGATAATCAGTTAAAAGAGCCTTTGTTTTCTGAAGTACAAAAACAAATAGAAAAATCAGAACTACCTATTGTAAGTACTTCGTTAAAGACGATTGATTTTGGTAAGAATATAGTAGTGGAAGGGGAGAGGGGATATATAACAATGGTAAGACAAATTTTAACCGCTTTAGAAAACTCTGAAGCGGATTATGTTTTTTTCTGTGAACATGATGTTTTATACCATTCTTCTCATTTTTATTTTACCCCTCCTAGGGATGATATATTTTATTATAACGAAAATTGTTGGCGGTGGTGGATTTATGGGGATACTGTCTTTCGTCACGATCGAATGTTGTCTTTGTCTTGTCTTTGTTGTAATAGGAAACTGGCTTTAGCTAATTATAGATTGCGTATGGCGAAAATTGAAGAAAAGGGATTAGATAAATTTATGAGCCGAGAGCCAGAACAGGCGAGGATTTGGGGTTATGAACCAGGGATTAAAAAGAAAAAAAGAGGGGGAGTAACTGATGATGATTTTGAAACTTGGAATTCAGAATATCCTAATATTGATGTGAGACACAAGGGTACTTTTTCAAGTCCTAAATTTAGTTTGAAGCACTTTTCTCATTCTCCCAAGTGGTGGAAAGAAATAAATCTTAATCAAATAAAAGGTTGGAACCATGAAGAACTCTTACGAATTAAGTCTGCTTATTCCAAGTCGCAATGAAATGTTTCTTAAAAATACAATAGAAGATGCTTTAAAAAATATAGAAGCTGATACTGAAATAATTGCAGTTTTAGATGGTGCTTGGTCTAATCCTCCAATTCCTCATAACGAAAGAGTTAATATCGTTTATTTACCAGAAAGTATAGGGCAAAGAGCTGCAACTAATTTAGCTTGTAGATTAGCTAAAGGAAAGTATGTAATGAAGCTTGATGGCCATTGCTCTTTTGATCAAGGATTTGATAGGAAAATGATAGAAGGATTCAAGACAGTGGGAGATGATGTCACAATGGTTCCAATTATGAGGAATCTTCATGCGTTTGACTGGGTTTGTTACCATAATTACTGTGGTTGGAAACAATATCAAGGCCCGACACCTAAGGTTTGTCCTAATTGTGGCAAGTCAGATAAAATTAGAAGAAGAATAATGTGGATTGGTAAACGTAACCCTCAATCTGTTTCTTACTGTTTTGATAGTGAACCGCATTTTCAATACTTTGAAGATTATAAGCATAGAGAACCTTTTATTACTGATAAAAAAAGTGGTTTTACTGAAACTATGAGTTTGCAAGGTTCTTGTTTTATGTGTACTAAAGAAAATTATTGGAAGTGGGGGATATGTGATGAAAATGCAGGTTCATGGGGGAATCAAGGATTAGAGGTAGCTTGTGCTACCTGGCTTTCTGGTGGGCGTGTATTAGTTAATCATAATACTTGGTATGCTCATATGTTTAGGACTCAAGGAGGAGATTTTAGTTTTCCTTATGAACAAAAAGGAAGAGAAGTGCAAAAGACTAAGAATTACATTAGAGATAAGTTTTGGAAAAAAGAACATTCTGGACAGAAATATTCAGTTAGATGGTTGATAGAGAAGTTTTGGCCTATCAAGGGGTGGACAGAAGGGGATTTGCAAAAGATAAAAAAATCTAATGGCGATAGCATTTGATGCGACAAGCAATTCTGGATCTGTTTCTGATTTAAGTACCCCTTATTTAATTTCTTGGAATCATACTTGCTCTGGTTCTAACAGGTTGTTAGTAGTGGGGATAGCTCATGTTACAACTGAAACTGTTTCTGGTGCTACTTATAATGGAGTTGCAATGACTCTGTTAAATACTGTTATTTGTGACTCTGGACAAATTAGTCTTTTCTATCTTGCGAATCCATCATTGGGGTCAAACAGTATAGTAGCAACTATATCCACTCCTTTCTTGAATGGTTATGGAATGGCTGTTTCTTTGACTGGAGTTCACCAGACTTCTCCTCTTAATATAAGTGATACAACAATTTCTAATGGAACAGATACAGTTTCAACTTCAGTAAATACTTCTATTGATGGATGTTGGTTAGTAGATACTATGTTTGGAGGTGGAGGCTCGTTTACTCCTGTTTGTGAACAAACAGAAAGACAGAATGTTTCTTTATCTTCAGCAGATAAAGCTGGTATGTCAACTATCGGGCCTGTTTCTCCAGCAGGAATTCAAGCTATGGGTTGGAATGATGGAGATGACCTTGGAGAAAAAGATTGGGCGCATGTCGTTGCGGCTTTTTCTCCTTCGGGAAGTTCAACTTCTCCATCTGTTTCACCAAGTGTTAGCCTAAGCCCATCGGCTTCTCCTAGTGTCTCTCCATCTGTCTCATTGTCTCCTTCTAAGAGTCCGAGTTTGAGTCCATCTAAGTCTCCTTCTTTAAGTCCTAGTCTATCACCAAGTGTTTCTCCATCTATATCATTAAGTCCATCATATAGTCCATCTGTCTCACCATCAATCTCTTTAAGTCCTTCTGTAAGTCCATCGTTTTCTGGTTTTGACAGAATTTTATTAGAAAGTGGAGAGGGAAATTACATTTTGTTGGAAGATGGATCTTATCTTCTTTTAGAAAGTGGAACTGGAACAAGTTTCTCTCCTTCTATTTCTTTAAGTTTAAGTCCATCTAAATCACCTTCGGTTTCACCATCGGTATCTCTTTCGCCATCTCTAAGTCCTAGCTTATCACCTAGTTTATCTCCTAGTGTTTCACCTAGTTTATCTCCTAGTCTTAGTCCTAGTGTTTCGTTAAGTCCATCATACAGTCCTTCTGAATCTTTTTCATTATCTCCTAGTCCTTCTCCATCTATTTCACCATCGATTAGTCCTAGCGTTTCTTTAAGCCCTTCATTGTCCCCTAGTTTATCACCTTCATTGAGTCCTTCTTTTAGCCCTTCTTTATCTCCATCAGTTAGTCTTTCACCTAGTTTATCGCCTTCATTTTCTCCTAGCTTATCTCCGAGTATCAGTCCATCAGTTTCTCCTAGCGTTTCTCCATCTATTTCATTGTCTCCTTCTTTATCACCTTCTTTTTCTCCTAGTGTTAGTCCAAGCGTTAGTTTGTCGCCTTCCTTGTCACCCAGCATCAGTCCTAGCATCAGTCCTAGTATTAGTCCTAGTATTAGTCCTTCGGTATCATTATCTCCATCCTTATCACCAAGTTTTAGTCCAAGTTTAAGCCCAAGCATTTCTCCATCAGTTTCACCTTCTATAAGTCTTAGTCCTTCCCTAAGTCCTAGTTTTTCTCCATCTGTTTCACCAAGTGTTAGCTTATCACCAAGCATAAGTCCAAGCATTTCGCCGAGTGTAAGTCCTTCGGTAAGTTTGTCTCCAAGTATTAGTCCGAGTGTTAGTCCATCGGTAAGTCAAAGTGTTTCTCCAAGTGTTTCACCATCATTAAGTTTGTCACCGAGCTTAAGCCCGTCATTAAGCCCATCATTAAGTCCTAGTTTAAGCCCTAGTGTTAGTCCTAGTATATCTTTAAGTCCGAGTATAAGTCCATCGGTATCTCCAAGTGCTTCTCCTTCTTTATCTACTTCACCTAGTATTAGTCCTAGCTTGTCGTTTAGTTTAAGCCCAAGTATTTCTCCAAGCGTTAGCCCATCAATAAGTTTATCACCTAGTTTTTCTCCTTCTTTGTCACCAAGCATTTCGCCGAGTGTAAGTCCTTCCGTTAGTCCAAGTATTTCTCTTTCTCCTTCTTTATCACCATCATTTTCACCTAGTTTAAGCCCTAGTTTATCTCCTAGTCTTAGTCCAAGTTTTAGTCCATCATTATCTCCTAGCGTATCACCATCAATAAGTTTGTCTCCGAGCCTTTCTCCTAGTTTGTCGCCAAGTCTATCTCCATCTAAGTCACCATCATTATCGCCAAGTCTATCTCCATCCTTGTCACCATCTTTATCACCTAGCTTATCTCCTAGTTTATCTCCGTCTCAATCAGGGAATGAACATATATT
>Ga0074195_1000854_pt1 | contig 51081 bp, 60 predicted proteins | sample EPASupsiteHSE623_FD_64525 | JGI IMG/M metagenome (GOLD analysis project Ga0074195, IMG submission 64525) | Bioremediated contaminated groundwater from EPA Superfund site, New Mexico - Sample HSE6-23 | ecosystem: Environmental > Aquatic > Deep subsurface > Groundwater > Contaminated ...
TTGGACGTTGGATTCGGGGGGAAATTCTTTTAATGCTCATTGTTGGTGTCTTAAGTTATCTAGGTTACATCATTGTTGGCCTACCATATGCAATTGCTCTTGGTGTTATCGCCGGTATTTTGGAGTTGGTTCCTAATGTCGGTCCCACGATTGCGACCATTCCCGCCGTTCTTGTCGGTTTTTCGATCTCTCCCGCTCATGGAATTGGTGCTCTAGTCGTCTCAATCATTGTTCAGCAGTTGGAAAACAACTTCATTGTTCCCAAGGTAATGCAAAAAGCCACCGGTTTAAACCCGATAATTACTCTTCTTGCCATCATGATTGGTTTAAAGCTTGGCGGACCGATACTTGCCGTTCTTTCGCTCCCCGTTGTCTTATCGGCCAGAGTGATTCTCGCCCACATTAAAGTAAACAAAACCACCAACATTCCTGAGATTCATTAACCCTTTCGGGACTCCCGGGTCATAGTAAGCCGGATTCTGTCTAGGAGGAACATCTATCTAATGCTCGAGACTTCTGGGACGGAAAAGATACCTTAATCCCAATTCGTCGATTGCAGCGGGGCGGGTTACCACTTGCTTAGAATTACTTCTAAGCAATCTCTTGTATCCAAGAGCGTTTCACCTTTGTTCGTCTCTGTGGCCCTATCGCGCCTCTCGAGTTACCTCGAGAAGAACCGAGTTTCCTCGGCCACCCTATCTTTTAGCTGTCCGGACTTTCCTCCCCACCTTGCGGTAGGGCATTCCTCACCAGCACCCGGGAGTACTACTATTATATAGTAAAACCCATAGTGTTGCACAACTCGGTGTTCTCCAAGACCTTTTATTGACAAAACAAAAATTCTCTATAAGATAGATATATGAACACAAGTGTTTTTTACTCTTTTGAGACCTCTCTCATTTATGCCTTCAACCAAGTCTTGGTTGGTATCGTTAGCTTTATTCCCAGCCTCTTGGGAGCCATTGTCTTGTTTTTACTGGGTCTTATTCTCGCCGGTTGGTTAAAAACCCTCACCATCAAACTCGTCAATCTCACCAAACTTGGAGGACACATCAAAAATTCTGCCGTCAAAGAGTTTTTCAAAAACGCCCAAATGACTCAAAAAATTGAGATTGTTATAGGTGAGATTGTTCACTGGTTAGTCATCATTCTATTTTTCATCGCCAGCATCAATATTCTTGGTCTTACTTCAGTCAGTGAGTTCCTCAACAACATTATTCTGGGAATTCCTACTCTGGTAGCTGCCATTATTATCCTCGCCGTCGGTATTTTCATTGCCGGCTTCTTGGAAAAGATGGTCAAAGGCTCTCTTGGTTCTCAAGACCCCGCCTTTTCCCGCCTGGTTGGTAAGATAGTTAGCTACGCCACTCTAACCCTCTTTATTCTGGCCGCCATCTCCCAGCTTGGTATCGCTCGTTTTTTCATCGAGACGACCTTCACCGGCTTTATCGCCGCTCTGGCCTTGGGTATTGGTATTAGTCTAGGCCTTGGATCAAAAGACCTGATCAAGTCTCTCCTTGAAGGTTGGTACAAAAATATTAAAAAGAAATAACCTCTTTTTCAGCTTTTTTCAGCAAAAAACCCAAGGTAGATTTCTCTCTCTTGGGTTTTAAGACGGCTTTTACTTAGCGCCGATTTTGAACATTTTGGTGCCACAAACTGGACAAACAGCTTTTACGGCTGGTTTACCATTTTTCATAGTAACTCTTTCGAATTCGGTAACGTCTCTTTTGGCTCTACATTTTACACAATAGATCTGCATTTTCTTGGTTCACCCCCTTTCTTTTTGTTAGTGCCTTGATAAATACTGCCACAAAGCTAACTCCAAGGCTAGCACAAGCATAGATAGAAGAAAAGTCTTTGTCAAGTCCAATCTCAAGAATCTTTTTCCAGTTTCTCCCAGAACAACTGCCGTTTTAGTGCTTTTTGTGCCTGTTTGAAGCCATTCAGCCTTAACCTGAAACGACTCACGCTCTTTTTGGCGAATCTCACTTCTGACTTTTTCTTTTCTAGTTTTTCTTTGTTTAGACATGGGTCGAGTATAGTAAACTTAATATGTCTATGATACCAACAATTTATATTTACGGGGCAGTTGCCTTATGGCTAGTTATCATTACCGTCCTACTGACCAGGATGCTTCTTCACTACAGAAATCTTACGGCTGATGTTTCCAAAAAAGATCTTATCTCTTCTCTCAATCACCTAATTTCAACTTCGGAGAGAAACGCCAAAGATATTGAACTCCTCACTGAAAAGTTAAACTATGAAATTAACGAAAACAAAAAACATCTTCAAAAAATTGGATTCAAACGCTATAACCCTTTCACCGACACCGGCGGAGATCAAAGCTTTACGGCAGCCCTTTTGGATGACTTGGGGGACGGTATTATGATAAGCTCATTACATAGTCGCGAAAATACGCGCCTTTATGCCAAAAAAGTCCACGGTGGCAAAGTCAGTGCTCAAACTTTAAGTAGCGAAGAACAAGAAGTTATCAAACAAGCTTTAAAATAATTAATGTCCTCAGTAAAATTATTCTCCCTCAAAACAATTATTGGTCTGATCATCACTTTTCTGGTCTCCGGAGGAGTTGCTTATGCTATCGTACCTGCTTCAGGCGGAGTTTTGATCTCTCCCAAGATAGAAGAAGAAGCCGATATAAAATCTACCGGCTTTGGCCAATTTGCCAACGAACCCAAAACCGAAGCCTGTCCCCTAAACGGCAAGCTCTACAGTAAATCCGAAAAAGCTCTCTGGGAAACACGCCGTCCCATTTTGGCTATGATCGAAAACGACGCTTCAGTCAGACCCCAATCCGGTTTATCTTCGGCCGATATTGTTTATGAGGCCGTCGCCGAAGGCGGTATTACTCGTTTTATGGGTGTCTTTTACTGCGGTGCACAATCTGACACTATGAGAGTTGCTCCAGTCAGATCTGCCCGTATTTATTTTGTAAATCTTGCTACCGAGTACAACACCCCTATCTATATGCACGTTGGCGGTGCCAACTGCGGACGTGACGAAGCTTCCGGTCAATGTGTTTCTAACCCCAAAGCTTTTGCCATAGAAGAGCTCGCTAAACTTGGCTGGAGAAAACCAGGTGGTAATGATTTTGACACCATCGGAGACATCGGCATCCCTGTCATGAAAAGAGACTACGACAGACTTGGTACTGCCGCCACAATCGCCACCGAACACACTTATGTCGGTTACTTACCTTATGCTTGGAAAGAAGCCGAAAAAAGAGGTTACACTGCCAAAATGGCCAACGACAAACCCTGGCTGTCAGGATTCACGGCGTGGAAAACTAATTCTGACTTAGTCGTTTCCGGAACTCCGGCAACCGATGTTAAGTTTGAGTTCTGGAAAAACTATTCCGAGTTTTCCGTTGAGTGGAAATATGACTCCGTGAGTAAAACCTATCTCCGTTTCAATGGTGGTACAGCCCACACCGATCTCGACACCAAACAGCAATTATCTGCCTCAAACGTCATCGTCCAGTTTGCCAAAGAAACCGAACTCGGCGACTATGGTAAACACCTGTACTACGATATCATCGGTTCCGGAACTGGTTACGTCTTCCAGAATGGCGTCGCGGTAGAAGTTACTTGGAAAAAAGCCAAACAGAAAGATCGCACCATCTTTACCGACAAAGCCGGCAAAGAGATTGTTTTTGTTCCTGGCAATATCTGGGTAGAAATATTACCCATTGGCAACAAAGTCGTATACAATTAAGGATATTAGGCCTGCCCCAAATATATGGCCAAATTATCAGACTTAATCATTTCCAAGGTAAGAGTTAAGCTCCTAAAGATCTTTCTTTCGGACTCCAAAAACATGTTTTATGTTCGTGAGTTAACCAGAGCTACTAAAGAAGAGATTAATGCGGTCAGGCGCGAACTCGATCATCTCCAAAAAGCCGGCCTTCTCAAAAGCGAAAAACGTGGTAACCGCCTTTACTACTCCGTTAAGACTACCTTTTCTATCTATCCGGAGCTTTCGAACTTAGTTTCTAAATCCACCGGTCTTGGTAAACTTGTCCTCAAAAACAAAAGTAAACTTGGTTTTGTTAAATTTTCTTTCATCTCCCAAAAACTCGCCCGCGGTCTTAAGCGGGATCCGGAAGAAGTTGATCTCATGATTATCGGCAAAATTATTATGCCCCAGGTCGCCATCCTGGTAAAATCCGCCGAGAAACTGCTAAACACCGAAATAAATTACTCCTGTATGACTGAAGACGAGTTTAACTATCGAAAAAGTCATCAAGATCCCTTTATTATCAAAGTTCTCCTTCAGCCCCGCGTCACTCTCATCGGAGACGAAATCCAGTTACTAGGCTAATGGCTATCCAAAAAATCCTCAAAGTTGGCAACTCACTTGGGATTACCATTCCTTCAAATCTGGTGAAAGATCTTTCTTTAAAACCTGGTGATCAAGTTGACGTCAAAAGAGAGTTAAACAACTCTCTTGCTATTGATTTTGTCGACAGCCATCAGTTAAGTCTCGGTCTTTCCCCTCACGCCAGAAACAAAAAACATCTATAACTTATTCATATGACTCTTTCAAAACCACAAAAGGTCTTTATCTTTATCTGCGCCATCAGTCTTCTTTCTCTGTATCTAGTTCTTCCAGCCAAAATCTTTAATTTCTCCGTTCCACGCCTTAATTTCAAAATTGGCAGCCTCGATCTTTCCCAAGAAATCGAGTTAAAACAAGGCCTTGATATCAAAGGAGGTCTCCAGGTTACTCTCACTGCCGACATGCAGGAAATCAAATCGGAAGATCGCATTACAGCGCTAGAATCACTCAAAACCAACATCGGACGACGTATTGACTTTTTTGGAGTCTCCGAATCCGGCATTAAAACCGCTATTTCTGGTAATGATTATCGCCTCATTCTTGAGCTTCCAGGCATCTCCAACCCGGAGCAAGCGCTTGCCCTTATTGGTCAAACAGCCAAGATGGAGTTTGCTCTTCCTGTCTACATCGAAGGTAAAACCGCAACCGATGCCGCCACTCTCTCGGACTTTGTCCTAACGGATCTGACCGGTGCCGATCTTGCTCGAGCGACGGCAACTTTCGATTCCTCTAATGGTCAGCCGGTAGTTGATATTGTCTTCAAAGACTCCGGTAAGGCCAAGTTCGCTAAACTCACCAAAGAAAACATCGGTAAACAAATAGCTATTCTTCTTGACGATTATCCTGTTACTATGCCCACGGTTCAGGTTGAAATTCCGGATGGCAGAGCTCAAATAACAGGGAGCAACTCCATTGACGAAGCCAAGGCTTTAGCAGTTCAGCTAAACGCCGGCGCTCTTCCTGTTCCGGTCAGCGTCTTAAGCCAAAAAAACATCCCCGCTACCTTAGGTGCGGACTCCATCGAGAAAAGTATCACTGCCGGAGCCATTGGCCTTTCTATGGTTGTCCTCTTCATGATTGGTAACTACGGCTGGATGGGGCTCATTGCTTCCATTGGTTTGGTCCTCTACGGTTTATTTACTCTCACCCTTTACAAACTTTTCTCGGTTTTCCTCAGTCTTCCCGGCATTGCCGGTTTCTTACTTTCCGTCGGTATGGCTGTCGACTCCAACATTCTCGTTTTTGAGCGCTACAAAGAAGAGATCAGAGCAGGTCGCACCTGGCCTGTTGCCCTTGAACTTGCCTTCGGTCGCGCTTGGGACAGTATTAAAGACGCCAACACGGCCACCATCATCACCGGTTTTATTCTTTTTAATCCGTTAAACTGGAATTTTTTGAACACCTCCGGAGCCGTTCGTGGATTTGCTCTAACCCTTATTCTTGGTATTTTAATCTCTCTTTTTACCGGTATTGTAGTCACGAGAAATCTCCTCCGCCTTTTTTATAAAGGTAAAACTTTAGAAATCAAAAAACAAAAATCTAAATAATATGAACTGGATGAAGCACCTCTCTATCTACTTTTTGATTTCTTCTCTTATCATTGTTCCGGGAATTTATTCTCTTGTCCGTTACGGATTTAAACCCTCTATCGAGTTTACCGGTGGTACTCGGCTTACTATTGAAAACACAATATCTTCACCCGATATTATTCTTCAATCTTTTGAAGAATACACACCATCTCTTGAAGACTCGACCCCAAACTCCGTCACCCTAAAAACTAAAAATATTTCTCAAGACACCGCCCAGAAAGCCATTGATACCCTAAAAAAAGACAACCCCGAAATCAAAATTACCGGTTTCGAAAGTATTGGTGCCGCTCTCGGAAAAGAAACCATCAAAAAGACTATCAGCGCGTTGATTATCGCCAGTGTAATGCTTCTTCTCTATATCAGCTTCGCCTTCAAACAGCTCAAATACGGTGTTTGCGCCCTTATTGCCATGTTTCACGACACGATCGTTCTTCTGGGGAGTTTCAGTCTTCTCGGGCACTTTTTTGGGGTAGAGATTGACCTTCTTTTTGTCACCGCCGTTCTTACCATACTTTCCTTCTCCGTCCACGACACGATTGTTGTCTTCGACCGTATTCGTGAGCTTTCCCATAAAAATAAAGGAATTGAATACGTTACTTTGGTTAATCAAGCCGTCACCGAGACCATGGTCCGTTCATTAAACAACTCCCTCACCATTATTTTCATGCTTATTGCCCTTTTCCTTATTGGTGGAGAAACTACCAAATTCTTCTCTCTGGCTCTTCTTATCGGAACAGTTACCGGCACTTATTCATCCACCTTTACTGCCGCCCCGCTTCTTATCGTCTGGAACAAGATTTTTACCAAAAATAAGTAAACTATCCTTTAGCTACCTCTTTAATTCGTGAAAGCAAATATTCCTTGTTGTTTTTGCTCGTGTCTTCCAAAACTTCCTCAAATAGTTTCTTGAGTACTTTACCGATGACTGGACCGGGGGAAACGTTTAATACCTCCATCACGTCCCGTCCATTAACTACCATATCATTTATTTCCATTGGTTCAAAAAGTTGTTCCCCAATTCGCTTCTGCAACTCCATAAATCTCCAGCTGGTAGTTTTGCTTCCGCTTCCTTTTCGGTCGGCAATACGCAAAAGCACCATGTCGGCAATATTTTCCTTGCCCACTTTTCTAATGATTCTTCGAATGGCCGCATCCGTCATCTCCGGTTGATATGCAAACATGTGCATTCTCACCAGAGTCACGATTTTTTCCGTCTGTTTGTTTGTAAATCTCAGCCTGTCACATATTTCTTTCGCCATTCTGGCACCGATTACCTCATGTCCATAAAAGGTAATCATTCCTCTCGTCGGCTGTTCAAAACCGCAGTTTGCACACATCGTCACCTCTTCGGCCAGATCTCTAAACATTTTTCCGCACTTTCGACACTTGTATCTTTGACTTCTTGGTTTTCCTACATCATGGATAAAAGTGGCAAAGCGTACAATCGGATCCGGTGAAGAACTGTTTCGTAAACACTCGATCATATGATCCAGGACAGTCAATGTATGGTGCCCCCCCTGCATCACTCCACGTCCCTCTAATACCTCAGGCATTATCTGTTCCATTAATCCGGTCGAAATCAAAAGAGACACTCCATCCGCCGGATAGTTCGAGCCGATAATTTTCAAAAGTTCATCGCGAACCCTCTCTTTACTTATCTTTTCAAGAAGAGGTGCTTTTACGGTAATCGCCTTTAATGTCTCTTCTTCGATCACAAACCCCAATCTGGCCGCAAAGCGAATTGCCCTCATCATTCTCAATGCATCTTCCCCAAAGCGTTTTTCGGGGTTTCCTACTGCCCGGATTAAACCTTTTTCAAAGTCCTCCAGTCCATTGACCAAATCAATCAACTCGTATTTTCCGTCCTTTTGGCCAATCACCAAAGCATTCACCGTAAAATCTCGACGAGTTACATCTTCTTCCAAAGTTTTACCCCAGCTCACATTGTCCGGACGACGAAAATCAGAGTATTCTTTTTCTGATCGATAAGTTGTCACCTCATAAAGTTCTTTTTTTCCGCCAACCTCCACTTCGTACGACACGGTCCCAAAATCATTGTTGTAAAACGGGTCGTATTTTTCCAAAACTTTCAAACTTTGTTCAGGAGTTGCGTTTGTGGTCAGGTCGCAGTTCTCCGGTATTTTTTCCATCAAGATATTTCGGACACCACCGCCAACTAAATAGATCTCAAAACCACCAGCAATAAACTCACTCATCACCCGCTTCAGTTCATGAGGAAGTAAAATTAATTCGTCCGGTAATAAAAACCTTCTATACACGCATAAATCTTATCACGGCAAACAAGGTAAAATACCCGTATGGAAATAAGCTTTGAGGATTTATTAATCCTAGCCAAAACCAAAAGAGCCGATATAAACGAAGCTCGACTTAGAGAAGTCTATCTTTTTGCCGAGAAAAATCATGCCGGCCAAATTCGTCAAACAGGGGAGGGTTATATTATTCACCCTCTTTCCACCGCCCACATCCTCGCCAGTTGGGGCCTTGATCAAGCCAGTCTTGAGGCCGCCCTTCTTCATGATCTTCCGGAGATGGCAGGCATCACCACCGAAGAACTCCAGAAAAATTTTGGTGAAGAAGTTGTTAGGCTAATCGAAGGTGTCAATCGTGTCGGCAAAGTAAAGCTCAGGGGCAGTCAAAACTTACAGTTTCTGGAAAACCTTAGAAGAATGTTTGTCGCTATGGCCCAGGATATTCGCGTTGTCCTTATTCGTCTGGCAGACCGGCTTCACAATATCTCCACTCTTGATGCTGTTCCCCTTTCCAAACAAAAACGGATAGCCATCGAAACCATGGAAGTCTATGCTCCTTTGGCCGAAAGACTAGGTATGGGTCGTCTAAAAGGAGATCTGGAAGACCTGGCTTTTCCCTATATTTATCCCGACGAATATACTTGGCTCCAGGAAATTGCCAAACCTCACTTTAAATACTCCGAAAAAAATGTTTCCGGCATCATGAATAAACTTCGTCAGCAGTTGGTCAAACACGGTATTGCCGCCAGAGTTGAAGGCCGACCAAAAAGAAAATATAGTCTCTATAAAAAACTCCTTCGTCCCGAAATCAATCGTGATATTTCCAAGATTTACGATCTCATGGCGGTGAGGGTCATTACGGAAGATACTGCCAGTTGTTACTCTGCCCTTGGCATAATTCATCAGTACTGGAAGCCCGTTCCCAATGCTGGAATATCCGACTTCATCGCCCAACCTAAACCCAATGGCTATCAGTCAATCCACACCAAAATTTTTGACAACATGGGTAACATCGTTGAGATCCAAATTCGTTCGGAAGAAATGCATCTTACAGCCGAGTTGGGAGCCGCCGCTCACTTTGCTTACTCGGATGCCAAAAGCCATGGTGCCTCAGATGAAAAATTAACTGCCGGAACCGCCTTCAAAATTTCCGAAAAAATGTCTTGGGTTAAACAACTTGCCGGTTGGCAAAATCAGATAAGCGCTACCAATGACGACCTCGAAGACTACAAGCTAGACGCACTTTCTCAGCACATTTATGTTTTTTCTCCCAACGGTGATGTCTATGACCTTCCGGAAAACTCAACTCCGGTAGACTACGCTTTTAGTGTCCACTCGGACCTGGGCCATTACATCCAAACTGTCAAAATTAACGGTCGTATTGCCTCACTCGATCAACCCCTTAAAAGCGGTGACATTATCGAAGTTCAAAAGTCAAAAATTATGAAAAAACCAAACAAAAACTGGCTTAGATTTGTTAAGACCCACAAGGCCAAAGAAGAGATCAGAAAAGCTGTTCAAGACCAACCATCCTAGTATAAAATTAAGAGGCCTCATGAAAATATTATTTAAGAACATCTTTCCAGATCTTCGCTCGGTTCTAAATATCACTGCCCTATTGTGTCTTTTTGCCTACTTTATTTTTGTTCCGATAATCAAGTCACCCTCTCCGTTCCAAAAGCCAAATGTCAAAGCTGCTTTTGTTAGTGAGCCTCCGATGCCGGTTTCTAAAAATATTTCCGCTCCCCAAGTCACGGCCACAGGGATTTATATTACCGATCTAAAAACCGGCCAAGTACTACTCGAAAAAAATGCTCACACCAGATTAAAACCAGCATCCCTTACTAAGATTATGACCGCTCTCGTTGCCATGGATTATTACAATGATGACTCTATTCTTTTGGTCAAAAATGGCCAAAGTGCCAATGGCAACACGGTCAAATTACGCAAAGGAGACAAGCTTATTGCCAGTGATCTGCTTTATGCTCTTCTTGTTCCGTCGGGAAACGATGCCGCCGTTACTCTTGCTGAAAATTATCCTGGTGGATATCAGGCCTTCATTTCACGAATGAACTCAAAAGTTACCGAGATGAACTTGCAAAATACTCATTTTGTAAATGTTTCCGGAGTTGAAAGTCAAAATCACTATACCTCTGCTTTTGATATCACTGCCTTAGCTAGAGCAGCTCTTGCCCGCCCACAATTCTCGTCAATTGTCTCCACTCAAAAAATTACCTTAAAAAGCCTCAAGGGAAATATTTATCCCTTGGAAACTACCAACATCCTACTTGGGCAGCCAGGAATTTTTGGTGTCAAAACCGGGTGGACTCCCGAAGCTGGAGAGTGTTTAGTTATTCTTGTCGAAAAAGACAATCACTCGGTGCTCATCAGTATACTAAACAGTAAGGATCGTTTTGGAGAAGCGCAAACTTTGTTCAACTGGGTCTTCGAAAACTATTCTTGGGAATAAAAACTACTTCTTAATCCACGACTCGTCCACTGCGGAAACATAAGCCGTAAAACCCTGATCACCTAAGAAAATATAGACTGGCATGGCATATCCGGTACTGACATCCGCGTCATAGTATCCCAAGAATACTCGTCTGATTTTAACCTCAGCCGCTTTTGAATCACCCTGATAAACAAATCCGGAGCCACTTTCTAACTCGGCCCATGCTTCCTCTCCTGTTTTTATTGGGTAAGTCCCATTTTTTGTGTAATCAATTTTGTTATACCCATAACTCAGGTTGATAATTTTATCGCTCAAATTTTTTGATCCGGACACAATAACTCTGATCAAGCCTTTATTTGGATCGCCTCGGTAAAATGGATAACTGGCAACTACCTCTTTAGTTTTACTGGCAGGATCCACTTCGTCAAGATTTTTTCTAAACAAATCCAGCTGAACAAAGTCGGCGTCGGACAAGGACAAAGCCACCGCCAGTTTTCCTCCATCATCTTTAAGATAAGTCACTTTTTCTACACCCACAATATCCGAATTCAAAAGACCGACTCTACTCAAATAATTTTCCGTATCCATAATCACCGCTTTGTCGGAGGTAAAGCTAGCCATCGATGCTAGAGCGGGATTATTCTGCCACTGTCTAGTCAAACTAAAATGGCCACTAATAATATTCATGTCTAGTCTAGAGTTCAGTTGATCTTGATTTGTCCAGACATAGTTAGACCCCGATTTTTGTTCTGGTTTAAATAAAAATCCCAAAGCAGCCGCGGTCTCAATTGCCTTTTCGGCATCGGTAAAAGTGCTCCTTTTAACTGGTTGAGTATAAACTCTCATTCTATCTACAAAGGTTGGAATACTTCCCGTTGGCAGTTCCAGTACTAGTTTTGGTCGGCTCTCACTTTCGGGGAAATCTATTTTAGGCAACTGGCCAAAATCTGTAGTTGGATTCGGTAGGGGAGCCGGGTTCAGAGTTTGATAATATCTAATCAAAGCTCCTCCGAGATACCAAAGAACTGTAATTACCACAAAACCAATTAATCCGGATCTGATTACCTTTCTTGCCGTTATCGATGCTTGTGTTAGTGTTGCCATAAGCTAAATAAAGTATACTATCACTATGGCTGATACGCACGTAAGAACCAGAATTGCCCCCTCTCCAACAGGAGTGCCTCATATCGGCAATACCAGAACCGCTCTCTTTGATTATTTACTCGCCAAAAAGTACGGCGGCGAGTTTATTCTTCGTATCGAAGACACAGATCAGGATCGTCTAGTTCCCGAAGCCGTCGAAAAAATTTATCAAATTCACGACTTCCTTGGATTGAAGCGAGACGAAGACCCCGTCGTTGGTGGCCCATACGGACCCTATGTTCAAACCGAGCGTCTTGAGATATATCAAAAATATGCTTTAGAGCTTGTAAACATGGGAGCCGCCTACTACTGTTTTTGTTCTGAAGAAAGATTAGCAAAACTTCACGAAAACGATCAGTATGCCAAGTACGATCGTCATTGCCGCAATCTATCTCCCGACGAAGTCAAAGCCAAACTCGATTCCGGTGCCCCCTATGTAATAAGAGTCAAACTCCCCGAAACCGGTTTCACTACTTGGCACGACTTGGTTCAGGGAAAACTCAGCTTACCTAATGCCGAGTGCGACGACAAAGTTTTGCTGAAAACCAACGGTATCCCTACCTATCACCTTGCCGTTGTTGTCGACGACCACCTTATGAAAATTAGTCATGTCCTCCGTGGCGTCGAGTGGTTGATGTCCACCCCTGTCCATCTATTTCTTTTTGAATCATTTGGTTGGGAGCCGCCCATACTTGCCCATGTCCCCCTACTTCTCGGTCCAGACAAAAGCAAACTATCCAAACGCCATGGTGCCAAGTCGGTACTCGAGTATGCCGCCGACGGTTATCTTCCGGAAGCCATCAACAACTTTCTTTTTTACTTAGGTTTTTCCTACAAAGACAACTCAGAGTTACTTACTCTGGATCAGATGATTGAAATTTTTGATGAGAAAAGGATACAGAGACAAAATGCCATTTTTGATATTCAAAAACTCAACTATCTCAATAGTCAGTGGATCAAAAAACTTGACTCCGAAGACCTCTTCAATAGACTAAAGACCTTTTTACCTCAAGAATGGCAGGGTGAAAAAGCCAAGGCTATTTCCATTATCGATATTGCCAAAGAGAGAATGTTTACTCTTAAAGACTTTGTTCCGTCAGCCGAGTATTTTTTCTCTACCCCCGAGGTCGACAAACAATTAGTTCTCGAACAATCAACCCATACCGAAGAGGAAACAAAAAAATGGTTCGCGATTGCTACTTCTCTAATCGAAAATACCAAGGACTTCACCCCCGAAAATCTTCATGAAGAATTCACCATTGCCCAAAAAGACTCTGGTTTATCACCCCGAGAGGCTTTCATGTCTCTTCGCGTCGCCATCTCTGGACGCACCGCCACCCCACCGCTCTTTGATTGTTTTGTTATTTTAGGAAAAGAGGAATCTCTCAAACGGTTAAACTCCGTTTTTGTCTAAAATATGCCGGAAAGCAATCTACAAAACTCCATCGCCAAACTCGAAAAGAGATCAGCTTCTTTTCGAAATAAAATTCTAAAGAATTCGGCTGCCAAGAAATTTTTTGCCAAGTCTACCTTGCTGGCTTATGATCTTCGTCAGAAATCAAGCCGTATCCTCGCTGGTGCTGGATTGGTTGGCAGCCTTTTGGCAATGCCGATGCCTCAAACTCCCTCCTTCCCCACGGAAATTTCTGAACCGATAAAATCGGTTCTTTCCAACCAACAAAAAGTTCTCGGTAATCTTCAGGAAATTATTCCCCACCAACCAGCCAAAATTACTGGAGAGCAAGCTTTAAAAGTCGAAAAACTTATCTCTGAAAACACCAGCATTCCGGTCAAAGTTGAATTGGAGGGTCAATCTTTAAATCACACGATTGGTTATACCGGTTTTGAACAACATCTCAAACGTTATCCCGGAGACACTCTTGCCGAACACGATGAGATCCAAGAAGCCGGCATGGCACCGGGGCTTGGTGCCTTTGGATATTTTGCCAAAGACTCTCGTGATTTCTCCACTAAAACCTATCTCCAAGAAAAATACTACTGTGTCGTCCAAACTTTATATCTCGAAAACTGGAACACGGACTATCGCCAGCTCAAAGACTGGTACGCGTTCCGAAAAATGCTCGTTGTTAATCCCGTCAATGGCAACGCTGTTGTTTGTGTCATCGGTGACGCTGGTCCGGCGGAGTGGACCGGCAAACAGTTTGGTGCTTCTCCGGAAACAATGCAGTACTTGGATCTCAACAAAGGTCCACGCAAAGGTCTTATTCTTATGTTATTTGTCGACGATCCGGAAAACAAAATTCCTTTAGGACCCGTTAATTATTAAAAAATATGTCACCACTTTTTTTCGACCACCTAGTAATCAAGACCGAGATAATTGATTTGATTAGCAAAAAGCCGGAACCGGAAAATCAAAAAGGCAAAGCCCTTCAACTGATTGATGACATTTTGTACCAGGGGATAATTGCCCACGTGCTGGAGAGGCTAAATCCGGAACATCACGACACTTTTCTTTCTCAAATGCACGAACGTCCTTATGACCCAGAACTCATCTCCTATCTCAAAAAACACGTCGGTCCGGACATCGAAGATGATATTCGCAAAGCCGCCAATAAAATTGTCAAACAGATTCTTAAAGACCTCAGCGATTAATCCTCCTTATTTTCTTGACCAAGATGTGTTAACCTAATATCCATGGAATCAGAAAAATGTCCCAAATGTGGCGCCCCACTATCAGCAATAACCGAAACCCCAACCGGTCGTAAACTTCAACGTTGTTCGACGGGTGTCTGGAATACGGAAACTCACAAAACCGATGGCTGTGACTACGTCAAATGGCTTGAGGTAGAACCTCAAACCCTTGACGAAAAATGTCCTAAGTGCGGACAGCCCCTTGTCCTCCAAGTTACTCGTTTTGGAAAGAAGATGAAAAAATGTAGTGCTGGTGGGTGGGACAAAGAAGCTAAGAAAGCTACCGGTTGTGACTATGTCGAATGGATCAACGGCACCACCGAAAAGCTTGACGAAAAATGTCCCAAATGTGGTGAACCTCTCGTTCTTTACACCACAGCAGCGGGTAAAAAAATGAAAAAATGTTCTACCTCCGGTTGGGACAGAGAAGAGAAAAAAGCCACCGGTTGCGACTACGTTCTCTGGCTTAAAACTGAGTATAAGTCTCAGGAATCAAACGGCGAAGAATTTCTTCCTCCTGAAGACATCTTTTAATTCCCTAGGTTATTCCCCAAACACCAATGTTGACAACGACCTTAAACGGTTGTAAAGTCTTTATAGATATAGATATTGTAAAAGATACACTAATCAATTATTAATAATCAAATAAATGACAAACTGGCTCTCTCTATTTGATATCAATACCACCTTCTTCACTCTCCTAAATTACCCCATGAGTTACTTGGAGTTCTTTGGCACAATTCTCACCGGTTGGTCCGTATATCTTTCTGCAAAAAACAAGGTTATCTCTTGGCCGATTGGCATCGCCGGTGTAATCCTTTATGGAGTTCTTTTTTATCAGATCCAACTTTACTCCGACCTATTTGAACAGTTCTACTACTTCGTTACTGGATTTTGGGGTTGGTGGCTGTGGACACATCCCAAAGGGGACCAAAAAGATTCCAAAAACGAACTGATCGTTAGTTACGGCTCAAAAAAATTCAATGCTTTGGGAATAATATCTATTGCTCTTCTTACTATTTCCCTCAGTTTTTTCATGTCTAATATTCATCTTATCTTTCCAGTACTCTTCCCTATAGCTGCCTCCTTTCCTTTTATGGACGCCTTTACCACCGCGACAAGTTTTGTAGCCAACATCTATCTTGCCAAGAGAAAAATCGAAAACTGGTATCTCTGGATTATTGTCGATATCATTGGTGTCTTTCTCTACTATCAAAAAGGAGTTATCTTCCTTGCCCTTCTTTATTTTGTATTCCTTCTAAATGCTTTCAAAGGATTACATGACTGGTCAAAAACCCAGCGAAGTTATGACAAAAAAATTTAAAACAGGTCTTGTCATTGGTAAATTTTTTCCTCTACATAGAGGACACCAATATCTTATCGATACGGCCTTAAAGCAAGTTAAAGAACTAACTATCATCGTTTGTCACTGCGATAAATACAACATTGATCCGGAAATCAGAGCTGGTTGGATTAGGGAACTCTATCCTTCGGCAAGAATTATCGTCTTTCGACACAAAAAATACCTCGACTCAACCTCCGTAAAACTTTCTCCTCTCTGGGCCTCAATCACCAAAAAATTGCTCGGATTTGTACCGGAAGCAGTCTTTTCCTCAGAAACGTACGGACAATCATATGCCACAAGTTTGGGTAGTACCCATATCCTGGTAGACATCAAACGTAAAAAATATTCCATTTCCGGTACCCTTGTTCGTGCTAATCCTTTCAAATACTGGGAGTATCTCAGTGAGCCGGTCAAAGGTTACTTCGCCAAAAGAATTGTCGTCCTGGGCGCCGAATCGACCGGTACAACTTCCCTTGCCAAATCACTGGCCAAACACTATCACACTTCTTGGGCTCCTGAATATGGTCGGACATATAGTGAGGGAAAAATAACCGCTAAAAATGGAAACAACTGGACAGCAGATGAATTTATTCACATCGCTTTAGTTCAAAACTCCCTTGAAGATCTTTTGGCCAGAAAAAGTAATAAATTGCTAATATGCGACACCGATGCCTTCGTTACTCGACTTTGGTTCGAAAGATATTTAGGTTACCTTTATCCTCCATTGGACGAAATCACCAACACTCAAAACAAAAGTCTCTACATTCTCACCGGAGACGAAATTCCTTTTGTTCAGGATGGCCTAAGAGATGGGGAACATATCCGTCACCAAATGCACCAAAGATTTATAGAAGAACTTAACAAATTTCATCTCAAATATATTCTCGTTAAAGGCAGTAGGACACAGCGTCAAAAACAAGCCATCAGCGCAATTGATGAGCTTTTTCTCGAAAAATAATCAAAAAAAGCCAACGATTCCTCGTTGGCAATTGTTTTACCCTGTTTTAGAGAACTGGGTTCGTATTTTTCAACCCGTTTACTTCCGCATAGAAGTCGATGTTGTGGATCTGGGCATAAAAACTATTTGGATCCAGATCTCCCCATTTGATGACGGTCACCGGAGAATCAAAGTTGATATCGGGATAATACCCTCTCAGATCCTCAAGCATACCCCGGTGATCAATATATCCATCGGCTTCCAATTCTTCCTGGGCAACATCAGCCAAGGTTGTAAGACGAACCTCGGTGATCTTCGTCAATACAGCCCAGGGTGCAATGTGACAACAGATCATCACTGGTCCTACTTTGTAATCTCGATGACCTTCACGAATCGTGATTTTTTTTCGCCCCAACATTATATCCAGGCGAGTTTGCGGATCCGTCGAAATCAGAATTGCTTGCAGGGCCTGCTTCACTTCATGTATCCTCCTTTTAGGGTGCGATTTTTCATATTCTATCACTAAAACTAGTGCCTGGATATATTTGTCAATTAGTGGGAAAATTAACCAATGCCCAAAAAGAAATCATCTTTCCTCGATCAAGCCTCACACAAGCTTACCTTTTGGATTGGTACCCCTCAGTCCATCATCGCCCATACCGCATTTTTTATCGGCATTTTTATTCTGATACTTTTTGGGATGCCCACCGATAAAGTTCTCCTCATTCTTACCACCGCTGTCTCACTCGAAGCCATCTATCTCGCTATTTTCATTCAGATGACCGTCAATCGTACTACCACCAGCCTGGCAGGTGTTGAAAAAGACATCGGCGACATCCAAGAAGACGTTGATAGTCTCGAGGTAAACTTCAAGGGTATTTCCAACGACTATGTTGAGGACGATGCCGAAGAAGACGACGTCGTCAATGCCCTAAAAGATATTGAAAAGCGTCTTGCCAATCTTCAAGACGACATTGGCGTTCTCAAGAAAAAAGGCCTTTTTTAGGACACACTTTTTTCATTCCACAAAGACTCCGAAAGATTTACTTTTCCATCTTGGCATATAACTCCCTCATCAATAAGCATTTCCATCTTTGTCGACACTCCATTTCCTGCGGAGTAACCAGTCAGAGAACCATCAAAAGCCACCACTCTATGGCAGGGGACAACAGGAGCAAAAGGATTTGTTTTCATGAATAATCCTACTGCTCGACTTGCCCTTGGATTTCCAGCTAATCGGGCAATTTGTCCATACGTTGCTACCTTTCCTCTTGGAATCTTTTTCGTAATCTCGTAAACCTTTTCTCTAAACGTTTCCATAAATTTAATTCCTCAGTTTTTATATTCCTTCGGTTTCCGAAAAACAAAGAACTGTGTTTCCGAAACCCCTCTATTTTGAAACCGTTCCGGAACTTCTACTTTTTCATAATCCAAAAATAAATTGGAAAGATTGTCCTCATTAACAACAGTCCTGTCACACACCACCAAACCGGAATTTTTCAATACTCTCACCGACTCCGAAAGTTGGTCTTCAATTGTTTGAACAGACAGTCCAAAAAACAACACCATCTCGAAACTATCTTTGTCAAAAGATAGTCGTCGATTATCGGCGATTATTTTTATTCCACTTCCCAATAGCGGAAAATATTTGTCATCTCCTTCTTTATAATTTTCCAAACTCACATGAAACACTTTTTCTTCCCCAAAAACAAACTTCGGTAAGATGTCAAAACCGGATCCGGCGTAAAGGATTTTTTCGTGGTGAAAAGTACTGTCTATCCATTTTAGAAATAAATACTGGGAAATTTTATAATCCCTTTCAACTTCTTCTACATACTCGGCAGTCAGAGGATCTTCTTCTCTAATAGGCAAGGTTGCTTTAAGTACTTCTCCTTCAATCACTTCCTTTACCTTCTGAGATATCTCGTCTTCTTTGCTAATATGACCTTCAAAACCTTCAAATTCCATAGGCGATTATAGCAATTCTATTTGATTTATACTAAAGATAGTTCTACTGTCTCAATTATGAAAAATAAATCAAATTATTTAATAATCTTTTTTATTTCTCTTTTTGTCATCGGACTTCTCCTCTTTCTTTTTTGGGGGAAACTACGTTCATTTGTTTTTGCCCCAAGACAAGCAATCCCTACCAACGAAACAAAGTTAACTTTCGAACAATCAAGTCTCCAGAACATTGAGGTTATTACCCAAAAACTGAACATCCCTTGGGAAATTACCTTTTTACAAAGCGGTGATCTGCTTGTAACCGAAAGATCCGGAAAGCTTCTCAAAATTGGATCCGAAACCAAGGTAATCAAAGAAATTGAAGGGGTAAGACATGTCGGTGAAGGAGGGTTACTAGGTCTCACTCTCCATCCAAATTTCTCCGTAAACAATTTTATTTATCTTTACTCTACTACTCAGGATTCAAACGGAATATCTAACCGGGTCGAAAGATATCGCTTTTCAAACGATACTTTAAGTGAAAGAAAAGTTATTTTGGAAAAGATAAAAGGTTCGTCTAATCACGACGGGGGAAGGATTGCTTTTGGGCCGGATGGATATTTATATATTACGACTGGTGATGCGGAAAGTCCCAATCTAGCTCAAGACAAAAACTCCTTAAATGGAAAAATACTGAGGATCAAAGACGACGGTAGTATTCCGGAGGATAACCCTTTTGGAAATGCAGTTTACTCTCTGGGACACAGGAACCCTCAGGGACTTGCTTGGGACAAGAATGGCACCCTTTGGGAGACCGAACACGGACCATCGGGAATTCAAACAGGAAATGATGAGGTCAATATTATTATCAAAGGAGGTAACTATGGTTGGCCAACAATTAAAGGTGATCAAACAAAAAAGGGTTTAATTTCTCCGATAATTCAATCGGGTACAAAAGATACCTGGGCCCCTTCCGGAATGGCCTACTACGACGGCAGCCTGTTTTTCTCGGGGTTAAGAGGAGAAGCCCTCTATGAAGCAAAAATAAGAAATGGAAACAAACTTGATCTGCTAACTCACTTCAAACAAGAATTTGGAAGAATTAGGGCGGTTGTTTTAGGTCCGGACGGATACCTCTATCTTTCCACGAGCAACCAGGACGGAAGGGGTCGGGTGAGGGAAGGAGACGACAAAATAATAAAGATAAACCCCAAAATTTTCAGATGATATCTTTCCCCTCACTCAAGAAATCCTCTTTGCTGTAACACGTTTTTTATAGCCAGCCATTCAGGGGGAACTATCTCGGAGGCAGACTCTATCAGTTTCAGCTTATAAATCACAACCGCAATTTGTTCAGGTGGCACACTATCAAAAAATTCTGGGGAAAACAAATCCACAAACAAATCATTCAAACTTGTCGAATTTTCATTTCCCTGTGTCTGTCCCTTTTGTCTTTCCATATACTGATTATAACCAGTTGATTGTAAATAATACCATTATAATAACTTAAACATGGAGACAAACGAAGTACTCATACCCAACGGATATAAATTTTTCGAGGTTGAAGATAACCCAATGTTGGGAAGTAATAATAAAAAAGAAGAGTTTGCCGTAAAAAATAGAAGTTTTTCTGATGTAGACAGGTACTTCTCAGGAGGAATTTCTCGTGAGATAAAAAAGCTTCTTGGGGAAAGTCCAAATGAACAAATTCGAGTTCTGGACTTGGCTGGCGGAACAGAATCACAGGCAGTAAGGGATATAGAGAAAGAATTTGGAAACTCCGTGAAGGCTTTAAATATTGATTTTGCCCAAGACATTGAAAAAGGGAAAGGGGCAGATAGGGTTCAGGGAGATGCTACCCATATTCCTCTTGCTGACGCAAGCATTCAGCTTGTTTATTGCCGTCAATTACTCCCCTTTATGAAACGTTTCAATTCCGAACACATCTCGCAGGTAAATAAGGTTCTTTCGGAGGTAGCTCGTGTTTTAAAGCCGGGAGGTATCGCTTTTCTCGACGACGAAGAGGAATTATCGGGTCCCAAATCAGATAACAAACGGCAAGAACTGGCAGACAAACTAGGTGTCATTCTGGAAAGCTACGATAGTGTCAGTTTAAGAAAAGGGGATAGAAATTTTCCTAAATTTTGGGACAGGGGCATAAGACCAGCAAAGTTTCTGGTCATGAAGAAATTGTAAAAATAGAAAGATCCAAAGTGTGATGACTATTTATACCAAGAGGCATACCATGATCGCATGTCTGCAATTTCTCTGTTTTGAACGGTAATAATGTTTTTGGCTAACTGTTTCATCTCGTCTTTACTGGTACTGTTTTCGAGCATAGTAGCCATCATGACAGCCATTTGGTGATGTGGAATCATCTGCCTGATGAATTCCCTATCGAAATCGATAGCTAAGCTGAGAGACGTTACGTCTGTTTCATCGCCCATCATTCCCATATGCATACCACCAGTGCCCACCATTCCATGGGTACCCATCTGGATAGCATTGCTGGGAACCATTTGGCCATACCACTTTGCATACCACATAGTCATCTGAGTAATTTCAGTGTTTTGGTTAGTCAAAATACTCTGTGCTAATGACTTTATTTCCGGACGCTTGGCCTTTTCAAGCGCTACCTTAGCCATGGTGATGGCATCTTCATGGTGTGGAATCATCTGTTCGATAAAATGTCGATCAATATTCGTGACGTTGTTACTCCGAAAGCCCATCATTGACCAAGGGTTGATTGGATAACCGGTCCAGCTTGGAGTGAGAAATAATGAAGTAATTAACCAGCCTAAAATAAGGCCCATGACGATATACAGAACTGCTGCGTTATTTGAAAATTTATTTTTCATTGACCTTGTTTATTAATAAAGATACAAAGCGATCAAATTTAATTGTATCTTATCTTACACAAAATGAAGAGAACAAGCATTCATATCGTTATGACAAAGGAAAAGATAGCAATAAAACCTCAAAGTGTAAAAGGAGATTCCATACCTGTCTCAGACTACAGAGAAACCAATAATAGGTTTTTCGTCAACTAGACTTTCAAAATTGTCGTAGAAGTCATTAATGATCTTGGTCGCAACATCTACCTGTTTGATATTTTGTAAGACACTAATCATTTTATCGGCCATTTCTTTTGGTCTGCCCATATCTGAAATATACTTCTCGATAACTGCATCAGTATTTGGAGGTTGCCTTAAATAGTTTCTCAAAAGAGAATGCCATTTTTCGATATCAACCCTATTTAAATCATATTTCAATTCACCCTCTTGTATATCGTTAAAAAAAGTGACAACTTTCTTCCAGTTATCAATTTTTCTATAAAGAATTCTATCCTCAAAAACTTTAGCTGCTTGTGTAAGAAATTCTGATTCGGGAAATAGAGAATACAACCCCCTTTCCCTCATGTATTTCTCTCTAAGAATATCTACTAGTGAATGAAATTTCACACCAGCAATAAAGGAGTCATCGTTAACAAACTCTTTCAGCGTCAAGCCACTAAAGTGTGTTTTTTCTCTGTCAATTCCTCCAAAGTATCTAATGTCTGGAAAACTAGTGCCGATATAAAATTGTTTCTTATCACGATCTGGAAAATATTTATTAAAAACTTTTTCTGCCAAAACAATGTGGGTTATTGGGGCTGCCATATGGCCATTTTACATGAATAGTAGAGTGTTGAGCAGTAGGGTCTCGCCCTGGGTGTATCACAATCAAGGCTAAACGAGACAAATGTGAAGTTTTATATTTTCTCGGCAATTAGTACAATTCTATGCCTTGGGAGAGAAATTCCTTTTGGGAAAGTGTTTTCGGCAATGTATTTGTCAAGCTTTACCCTATCATTTTCAGAATCATAATCCTCAAAGATGGGAACTCCCTGCAAAAACAAATCAAGATCTTCATAAGAAGGGAAATACTCAAGATAATGATAATTTTCTGCAAAGACAATTTCAAAATTAAGATCTTTTAATGCATTTATATCTTTGTCTAATCTTGAATTATCCCATTCTCCATAATCTTGGCCTCTTCGAAAAGTCTTTTTTATTTCCACCGCGTCTTTCTCACCAATCGCAATCTCAACATAGTGGCCTCCCGATTTCAAAATTCTATTGTACTCAGAAAAATAAGTTGGCCCTCTGCGACAATATGCTAAATCAAAAAACGAGTCCGAAAAATTGGTTTGAGAGGCATCTTGAAAAGAATATTCAACGTTTTTGCTTCCTTTGTCTCCACTATGGCCCTTCGCAATTTCAAGATTGACTTGAGATGTATCTATGCCATAAACTTTTTTGAAATAAGGTGCAACTGAAATAGTAAATTTACCGTCGGCGCACCCAATATCCAAAGCGGTTTTGTCTTTTGAACTTAATTCCAAAAGTTTTTCCTTGAATATCTTTTCGGGATCTTCACCAGAAAATTCTTTTCTATATTTGGGATTTATACCATAACCATAACCGCCTAATTTTTTAGCTACTCTATCATAAAAATCTTTTGACATTTGAAATTATTTTACCCCGTCTCTCCTGATTTATCCAAATGTGTTGAGCGGTGCGGTCTAAACCCTTACGGGCCCATAATTCTTTGTATTTCTTTTCACCTCAATACTATCCGAAATCCCTTCCATCTACTTTTGCCTCGAGTTTTTGAAAGAGCGATTCTTCTTCATCATTCAAAATGACTGTATCGTACCATTTATAATCTCCGGACTTTCTTTCTACTAATTTTTTTCTTTTTAAAGCAATGTATTGCTCATTTTCCTCATCGGTAAGTCTGGGTGAAGGACCAAATATATTGGCTTTAACTGCAGCAATCACCTTGTCCAGAGCACAATTCAGCGCGGCATTAGCCTCTTCGTCTTGAGGATAAGACCGTAGTTTTTCCACCGCTTGTCTAGTCTCTTCAATTGCTGATTTCTCAATTGCCGGATTGAAAAGATACTCCGTTAGATATTTACTTTGTTCTATCATTTTCTGTTGCCGGACTAGGACTCGAACCTAGAATATTCGCCTCCAGAGGGCGACGTCCTACCATTAGACGATCCGGCAATGTTCCAAGCTCCTATTTTACCATTCTAAGCTCAGTCCGGCTTAAACCTTTAGCATTTCCAGAACCTTAAACACCACGAAAGCTGGCCAGAAAATAGCCTTCAAAATTCCTTCGATTACCGGCACAAAACCAACGGCGTCTTTTAAAAAATAAAAAATTGACCCAATTACTCCGAGTCCGTAAATAGCTTCGGAATTAGGTCCCCAACCACGATCACATTTCATATGCTGTTTATACTGTTAATAATTAAATACTATCACTTCTTCACTGCCAATATCGCCATAAACATTGGAAACTCATCCCGTGCCCTATTTTCCGACTTTGCAGCTTTTCCTTCACTCTTTTTGTCCGAAGTCCATTCCTCTATTTTTTCAATTAGAAACCCATTTTCCGAAAGCATTCGGGAATACTCTTCAATGGGCAAATGAAACGACCAGGTTACTGGTGAGTTTCTGTCTCCCGGGTGCATGTTAATGGGGATCTCCAAAGGAGACATATAGCGGTTGACTCTTCGATACTGTAGTTTGTTTTTTGCGTCTGTTTCCCAACTGCTTTGGCGGGGGATTCGAAAACATGGATGGTTAAGAACAATAATAAGTTTTCCGCCTTTGTCCATTTTTTCTCCGGTCAGCTTAATTGTTTTGTCTGGCTCCTTAATGTTCTGAAGTGCCAAAATTATCGCCGCCTTATTATATTTCTCCGCCACCGGAATACTCTTGGTCACATCCGCTACTATGTATTTATGTTTTTTGTTAATATCCATTCTCTTGGCATCCGCTATTAGTCCGTGAGCCAAGTCCACTCCGGTATACGACACTTCGCTGGGGAGTCTCCTAGCCAAAACCCCTTGTCCGCAAGCCACATCCAGCACTCTGTCTCTTCCACCGATATCAAGTAATCTCATTACTCCGGGGATAACTACTGCTTGATGAAAGAAATGCCCTTTTTCACCTACAATTTCGCCATACCACTTCGTTACGTTATTCCACGATGTTCCTCTTTTTTCCATACCTCTATTTTCGCACACTCCCTGTTGACATAATTATTTTTCCCTTTTACACTAGGGTATACCCAAATAAATACCGAATATGTCCAACCTCATCGAACCACTAGCTTCCAAAATCCGCCCCAAAAAAATTACCGAATATATTGGTCAGGAACATTTGGTGGGAGAGGGTAAGCCGCTTAGCCAGGCCATAAAAAATAAACACATTTTTTCCTTTGTTCTCTGGGGTCCTCCCGGTACCGGCAAAACCACCATCGCCAGAATCTACTCCGATGCCATTGACGCTGATTTTTACGAGCTCTCTGCCGTTTCCGCCGGCAAAGACGATATTCGTTCGATAATAAAAAACACGGAAGAAACCACCAAACCCGTCGTTCTCTTTTTAGATGAAATTCACCGTTTCAATAAAGCCCAGCAGGACTATCTCCTTCCTTTTGTGGAAAGGGGAAAGCTCACCCTTATCGGTGCCACCACGGAAAATCCCAGTTTCGAAATCATTGCTCCGCTTCTTTCCCGTCTCAGAGTTTTTGTTCTCAAAGAGCTTTCCCCAGAAGAAATCGAAAAGATTATTACCCGGGCAACCAAAGTTTTAAAACTCAAAATTGATAAAGAAGCAAAAGAGTGGCTTGCCAACTTCGCCAATGGCGACGCCCGCCAAGCAATCGGACTTATTGAATCGACTGCCTCACTTTATGGACAGTTAACCATCGAGAACTTCAAAACAGCTCTCCAGTCTAGATTCCTTCGTTTTGATAAGCAAGGCGAAGAACACTACAACACCATTAGTTCATATTTGAAGAGTATGAGGGCATCAAATATTGATGCTTCTCTCTATTACCTTGCAAGAATGGTAGATGCAGGAGAAGATCCATTATTCATTGCTAGACGCATGGTTATATTTGCTAGTGAGGACGTCGCTACTCCAACCGCACTTGTCGTCGCCAACGCAGTTTTCCAGGCCTGTCACACCATCGGTTATCCTGAATGCCAGGAAAACTTAGCCTCAGGAACAGTATATTTAGCACAAGCTCCAAAAGACAGAAGGACATATGACGCTTATATGACTGCCTTATCTGATGTCAAACAATTTGGTAATTTACCAATACCAATGAATCTCCGTAATGCCCCAACAAAACTGATGAAAAATATTGGTTACGGAAAAGATTATGAAATGTACACAGATGGAGACTTATTACCAGATCAATTAAGAGGAAAAAAATATTTCACTAAAGATGGCAAAAAAGAGTAAGAACGAGGTTGCTCTCCAAAAGAGGCTAGTAAACGCTCTTAAAGGTTATTTTAAGGATGATTCAAGTTGCTTAGTAAACCTAGTCCACGGAGGAAGTGAACATGGTGTTGATATTGAATTTTTTCGAAATGACTTCACTGGAAACCAGATTTGTTTTGGGATACAGGTTAAAGCAGGTGACTTAACCTGTAAAAGTTCACCGAACAAAGGGGTAAAGGAAATAATCGGACAGTTATGTATTGCTGCAGGCAAACATCCGATAATGCAATCTAACCACACAATGAGTTTTAGTGGCTTCTATGTAGTTGTGGAGGGAGACATCTCGGAAACTGCCAAAGAGTACATAAGGTCAAGTTTTAACAGTCATAAACCTGTATATTTCTTTTACGGAAGTGAACTAGAGAAATTCCTTCAAATGAACGAAACTCAGGATATAACTCAGGAAAACATATGAAAATAAATTGTAACTTCGAAGACAATAAAAATAACCCGAATAAAGAGTCAATGAGCTTCATTAAGTTTCTCGGTGATTCAGTACACTGGCAAGGTGATTTGGATTTATCATCGCCCGAGAAAAAACTCGGAGGAGGTGCAGATTATTTTGTTCCTCAACTCGCAACGCTAATTGAGTCAACACAGTTAATAGACAACGATGATCTGCAAAGATCAGCAAAATGGAGCGTAACTGTTAATACCCTTAGCAAGTTAATCAAGCAGCATAAATCTTTTTCAAAAATAAGATCACTTTATTCGATTTCCACTCCATGGGATTTTGGGTTAAAAACTGCACAGCTAAAAAATAAAAATATTCTTAATACAAAAATCCAAAGCGCAGTTGACACGATTATTAAGGCTATTTTGGATAACACAGACAAAGTTAGTGTTTTTGGAAAAAACTTATCAATGGAAAAATATGACTCAGATGAACCTGGCGTATTCTTTTCAACTATGGGAGACGCCAAGTCGATTAGTGTGTCGAATACTTTTCATCAAAACCTAAAAGAAAAAATTTTGAGAGCAGACAAACAACTTAGTATCGACTCAATTGATGGTGTAGATGTCAAAAAGAGAATATTGCTCATAGTTAATAAATACAACCTGTTAAGTTTTGATTGGGACTTGTATGAAGGTATGAGCTACTCCTTCGATGATTTGAGAGATAAATGTAAAAACATCGACGAAGTCTGGTTTCAAAACGGAAAAATAAAGAACAAATATGTTTTCAAACCTTTATACCTAAAAAGTCTATTTGACAAACTTGATGGAAATCACTACTCAAATTTCAATACTTTAGATTTGGAAGTTCTAGGAAAATGGTTTTCAATACTTGAAAAAAGGGATGAAAAATACAAAAAGTCTTTAATTGCAGTACTAAAAACAATTCTCAAAGATACCACTCCTAGCGTTGTCTTCAAAGACACACAAACAAGAATAGACATAGTCCAATATGGAAAATGGTTATCTGATAATGGTAAGAGTGATGATGCTGTATGGCTTGTGGAGCAATTTATTAACGATCCTGATCCAGCTGACCCTCCGAAGCCATCTGTCAAGGATTATGGAAGTAAACTCCATCAGAATATCAAAAAAGCTAAAAAACCAAACACCCACTCAATACAGACGGTTTTAGGCTATTTGGCGTGGACTGTTCAATCACTGGCGATTAAAAAAGAGTCAATAACTATAGCTTACGAATTTACTCGGAAGATGATCAGGAGGACCAAAAATTTGTACATTGTTCTTCAATGGATGTTTCCACTGATCGAAATCTCAAACAGAAGATTATGGCTAAAAGAAGACGGTAAATTATATGAAGATTTTAGAAAGCTTTGTTTTGAAACATTAGACAAATACTCTAAATACCCAGATATTGCCCAAGGTTTAGTCCGTTTATTTCACTATTTTAGAGACCTAACTACCGAGGAAACAAAAACTGTTATCGATCGTCTATACGACGCTGAGGATTTTGAAGTTCTGATTCTGTATTACGCCATATACAGGAAACACCATTTCAAAGAGGGAATTTATCCTGATAACATACGAGAATACGATAGTAGCTTCGCTGAAAGAAAGATAAAAGACATCATTAGTGATAGCAATCAGAAAACTTTAGAATTAAGATCAGGTATTGCATGGAACATTTGGAAAATAATATCAGAAAACGCTGATCAGTTTGAAGTTTTGAGTCATTTAGTAGATTTGTTTGTATCTACACCTTACGATAATCATCTTTATCACAATCTTGAAAGAATTGTAGAGGATTCAATAGATAAAAGACCAGAAAAATGTATAAGTTGGTATATAGAGATATTAAAAAAGATTGAAGAACATATAAAACTTTATCCCGATGACATAAGGAATGTTTGGTTGGGTACAAAGACAGGAGAATTACTACAGAAAATTGGTGAAAAAAGCCCAGAGTCACTTATAGAATTGGTTGATATACTTGCTAGCTTAGCAAAGCAAAACGTATATGTTGGAAGCGTACAAGAGGTGTTTTTATCGGGGAGCAATCAAATATCGAAACAAAAAAGGAACTAATGTCCACCTTAGTCAATAAAATTGTCATTCGAAACGAAGAAGTTTTTGTCGAGTTCAGAACTGAACAATAGGATATAAAATACAGTTATGGAATCTACAAAAGTTCCTTCGCTAAAGGGAATAATTCAGGCAGGGGTTTCTTCAGCTTTGCCACAAGTAGAAAAAATTGTTTCATTCTATAAAGAAAGTAACCCAGGTCTTTACGCATCATTCTTATTGTTCAGCGGTTTTTATGGTTATTTGATGGAACTAAATCAAGAATCAATCAATGAGTTTGTTGGTTACTTGAGGGATCATCCTGATGAGTTCAGAAAGGAAATTACTGAAAGCAAGGAGTTCAGGCAAGGCTTTGTTATTTGTCTCCAAGATTTCATCAAATCAAGAACACAACAGAGAAAAGAGATTCTAAAGAATATCTTTCTAGGTTTTACCCAAGAGGAAAACAGAATTGATTTTCCCCTTGAACAATTAGATGAGATCGCTATCAGAATATCACCAGAGGCAGTTAAAACATTAGCTTTAATAGATGGAGAGATATTACCGATTAAAGAAAAAAGCATACGAGAAGAGATAAAGAAAAAGAATATTGGCACTGATAGATCTGAAGAGTGGTGGTATGAACAAGAATTTGAGAGAGAAAGTCTCTGGACATACTTTGATAAGTGGCTAAATGATAAATATAATCCAAATAGTGAGGAAGTTAAGAAACGCTATGGAGTTATTGACAAGTGGAACACTGAATCACAAAAAGAAGCCTGGAATATTGAGCGTGAAGAAAGAAGAAAAATAAATATTGTAATGGAAGAACTTGTAAACCTCGGTATTTTGAAAATACGTTTATCAATGGCAACGTTCGATGGAGGGAGCGCTATCTTGTATGACTTAACAAAATTGGGATATATATTTATAAAATACATAAAGGACATATAAAAAACTTTCAATTATGTACACATCATTAACACCATTTCTGCCTTTATCAAGTCCATGCGCGCCAGTGACGGTCTTCGCGCTGCCCAAGCGGACGTGGCTCAGTTTGGCAATCTCCCCATTCCCCTCAATCTCCGCAATGCCCCAACCAAATTGATGAAAAAATTAGGTTACGGCAAGGATTATGAAATGTATTCGAAAGAAAGTTTATTGCCCGACCAACTCAAAAACAAAAAATATTTAAAATAACATAAAAGTTATAATCATCATATGATCGCCGTTGTCCAAATAATAAATTCCGGTAATGTTTCCATTGTTGGAGATTCAAGCACTCAAAGAGATTCCCAAAAAGGCCTCATTGTTTTTCTGGGTGTCTCAAAATCAGACACCAATTCCGAAGTGGTCAAAATAAGTGAAAAGCTTCTCAAACTACGTATTTTCCAAGATCAAGATCAAAAAATGAATCTGGATATTAAATCGGTCGGTGGAGAAATACTTCTCATCTCTCAATTTACCCTTCTAGGTAACCTCAAAGGTAATAATCGCCCCGACTTCACCAACGCTGCCGAAAAAGAACTCGCCTCCAATCTTTACGAACAATTTGCTGATAAACTTACAGAAGCTGGTGTTCGAGTCACCAAAGGTTACTTTGGCGAACATATGAAAATTCAGGTGGATCTCAATGGTCCGGTAACCATTATTTTAGACTCGGAAAAGTTATGACCAAAAAAACCATTATCGCAATCGTCATCGGGGGTGTCATCTTTTGTGGTCTGGTTGGTTACAACTATCTTGTTGCCCAGAAAAAAATTTCCGAAACCCGCCCTTCACCCCTTGGAATTTTTCTTGAATCATATCCTGAAAAAATATCAGTTGATAACACCGGTTCTTTTGTGTGGAACATTGAAAGTTCTCCGGATCTTTTCACTCCGCGCACCACTATTTACTGGGGCTATATTGCCTCTCCCAGTGCTCTCACCCAGGGCGACTCTCCCGAAGCCGTCGGTTATCCCCATCATCAAGACGACTATTTCTTGGGCAAATATATGCTCCCCGACACTTTTGATCTGGCTATCAAATTCGACAAACCGGGGAAAGTTTTTGCTCGTGCTTACGCTAAAGTAGGGGATAATCATCTCTGGACAGACGAAAAAACTATAGAAGTTATTTCAATACCTGAAAATGTCAATAAATAAACGATTTTCCCTTACTCTTTTCTTGTTGGTTGCCTTCATGGCAATCGTGGCAACCATCCTTGTAGGGCTAAGAATCTTCAACCAACAATAAATTAGCAATTTACGTCGTTATCTGCTAAAATCTTGAAACTATGCCTATTCATCAAACATTGATACCCTTTATCGGCCTAAAAGAAGGAGTTATTTTTCCCGAAACAGAGGCCGTCCTCACTTTTGGAAAACCAATATCAATAGCTGGGATTAATCACGCTTTCAGCAACAACGAAGAGGTCTGTTTTGTTTCTCAAAAAGATGCCAAAACTACCGCCACGAGTCTAAGCGATTACTATCTTGTCGGTACAGTTTGCCGTATTGTTAAGACCCTTCCGGTAAATGAAGAACTTCACGCCATCGTCAAAGGCTTATTCCGCGTCAAAATAGAAAGTATCGAGGAAAAAGATGGACTAGTCTGGGCTCTCGTTTCCGAGTATCCCGAAGACACTTCCATCACTGCTGAAATTTCTGCCCTTTCCAACCGTGCCATCGCTTTAATAAAACGAGCTTCAGAACTGGGAAAGGCCAACATCGAACCGGGAGTCTTGACCAAGATTATCGGTAGCTCTGACCCCTTACTGGTTTCATTTCAAATTTCCTCCGTCTTAGATGTCAAAAATGAAGAAAAACAAAAACTTCTCGAAAACAACTCCTTGGAAAAAAGACTCTCCTTTATCACCAATCACCTTACCGAAGAAATAAAGATTCTAGAGCTGGAAAAGAAGATTGAAAACAAAACTCAGAAGCGCTTTGACGACAGTATGAAAGAAGCGGTTCTCCGCGAAAGAATGCGTGCTATCCAAAAAGAGCTGGGAGAAGGCGGTGAAGAGGAAGAAATTGTAGAACTAAAAAGTAAATTAAAAAAGGCTAACCTTCCCAAAGAAATTTACACTAAAGTAAACAAAGAGCTCGAACGCCTCAAAAAATTATCGATTCATAACCCTGAAACCTCATATTTAAGAACCTGGATTGAGACCGTCTTAGAGCTTCCCTGGGGAGAGTACACCAAGAGCAAATACTCGCTTTCCAAGGCAGAAAAAATTCTCAACCAAGACCACTATGGTTTAGAGAAGGTCAAAGAAAGAATTCTAGAATATATTGCTGTCTTAAAGCTAAAAAGCGATCAGGTAAAAGCTACCAAAAACCGTGCCGTCAACCCACCCACGATTCTTTGTTTTGTTGGACCTCCTGGTGTTGGAAAAACTTCCGTTGGTCGTTCCATTGCCAAAGCTATCGGTCGCAAATTCGTCAAAATGTCTCTCGGTGGCCTAAAAGACGAAGCCGAAATTCGAGGTCACCGACGTACCTATGTAGGTGCTATGCCCGGTAGAATAATTCAGTCAATCAAAGATAGTGGCGTTAGTAATCCGGTCTTTATGTTGGATGAAATTGACAAAATCGGAGCTGATTTCCGTGGTGATCCCAGCTCGGCCCTTCTCGAGGCTCTCGACCCGGAACAAAATTTTGCTTTCCAAGATCACTATCTCGATATTCCCTTTGATCTTTCACAGGTTCTTTTTATAACGACAGCCAATGTTCTCGACACTATTCCGGCAGCTCTGCGAGATCGTCTTGAAGTGATTGAGTTTTCCGGCTACACCGAAGAAGAAAAATATTTTATTGCTAAAAAATATCTGGTTAAAAAGCAATCCGAAGCCAACGCCATCAATCAAAAGGATATTGTTCTCAGCTCCCCCATGCTCAAATTCCTCGTTCGTCACTACACTCGTGAAGCGGGTGTTAGAAATCTGGAACGTCAAATTGCTTCTATCATGCGTAAAATCGCCAAAGCCAAAGCCAGTAGCAAAGAACTTCCCATCGTTATTTCTAAAGAAAAAATCAACAAATTTCTAGGACCGATTGTTTATAGCCACACTCTCGCGGAAGACAATGATCAGGTTGGTTTGGTCACCGGACTTGCCTATACCAAAGTTGGTGGAGACATCCTTTTTATCGAGGTAGCTACCATGCCCGGTCAAGGAAAGATTACTCTCACCGGCCAGCTTGGTGATGTTATGAAAGAATCTGCCAAAGCCGCCTACTCTTATGTTCGTTCCCATAGCAAAGAACTTGGTATTAAAGACGAGAAAATTTCCAAGACGGATATTCACATTCATGTACCAGAAGGTGCCGTACCCAAAGACGGACCAAGTGCCGGCTTAGCCATCACGACCGCTATTATTTCCGCTTTCACCAGTAAGTCCGTTCCCAAAAATCTCGCTATGACCGGCGAAGTCACTCTTCGTGGCCGTGCTTTGGAAATTGGAGGAGTTCGGGAAAAAGTTATTGCTGCGCATAGAGCCGGTATCAATCATGTCATCCTTCCCAAAGACAACGAAAAAAATATTGCCGATCTTCCCGAAAAAGTTCGCCACGATCTAAAATTCAACTTTGTGAAGAGTATGGACGACGTCGTTAAGATTGTTTTCTCCGGAAAATAAGATACCCACCGATCAAGACAGCGGCAAGACTAAAGATAATCGCCATTGGTACTCCTGATATTTTCCAGACTGACTCGGTTGGTCTTAGATTTTCAAGAACTGCCCGAATTACTCCATAGCCTACCAAATACATTCCAAAAACAAAACCCGTTTTTCTCTGCTTTCGCGATATTTTCCAAAGCAATCCAAATAAAACCACACTTAGGACTCCCTCGTAGGCAAAAAGAGGTTCTCCATTTTTCCCCACTATCTCTCCATTTATATAATTTCCAACTCTCCCGATAGCTTGAGCCAACGGCATCCCCACAACCAAAATATCAAAAAATTTAAGAAATTTTAATTTATTAAAATAACAAAAAAACAGTACTCCCAAAACTCCTCCGCCAAGAGCACCCCAGATCCCCAAACCTCCTTCCCAAAAATACAAAATTTTGTTTAAGTTTGTTGAGTAATATCTACCCCAGTAATCTACCACATGGTAGATTCTCGCGCCGATTACTCCGCTCACAACCGCCCACGTCATTATTTTTTCCAACACCTCTTTTTTTACTTCGCCTCGGTTGGCTATCGCAATTTCCATTGCTACCCAAATTCCCAGACCAATGAGAAAACCATACCCATAAAAGGTTATTCCTAAAACATCAAACATTTTTTATGTACTCCATCAGTTTATCGACGGAGATGATTTTATTTTCTGTTTCATTGCGACGTTTTACCTCCACCCCGCCATTTTGCAGACTCCTAGCTGAAACCAAAACTCGGACTGGACAACCTATCAAATCCGCATCGGCAAATTTTTCTCCGGGGCTCATCTCTCTGTCATCCCAAAGAGCATCAATACCCGCATCTTTTAATTTCTCATAAATTTTCTTTGTTTCCTCAGGTTGTTGTAAGTCGACGATGTGTACCAAAAATGGAGCGACACTCAAAGGCCAGATAATTCCTTTATCGTCATGGAATTTTTCTACTAACACCCCCATCAATCTACTGGTTCCTATTCCATAACTACTCATTATGATTGGTTTTTTACTACCATCTTTGTCGGTATACTCATAGCCAAAAGCTTTTGTAAACTTAACTCCTAAGGGGAAAATATTTCCCACCTCCGAAGCATTGAATACTTCAAAATCGGGATTTGTATCTGCTCCTTCCGGTTTTACTTCTTTGTTGTAGGCAACCCCGGTAGTTTTGTTCAAATAAACAATGTCTTCTCCGCTCTCGCATCTGGTCTGAAACTCATGAGAAAATTCATTGGTAAAGTCGCCTCCGGAAGCGAGGGCAATTACGGTATCTTCTCCAATCCCAATTTCTTTATAGATACTCATGTACACTTTTTTAGACTCCTCATAAAACTTTTTCCAATCGGCCTCGTTGGCATGGAAGCTGTACAAATCCTTCATCCTAAACTCTCTGCATCGAAGTAATCCAGACTTTGCTCTTGGTTCATTTCGATACTTAGTTTGGATCTGGTAAACCGCCACCGGCAAATCTTTATAGCTTGGGTTATATATTTTTACCAAAGGCGTCACCACATCTTCATGGGTAGGACATAAAACATACTCCGCATCGCTCTTGGCCAAAGATACTTCATTGGCCGCACTGGCTTTAAAAAGAACGTCGATAGTTTCCAGTCTTCCAGTAGTTTTCCAGTACTCTTTTGGAGATAGGGCCGGCATCAGTAGTTCCGAACCTATCTCATCCATGTGTTTTCTGACAATATTCTCTATTTTATTTAAAACTCGCAATCCCAAAGGTAAAAAAGTATAAACCCCTGCCATTTCTTGGTGAATAAAACCACCCTGTACCAATAGTTTGTGATTAATTGCCTCCGCGTCTTTAGGAGCTATCTTTTCTGGGCGAACGCCCATTTTACTCATTTTCATAGTCTAATTTTATCCTATACCGAGAGTACTTAATATCCCAACCCCCAGCCCCGTAGCAAAAACCAATAGCCAAATCATTTTATTTTTTTGATCCGCTTCCTCCATACTCTCATGCATCTCCGGAATTAAATCTGCGAGGGCAATAAAAAGAAACATGCCTGCGGTTACTGCCAACAAATATCCTTCATAGTCAGTCACAATGCCACGGCTGAGATAAACTGTCACGCCTCCGATAACCGCAACCAAACTTGAAGTTAAATTCAAGAGCAAAGTTTTCAGATTTGAGTATCCTGATCGCAGGTAAATGGTAAAGTCGGCCATCTCTTTGGGTAGCTCATGCAAACCGACAGCCACCGCGGTCAGAACTCCCACCTCTTTACTCAAAAGGAAAGCCGCTCCAATTGCAAAACCGTCAATAAAATTATGCAAAGCATCTCCCCAAAAAATTCCACTAATCGGTGGCTTAGTACCATGAGTACCATCGTGATGGTGAAACCACAATCCGGATTTCTCCATTAAGAACACCAGCAGTATTCCTCCAAGAACTGACCAGGCAGCCATTTTATAATCGGTTACCGCCCCAAAAGCTTCAGGAAGCAAATCAAGAACTGCCACGGTAATGAGGACTCCTGCCGCAAAACTTGTCAGTTTATTGGAAAGGACCCCAGCCTTATTTTTGAAATAGATTATTAAAATGGCTCCAATCAAAGAAGCCATTCCTCCGATAAGACAATAAAATATTATTTGTAGCAAATTAGACACACCCCAATTGTATCAATAATTAAGGCTAATGCTATTATTAAGTTAGATGCAAAGCCTAAGCCCCATAACAATTATCAAGGCCTCGGGAACCAAAGAGCCTTTTAGTGAAGAAAAAGTTGTCAAGTCACTTGCGACCTCTGGACTGTCTCTCGACACGGCCTCTCAAACTGTTGACTATCTCAAACGTCATCTAAAGCCGGAAATAACTACCGGTGCTATCTATGGTCACGTTTCCTCTTATCTCAAAGAAAATGCTCCCATAGAAAACTACTTTAACTACGGTCTCAAAAGAGCCGTCATGGAAATGGGACCTTCAGGTTATCCTTTCGAAATTTTAGTCTCAGAAATCCTCAAGACAGAAAATTACAAAACCGAAGTCGGTGTGATTACCCAAGGCAAGTGTGTCACCCACGAGATAGACGTCATTGCCCAAAAAGAAGCAAATAAATACTTTGTTGAGTGTAAATATCACAACACCCCGGGTTACAAAACCGATATTCAGGTTGCTCTCTATACCTATGCTCGTTTTCTGGACGTCAGTAATCTTCAGAAACAATCAAATCCCAACCAAAATAATTTTTCTTGGCTAATCACCAACACCAAAGTAACCTCTGAGGTTGTTGACTACTGCAAATGCGTCGGTCTCCTGGTTACCACCTGGACTCGTCCCGAAGGGCAAGGGCTTCAAGATAGAATAGTTGCCTCCGGCCTTCACCCGATCACTCTACTTTACGATATTCCCAGAATCGATATCAAAACCTTACTGGATCGGGGAATAGTCACTTGCGTCAGATTAAAAACTGCCATACTAAACAACGAAGTCAACGATATTCTAGATCAAAACGAAAAAAAACTCATTTTAAAAAATATCGAAAATATCTGTAAAAATAATGAATAATATATTTGTACGAATTATCCTTGTTGTGTTCGCTTTATTTGGATTGTACAAAATGTTTCCTCAAGTTTCCAAGTCGGTTGATTACTATGTCAAAAATCCCTCATTTCAAAACTCGGTAGTTATTCCGGCAGTTCAAACAGCCAATAATATTCTTCCGGACAAGATAAAAATTCCTACACCTGAAGTGATGGGCACCTATACAGACTACTCCGTAGACTCGCCATTAAAACAGATAACCGATGAAGTTAGTAGTCGAGCTGCCGAGCTAGCCACGGAGCAAATTAATCAGATCAAAAAAGCCGCCTCCGATCAATTTTGTACTATTCTCATCGAGAAAATTAAATCCGACTGCGGTATCCAGTAAAACTATTCGTAAACAATCACCACCCCAATCATATCCAGTTTGGGCAAGTATCTTTTAATCTCATTTCGGAATTTCTCCGCTAGCTTAGCCGAATAGGTGGCATTGTTGGTATTCTCCATATGTCCACAAAGTCTATTTTCATACTCGCGCACTATTTCCATGATTTTCGCCCCTTCACAATTAAACTCACCCTGCCACTTCTTTGGGTTCTTCTCGTATTTGTCATGAAGTAGCTGAAAGGCGTCAAACTCCTTTTCATGTTTCTTCACCATTTCATTAAAAATTTCTAGATATTTCGTAGCCATAAAAATATTGTAGTACACTTTGGTAATGGAGAAAATTATCATTGGTCTTACGGGTTCACTTTGCTCCGGAAAGGGTACAATAGCCAGTCACCTAAAAGACCTTGGCTTTCACCACCAAGTTCTCTCGGACAGAATTAGAGACGAAATTCGCTCCAGAGGTTTGGCAATAACCAGAACCCTTCTTCAAGACGTCGGTAATGAGCTCCGGGAAACTTATGGTGGCTCCGTTCTTGCCGAAAGAACCGCTCTCTTACTAGCCGACATCAAAGGTAACATTGTTATTGATGGGGTACGCAATCCTGATGAAATGATTTTCTTAAGAGATAATTTTGGTGCCAAAATTATCGGCATTGATGCCCCCAAAGAAAAACGGCTTGAATGGTATCTCCAAAGAGCCAAAGACAGAGGAGAAGACGGCACTACTATCGCCGATTTCCAAAAACACGACGATCGAGACTCTGGAATTGGCGAAACAGATTTAGGTCAACAAGTCGCTAAATGTTTACAAATGGCCGACACTATCCTTTGGAACACCGGTTCCAAAGTGGAGCTTTTCGATGAATGCGACTTGTTCCTCAAAAAAGCTCTCGATTTTGATCCGGAAATTCATCCCTCTTTAAAAGAGAGAAAATAACTACTCTTCGGTTGCGTATTTATTCACAAACTTATATGCCCACGTTAGATTTATATCCTCTGAATCGGAGTACATAAAAACCAGCTCTTTCCTCTCCATAATTGAAAAGAACTCTTCCCAAGAAATATTTTTGGTGACCTCTCTTTTTCCGCTAAGCATCCCTTCGTCTTTTCTTCCCTTCCAGTTTATACGTAAGCCAATGCTGTCTGCAGTTACCTCAGGATCGTCAATCTTTGCTGGTGTTCCTTCATGACTCTCTACCCAGTTTTTTATTTCTTCATTACTCCCCGCTAGTTTATATACTACTTCCATAACTAAATATTAGCACGAAATATTACAACTAAACCAGTTTTTCCTGTCTCAGTTTTTCAAACAAAACCAACGCTGTCGCCACACTTACGTTTAATGAAGCCACCTCTCTGTTCATTGGAATGTTCACAAATATGTCACACTCTTTTTGCAACGGTTCGGAAATGCCAACAGCCTCGCCTCCCATCACAAAAGCTACCGGTCCCCTGAGGTTTGTCTCGGTATATGGCTTACCCATATCTACCTCCACTCCCACCATGGGAACTGCATACTCATGCAGTAATTTGGCGGCCTGGAACATACTCATTCCGATAAGTGGTACATATGCCGCCCCTCCCATAGATACTTTGGCGACCACGGGTGTCACCTCGTGTACTCCGTTTGGCGAAGCAATCACCGCATCTACTCCGGCTGCCCAAGCGGTTCGGAGGATTGCTCCCAGATTTTGTTCATAGTCAATGTGATTTACCAACAAAAGAAAAACATCTCGTTTTGCTTTTAAAATTTGTTCCAGTGTTGGAACTTCGGGAATCTCCATCAAAGCCACCACTCCTTGAGGATTTCGGGAATCACACATTTTTAAGAGTTCTTCGTTTGTTACTTTTTGCACCGGCACCTTATTTTTTCTGGCCAGGTTTTCAATCTCTCTAATTCGAGACTCGCTCAGTGTCTGCACCGCCAAAAGCACGGAGGCAATTTTCTTGTCCGAATTAAGTGCATCATGCACCATGTTTCTACCTTCAAGGGTAATAAATTGTGGATTTCTTTTCACCTCTATATTTTATCCTATTTCCTGCTCAAACTCGGATTAACAGTTTTGTGGAACAAGGCAGTAGTTTCTCCAACACTCCCATCTTTATAGCTTCTTTCTCGGTCAGCCTCTCACAAATATCCAACAGCGCTCTATTTGATAGCCCGACATCTGTAAGCTCAGCATCCGACTCCTCCATTGGCATTTTTGGTCCTCCCCAAAATGTTCCTGTCCAGTTACATCGGATGCAAGCCTTCCCTAAATTTTCCCCAAAGATACCATTCATCAAAGTGTGTAATTCTGGATCTGCCGCTTGGTTTTGGTTCCGGGGATATGGAGAATAATATCGGAGAGGTGGTTGTGTATCTAAAAGCACTCCTGCCACTCCTGCCACAAACTCTACCCCTTTTTCTTTACACAATTTTTCAATTACTTCGAGTCCAAATTTTGTTGCCATCGGCGCAATCACCACCACTTTTTTAGGCAACCTTCCCATTTCTTCCAGTTTTTCAATCATTGCTACATGTTGCATTCCGGAAGCTACTGGGTCACATAAAAATAAAGTTTGAAGATCTTTGCCAAAGCCTTCAAGGTTAGGCTCCGAAGAAAAATACGCGGTTCTGGTGTATTCATTTTCCGCCGGTTTGTGGCTAATACCCACCATCGTTGTCGGTAAATTTTCTTTGGTGGTTAGATAGATTGCTTTTTGCATCTGGGTCAGATGACCCTCTCTGGCGAAATAAATTATGCCACTATTTTCCGATTTTGCTTCCAAAATCGCCTCCTTAATTATTTTTGTTTGAGCTAGCTGATACACCGCGATCTCCATATCTATCTGTGCCGGAACTCCCAGATGAAATCTCGGGAGGACAAACTTAAGTTTCCTGTTTTCAGCATCGGGGATAAAACACCCCGCTCCGCTCACCGCTTCCGCTTCCGGAGACGAAACCACCGAAATATTTTTTTCTTTCTCTCCATCCAAATTTATTTCCAGCACAGACAAGTTTGAATAAGTCCCAATCCAGTGGGAATATACCCCAGAATTTCTAACGGTCAGACAAGATCTTGAAAAAGAAAACTGCTTTTCCGAGGTCTCGACCTCTTTAGCCAGGCTATAAAAAAGACCCTTTTTCATAAGGGCCAAAAATACTTATTTCTAACATCTCGCAAACAAAAAACCAGGTATGTTTTTTTCATCTCCTGGAATTTCAGTATAACTTTGTTTTTTTGCTAAATCAAATTTTAGATTTTTCCCAGATCGGGGAAGGTTTTAGCAATCGTTTCTAGAAGCTGTTTTTTAGCCACTTCAAATGGTTCATAAATAGTTGTACCCGCAGCGGCTTTATGTCCTCCACCCTTACCTATCATCGAAGCAATTAGACTCACGTCGTGTTTATCGGAATTTCTTGTTCTAAAACTCACCAGTACCACACCGGGATCCGCCTCCACAAAATTTATTCCAATTTCCCAACCCACTACAGAAATTAGTGTATTTCCAACTCCGCCCTGAGTAAACCCTTTTTGAATTCCTTTCTCTTTTAATTTTTCATATGGCACCGCCGCCATCACCAATTTTCCCGAAAAATATTTTTCGATGCTGGATAATGCCAAGCCTTCATATGCGATCTCTTGTGGATCTTTTGCATTTTCCATCTCAAAAATTACTCTGGGGAAGTCGGAATTTATTTTTGCCAACTCCGCCCCGACTGCGAGGGTGTTAGCAGTTGTGCTTGGATACTTAAAGCCACCTGAATCGGTATACAATCCCAAAAACAAACAAACCGCCATATCTTTATCAACTTCCACACCCCATCTTATAAACAGATCATAAATAATTTGACTGGTAGCGGTATATGTTTCATCAACCAAGTTAATATCGCCATACTTAAGGTTTGTAACGTGATGATCTATTACTACCGTCCTCATGTTTTTGGGAATTTTTACTTCTGCCAGTCGTGATACCTGACCCAAAGTCGAGCTATCCAAAATAATAAACAAATCAAACTCACCTGTATCAATTTCAGAATAGTTTTTCTTGACTAGTAAATCGTGATGAGGAAGCACAATCAGGTCATCCGGATACTCCGAGTCTCCCAAAATAGGGATTACCTCCAACCCCATTTTCTTAAGAGCCAAGGTCATCGCCAAGACCGAGCCAATACTGTCCGCATCAGGATATGGGTGGCAGTGGAGCAAAATTTTCTTTGATTTTTTTACTAACTCCAGTATTTTTGGAGCCGTCTCGATAACTTTGTCAGTCATAGCTTATTCTAACTGGTCGCAATAAAACTAGTTGTAAAGGTACGCATTTGAAAATTGATGAAAATAACCCCCCTTTAGTGATGGAGGAAGGCGGAATGTCTTGGGGAGTATTGTTGAAAAAAAGATTAAAACTCTCTAGAGAAGAAAAAAACTTTTTATCTGTGGCCACCCCCCAGGGCTGCTGGAATGAAACTATGTCTGGGAAGAACTCAGGTCCATTTATCACACGATTAACAATCTCCAAACTTCAGCTTTCTTTTACTACCAATAGGTTATGGAACTGTTCCTCCGAGTTTATTTAATGGATAATTAAATATTCTAAGCTATAATTGGCAACATGGATTACTACATTATTTTTGCAGGAGTAATTGAACAGAATTTCGGTAATAAATTTGTCCAAGCTATTAAAAACGCAGAAACAGTTGGAGCCACGAAGATTATTATCTTTTTTTCATCGTTGGGAGGAAGTATACAAGAAGGATTCACTATCGCTTCCGTGATACAAAATTCACTGATCCCCATCGCTATCCACGCAAATAACAATATTGATTCAATCGCTAATGTAATCTACTTATCCGCAAAAGAAAGAAGCGCGGAGTCGTATGCCAAATTTTATCTTCATGGCGCCACCGCTCCAGCAATAGCCTATGACGAAAAAGGGCTAAAGGAACAATTGTCTGCTTTAGTGACAGAAAATGCCCGTATAGCACAATTTGTCTCGGAAAACTCAGCAATAACCTTTAAAGGTGTGCAAAAAATGATGAAGTCTGGAACTACTCTTACTGCGCAAAAAGCATTACAATTGGGTATTGTTCAATCAATATCTCACAAGGAGGTACCACTAGGTGCAAATAAAGAAGAAATATTGGTTGTTAACTAAACTAATATGAATAAAGACATAGTAAAAAAAACGATCGAAGAAAATTTAATAAAGATGGGAGGAAAAGATATTGTTTTCTTAGAACCTGACGATAAGACAATGGAGGTAGTATTTAACTGTGATGAGATTACGAGTTTTGTTGCACCAACTGAAGGATGGTTATATACAGGTATCCAGTTGAATCCTGAAGGTGGTCATCAGTATAAAATCAAATTCACAAAAGTTAAGGAGATTAAATAGACACAGCTGACCCATAAGTATGCCGGAGAATAATCCTAATGGTGATTCCAGCAGGAGTCGCCGTGGATAAAATTCTACTGAATTTTCCCCATGACCTTATTCGAAACTAAACATCCTGAGGAAATTAAGATTATTACAAGGGTTATCAGTGAATATAATCTCGGAGAAAAGCTATCACTTTCGGTGTATTTATTAATAACATATAAAAGTTTTATTGATCCAAATTCTCTCTACTATTCTCCCATTTGGTTCTAAAGAACGGTTGACGATTTGGAAAAAATGCGTTCAAAAAATCAATTATAAGTAGATTATTTTTTTATCTTCAAATCAGGCTTAAATTGTTGTCGAATTTCTACCTGTTCTTTCTTGTAGTCCTCCTCATCAATACACCTTTCTTCATATAAAGATTGATATAAAGAAAACGCTGTCGAGTCGAGAGACCATATAGCGTTCGCGATGTCTGAAGTGGTGGAATATCTCTTATCTAGGTTATCCTGAACAATTCTCTGACAAGCAAAATGAACGCCGTTCGCTTGTTGCATCCAAATTTTTATCTGTGCAATATGTCTTTTCTTTTCATTTTTTCCTTCGAGGTACTGCCATATCGAAGTAAAAAGGAAAATTAATGAAAGGATTGTAGAAATTACAGACCACCAAAAGAAAAAGTTTAGTTCCATAGAAACTCAATAATTGCTAATGGTGATCCCGGCGGGAGTCGAACCCGCGATCTTTTGGATGAGAACCAAATGTCCTAGACCACTAGACGACGGGACCATGTCTGAACCTGTATATTGTACCAAATTAGTGCGTCAATTTGACTTCCCAGGTTCAAAAGTGTAAGATACAACCCGTTAGACCACGAATGTAAGCCTACCGGTATTCCTTATCAAAATAGTCCGCAGTATCCATTTTTTTGGTCAAAACGTCGTTTCCTTTCTTGACATGTGAGAAACATGCCTTATATTTATAATCTGTAATTAAAAATAATATGAACCAACAAAACCAAAGAGTTCAGATGACACCCCTTGGCTATCGCCAGCTTGTCGATGAACTCGAACAACTCGAAAAGACTAGTCTTCCTGAGGCCATCGAACGCCTCTCTAAGGCCCGTGATTTTGGTGATCTCTCTGAGAACGCCGAGTATCATTCTGCCAAAGAGGCTCTCTCCGCCATGGAGGGTCGTGTTGAAGAGCTCAAAGATATCCTTACCAGGGTAACCGTTGTTGATGTCCAAAAAGCCGGACTCGACTCTGTTGGCTTAGGTAGTGTTGTTCATATTGAAGTCAACGGTTCCGTCCACGAATTCACCATCGTTGGTGAGTGGGAAGCCGATCCTGCTGCCAAGAAAATCAGCCACGAATCTCCTCTAGGCAAAGCTCTCTTGGGTAAAAAAGTTGGTGACTCTGTTGAAGTAGAAGCTCCTTCAGGAACTATCTCCTACGCCATCAAAGACGTTAAGTAATCTCTCTCTTTTCGTCATAAAATACTGGTATGAATGAAGAATATCTTTCTGCCGTCAAATCTCAGTTAGACGAAAAAATATTTATCCACTCTCTTGCGTTGCAGGCCTGTATGGGTGGACTTTACGATTATTTTTCCTCTAAAAATCTTCTTTCCACAGATGAACCAAAAAAAGATGACTGGCTTCTTGCCGGTCTCATCCACGATATCGATTACTCAGATCCTTTCAAAGAAGAACATCCCAACAAAACTCAAGAAGCTCTCAAAAAATACAACTTGGAAGTATCTGACACAGTTTTGAATATCATCAAAGCCCATGCTCCGGAAAGAACCGGGGTCAAACCCGTCTCCAAAGCCCAATGGTCTCTTTTCTGCACCGACTCTCTCACCGGTCTCATTATGGCCACGGCCTATGTGTACCCCGGTCGTAAAATCATAGATGTCAAACCCAGTTCCATTATCAAAAGATTTCTTAAAGAACCCCGCTTTGCCGCCGGCACCCGACGTGACGAAGTGATTCTTTGTGAGCGCGAGGACGGTCTTAATCTTAAGCTTGATACTTTGGTGGAAATCTGTCTTACCTCCATGCAAAAAGTTTCTGATAATCTTGGATTATAAATAAGGATATAATCAAACCATGCTTGATATAGCCTACATTCGCGAAAACCCCGACAAAGTAAAACAGGGGATAACCAATAAAAATTTTAACCCCGACATTGTCGACAAAGTTCTCGCCTCCGACACCAAACGTCGTGACCTCATTGGTCAGATAGAAGTGATCAGAGCCGAAAGAAACAAACTAAACGACCAACTGAAATCCGAAAGAACTCCCGAACTCATGACTCAATCGGGACAACTCAAAGAAAAGCTCCAGACACTGGAACCCCAGCTTCGTGAGATAGAAGAAGAATATGCCGTCCTTATGCTCCAAATTCCCGGCGTCCCCCTGGATGAAGTTCCCGTTGGTAAAGACAGCGCCAGTAATGAAGTTGTTCGCACTTGGGGCGAAGTCAAAAAACTTGACTTTACTCCTAAAACTCACATTGAGCTTGGCGAATCCCTCGACCTCATTGACATTGAACGCGGTTCCAAAGTTGCCGGCTTCCGCGGCTACTATCTCAAAAATGAAGCCGTTATGCTCCAGTTTGCCTTAATGCAATACACACTCCAAAAATTTATCTCCAAAGGCTACACCCCAGTTACTCCTCCCGTCATTTTAAAAAAGCGTTCCTTCATAAATACTGGTCATTTCCCTTGGGGTGAAAAAGAAACTTACAAATTCGAATCGGTTGAAGGAGAAGATGAAACCTACCTTGCCGGTACGGCCGAAGTTCCCCTTGTTTCTATGTATCAGGACGAAATCTTCAATGAAAAAGATCTCCCCATTCGTATGATTGGTTTTTCTCCCTGCTACCGCAAAGAAGCCGGCTCTTACGGTAAAGACACCAAAGGTGTTTACCGTGTCCATGAGTTTGTCAAAACCGAACAAGTTGTCATCTGCAAAAATGACGTCGAAGAGTCCAGAAAAATCCACGAAGAAATGATGGCTCTCACCGAAGAAATTGCCCAAGAACTAAAACTTCCATACAGAGTCTTAAAGATGTGCACCGGCGACATGGGCGAACCTCAAGCGAAAAAGTATGACCTCGAAGCCTGGATGCCCGGAAGAGGCGACTATGGAGAACTCGCTTCCGACTCCATCATGCTCGACTTCCAAAGCAGAAGAGCCAACATTCGTTACCGCGATGCTCAAAACGAAATAAAATACGTCCACATGTTAAACAACACGGCCTCAAACTCTCCTCGATGGCTGGTCGCCATTCTCGAAAACTATCAGCAGGCGGATGGCTCCGTCAAAATTCCCGAAGTCTTAGTTCCCTTTGTTGGAAAATCTGAGATAAGACGTGGCTAAAAAAACTTTTTTTGTTCTTCTTTTTCTGGCGGCTGTTCCAGGTATATTTTTTGCCTTACCAAAAATTTTAAAGTCCGACCTCATCTCCCCATTTTTTCAAGGACCGGATCAAACTGAGAAGATTTCCCAGAGAGTTTCTCCACCTCCCCCTCTCGATATCTCCAAAGCCAAAACAATTTCCAGTTTAGAAAATATTCCCCGTTACCTTGTTTACAACAGCGACTCGAACAAGGTTTACTATGCCAAGGGTGCCGATATTCGTCTTTCACCTGCTTCTTTTACTAAGCTTCTTTCCACTCAAGTCGCTCTCGATCTCGTTCCTAAAGAATTTATGATTACGGCTACTAAGCAATCGATCGACAAAGTACCCACCATCTTAGGTCTCAAAGAGGGTGAAAAGATTTCCGTCTCCGATCTTCTTAGGGGAGCCATAGCTACCAGTGCCAACGATGCCGCCCAGACTCTCGCCGACGGTGCCGCCAAGGCAGTAGGTATCAGCCCCGTAGAATTCATCTACTACATGAACGCCAAAGCTCAGCTCCTTGGCCTCAAAAACTCTCATTTTAGTAACCCCGACGGACTGGATGAACAAAATCAGTACTCAACTTTATTGGACATTGCCAAGCTGGTTAATAATGTACAAAAAAATTACCCGGAAATCATGGAGGCAGCTCAATCGAATAACCAAGACATTCAAAAAACGGCCGACCATGGCTTTTATTACCTCCCTAACTGGAACGGTTTACTAGGAGTTTACTCCGGTATTACCGGTTTAAAAATTGCCTACACTGAAGAAGCCGGTTACTCCACTGTCGTGACCGCCAAACGTGATGGTTACTCTATGGTCGCCATCGTTTCGGGAGCCGACTCATATCTTGAACGCGATCTTGCTGCCGGCGATCTTCTCGATGCCGGTTTCCTAGCCGTTGGTCTGGAACCAATAAAAATAAATAAGAATCAACTCAACATCCACTATAAAGAATGGGGCGACCTAGCCAGAAAAATCCAAGCTGAGTTAAAGGCGTTGGAAGATAATAATTAATATGAGTTTTTTAAGCCTTTTTCTTCCCCAAAAATACACCTTCCCCAACTCAAAATACAATAAAAATATTTCCGTTCTTCAATATCTCAACTCAACCACCCTCGCCGTTGATGGCCTCATCGAGTCCGGAGACGTCATGACTCGCGTTTGGAAAAAAGGAATTACTACCCTTCTTCCCAAAACTTTTGTACCTCAAAATGTTCTGCTTCTCGGCTTGGCCGGCGGTAGTAATGCTCACCTCATCAACCGTTACTTCCCCAGGGCCAAAATCACCGCTATCGAGATTGACCCCTTTATGATTGAATTGGGAAAAAAATATTTCCAACTCGATAAGGTCAAAAACTTAAAAATTGTCATTGCTGATGCCTTAGACTACGCCAATAATCTCAAAGACAAAGACCAATTTGATTTGGTTTTAGTCGATTGTTTTGAAGGTAAAATCATTCCTAAAAAACTTGAAAATGCTCGCTTTTTTAAAAAATTAAAAGACCATTCTCGTTTTGTTTTAATAAACCGACTCTGGTGGCGCGACGCCAAAATCACCACCCTCAACTTTTTCCGACGCATATCTCCCCATTTCTTTTTCATCAAAGCTCACACCGGCTCAAACGTACTCATTTCTCTCGTCTAACCAGTATAATCAAATCGTATGTTCTCATTTCTTGACCCAATCCTTAACCCTAATAAAGTTGAAATTGAAAAACTCAAAAAGATAGTTGAAAATATCAACTCTCTCGAGTCGGAGATTCATAAGATGAAAGACGATGAATTTCCCGCCGAGATAGCCCAGATAAAAGAAGAGCTCCAACACGACAAAAATATTGAAGATGTTCTTCCCAAAGTATTTGCTCTTACTCGTGAAGCAGGCATAAGAACCTTGGGCCAGCGTCTTTTTGATGTTCAGTTAATGGCAGCCATAGTTTTTCACCAAGGAAAAATCGCCGAACAAAAAACCGGTGAAGGAAAAACTTTCTCCGCTGTTCCTGCTATGGTTTTAAATGCTCTTACCGGCAAGGGTGCTCACCTTGTTACCGTCAATGACTATCTCGCTCGTCGTGACGCCGGATGGATGGGTCCGGTTTATAACTTCCTTGGTCTCACTGTCGGCTGTATTTTTTCCGGTCAGGGAGATCTTCCAGCTTCAACCTATGATCCGGAATTTTCCGACAGTACTCACGCCGATACCCGCCTCCAAAAACTCCGCCCGATAACGAGACGTGAAGCTTACGCTTGCGACATTACCTACGGCACCAACAACGAATTCGGCTTTGATTATCTAAGAGACAACATGGCCCGCTCTCTAGAGCAGTTAGTCCAGCGCCCTCACCACTATGCCATCGTCGACGAGGTCGACTCTATTCTTATCGATGAAGCTCGTACTCCGTTAATAATCTCCGCTCCGGATGCCGAAGCTACTGATCAATATTTTCGATTTGCCTCTCTCATCAAAACCTTATCAGCCGATACCGACTATGAAGTCGACGAAAAGCAACGCACTGCCAATCTTACCGATCACGGCTTGAGAAAACTAGAAAAAATTCTTAATGTGGAAAACCTATACCAGCAAGACTATCAAAGCCTTCATCATCTTGAGCAGGCTCTCAAGGCATACACGCTTTTCCAAAAAGACAAAGACTATGTCATTAAAGACGACGAAATAATCATCGTTGACGATCACACCGGCCGTTTGATGTACGGCCGTCGTTACTCAGACGGATTACATCAAGCCATCGAAGCCAAAGAAGGTGTCAATGTCCAGCAAGAAAGTCGTACCCTTGCTACCATTTCTCTCCAAAACTACTTCCGTCTTTACGAAAAACTAGCCGGCATGACGGGAACCGCATCTACCGAAGCCGAAGAGTTCAAAAAAATCTATAACCTCGACGTTATCGTCATCCCGACAAACAAACCTTGTATTCGTGAGGACTACCCCGACACCGTTTACAAAACTCAACGCGCCAAACTCGGCGCCCTAGTCGCCGAGGTCATGGAACTCCACACCAAAGGTCAACCTATCCTCATCGGTACCAAATCTATCGAACAAAATGACGTTGTTACTCAGTACCTCAAGAAAAAACGCATTCCTCATCAGGTTCTAAATGCCAAAAACCATGAAAATGAAGCCCAGATCATTTCTGAAGCCGGTCGTCTTGGTGCCGTCACCGTTGCCACCAACATTGCTGGTCGTGGTGTTGACATCGTTTTGGGCGGAGACAAACGCGGTCGCGACGAAAAAGAATGGCAGAAAGAAGCTGATAAAGTCAGAGAAGTTGGCGGTCTCCACATCATTGGTGCCGTGCGACACGAGTCACGCCGTATTGATAATCAGCTTAGAGGTCGCTCCGGTCGTCAGGGAGATCCCGGTTCTAGTCGTTTCTATATCTCTCTCGAAGATGACATTATGCGTATCTTTGGTGGCGAGCAAGTTAGTCGCTTAATGGACTTTCTTAAAGTCCCCGAAGACCAACCTCTTGAAGCCGGCATGGTTACGAGAGCCATCGAAACCGCCCAGACAAAAGTTGAGTCCTTCTATTTTGATCAAAGAAAACATCTAGTTGAGTACGACGACGTCATGAACAAGCAACGCCAGATTTTTTACAAGCGTCGTCTTAATCTCCTCGATGGAGGAACCAAAATTACCTCCAAACAAATCGATCAAGGTCTCGAAAGAGAAATCGATTATCTCGCTAATATCTATGCCGCCTCGGGTATCAACAAAACCGAAGCCGACATGATTCTCAAAGAGTTTCAACTTACTCTCCCCATAGACCCTCGCTCCGCCGACCTCATCGAAACCAGCCTTATCGGCAAAGATGCCACAGAAGTTAAAGAAATTCTGGGAAATGTTATTAGAGAGGCACGTAAAGCTCAAAAGGAGCGTTTTGGTGATGATACTCTCGGTCAGATTGAGCGTTTTGTTCTTCTCCAATCTTACGACGAGCTCTGGATGAATCACCTCGATGCCATCGACAATCTTCGCGACGGTATTGGTCTCCGCGGTTATGCTCAAAAAGATCCTCTTGTTGAGTACAAGCAAGAATCTTTTGCTATGTTCGAAAGTCTTCTTACTCGTATCGACTCCACCGCCTCTCATCGTATCTTCCGAGTTCAGGTTCAGATGCCCACGGAAATGGCCCAACCTGTCAAAGGTGTCGAAAAATCATCTCAGGGAGAAAAGAAGATTGAGTCTAAAACCGAGAACAAACTTGGTCGTAATGATCCTTGTTGGTGTGGCAGCGGAAAAAAATGGAAAAATTGTCACTACCCCAAGCCACAATCTTAAATTTTCATAAGGTAGAATAAATTAATGCCCAAAGTCATCCTCATCTCTGGCGGAAGCGACGGACTTGGAAAAGCCATCGCCAAAAAACTCGCCCCAAACAACCAAGTTGTTATTCTTTCTCACAACAGGGAAAAACTCGAAGCAGTTGGAAGGGAGATCAACTGTGATTTTGTCGAAGCCGAGCTAACCGATTACAGTTCTCTAGAATCTGCCGTAAACCAAGTTATTGCAAAACATCAGACTATTGATGTTTTGATAAATAACGCCGGTATCTGGATGGAGGGAATGCTAGATGATAATGAACCTAATAAAATCAAAGAATTAATTGATGTCAACACGACCGGCACAATTTTTCTCACCAAAGCGGTTCTTCCCGGAATGAGGACGAGAAAATCCGGCCAGATAATTAATATCATTTCCCAAGACGGCCTTTGTGCTAAAAAAGATCGTTCTGTTTATCACGCCTCAAAGTGGGCCATCACCGGTTTTACCAAATGTCTCCAAGAAGACTTAGTTGATGAAAACATCAAAGTTACCGGAGTTTATCCAGGTCTCCTAAAAACTAATCTTTTTGAAAAAAGTGGAGTCAAGAGAGATCTTACCGACGCCTTAGATCCAGCCGAAGTAGCACTTTTTATAGAAACTGTTATAAACTTAAGTACCAGTACACATATCCCCGAGTTCAGTATTAAAAATAAACAAATAACCCCAACAAATATGGACAACACCACCACTCCTACAATTGATCTCAATATCGACCCCAACATGATTGCCGCCCAAGATGACTCTCCTCAAGCCGCTCCTGCCGGTGATACGCCGGTCACGGCTCCAACCACTCCAGTTCAAAATCCCAGCGTCATCGACATCACTCCGGGCTCAACGGATGCTTTTCCCAGTACCCCTGTTTCTACTCACATTGATACCGCCCCTCTCGCCGAACCTAAAACAATGGATAT